>Ga0209692_10001910_pt1 | contig 25372 bp, 19 predicted proteins | sample tdDd472_FD_187129 | JGI IMG/M metagenome (GOLD analysis project Ga0209692, IMG submission 187129) | Marine sediment microbial communities from the Atlantic coast under amendment with organic carbon and nitrate - tdDd47.2 (SPAdes)... | ecosystem: Environmental > Aquatic > Marine > Coastal >... | reverse complement strand
CATTGCCCGGTCTGCTGGACTCCCAGCGAGGCTTATGTGTCGCTGATGTGCAATATGCCAAATCCGAAATTCTGGCGCAAACCCGATGAAGCAGTGAAGACAATTCTTTTGCGACAAATCTGACTTGTAATTCCTTTTATTTATCTCAATCAAAAGATAAATTTTTACCTACCGCTCACACTGAGTGATTTTGTACAGCAACATTGTTGCGCAACGAAATTGTATCGAAGTGTTGGTGAAATATGCAATGCTACCTTGATACACCTCCCTTTGGTCGGTACTCGGAATGAACGATTGTTTAATTTGCAGAATCGAAAAATTCTATCAGACAGTTGCCGGGTTAGTAAAAACTCTTCAGCCAAAACCTAGTTTGCCAAAGCCCTGAGTAATTTTTAATGCCTTTGGTTTGCAGGCTTCCAGACAACAGAAACAGCGGATGCATTTTTTTGCATCTATGGCGGCTTTGCCGTCTTTAATGCTGATGGCCTTGGCCGGGCAAACGTTTGCGCAAAGTCCGCAGCCTTCGCAGAGTTTAATTACAGGTTTAGGGCGTGAAACAAAATGTTTTCTGAGATAATTGGCAATGAAGTCCGGCAGGTATCCGCCGGTCATATCTACTGTTTTCGGAGGCTTGAAAGAAGATGGCAGAAAAGTTTTCCAGTCGTCACCTGAAATATCCCATTGCTCGGGCTTAATGAATTCGCCCCTCTCTTTTGCGACCTCTAGAACATGAACCTGCTCTGGCTTGATACGAAATGTCAGTGAAGTAAGTGTATCCATTGCCACAGCATTTTCAGAAGCCATTAAAAAGCCCAGTTCTTTGGGCTTACCTCCCGCAGGGCCGTCACCTTCCATGGCAACTATGGCATCGAGGATGTTCAAGACTGGCTGTTTCAGATAATGCAGATCGTAAATCATCCGGGCAAATTGCAGGTTGTCCTGTCCGGCCTTTAAATGCCAGCCGGATTTTCTTCTGCCAACGATGTAGCCGAAGGTGTTTTTGAGGGCTAATGTAACAACCATCTGGCAATGGGTTTTGGCCTTTGGCAGATTGATAATGGCATCCGCCTCCCAGATGTCTTTTGAAATCTCCATTTCGGAGTAGGTGGAATTTCCCTCTGCCTTGACCATAACGGTTTCTTTGAAGTCGACAATTTTGCAACCCAGTTTTTGAAGCTCATCCAATGCGCCGATTTTTTTCAGACAGGCCGTTGTGCCACCGGCCATGCTGCCATCGCCTATGCTACATTCTGCCCCCTGTTCCAGCACAATTTTTGCGGTGGCAATAATTACCGAGGGATGCGTTAGAACCGCTTTTTCGTTTTTTCTGGGAATCAGCAGGTTAGGTTTTATCAGAACACGCTGACCTTGTTTGACAAACTTACCCATGCCGCCAAGGTCGTCAATCATCAAACGAATTTGTTCTTCGACCAGAGGATAATCATAGGATTTGCATCCTCTTAAAGCTATTTTGCATCTGTAATCTGAGTCCATTTTAATGCCTCTGGTAAAAGATAAAAAAAACCCGCATCAATATCAGATGCGGGTTTATATGAACTATTGCATTTTAGTCTTCGTCAACGATGGTCAGTTTGGTCAGGACGACATCTGTTTTTGGTTTGTCGCCAGGGCCTGTGGGGGTCTCGGCAATCGCCTTGACAATGCCGTGTCCGGCTTTTACTTCACCAAAAATGGTGTGGTTGCCATTCAGATGAGGAGTCGGAACCTGAGTGATGAAGAACTGGCTGCCGTTGGTTCCGGGGCCTGCATTGGCCATGGCCAATTTTCCGGGGCGGTCGAATTTGTAATCCGGGTGGCATTCATCACCAAATTCATAACCGGGGCCGCCAGTGCCTCTGCCTAAAGGATCGCCACCCTGGATCATGAACTGTGGGATGCAGCGATGGAAGATGGTGCCATCGTACAATTTACACGCTTTCTTTTCGCCGGTTATGGAATTTGTCCATTCTTTGGTGCCTTTTGCCAAACCGACAAAGTTTTCCACTGTAATAGGAGCTATTTCAGGAAAAAGTTTGCATTCTATGGTTCCCAGTGTTGTTTCAAAAATTGCTTTCATTTTTATCCTCTTTCAAAAAATTAGGTTTTGCCTGTTTAGTTTAACAGGAACAGTGATAAGTTTACGGCCTTTTGTATCTCATAAAAGATTGCTTTTGCCAATTAAATTTAACCGCCCACAACTCTTGGGTGGGTACAGGAGGCATATTTACCCGCCTCCGCCATAAAACTGTCGTCGAATATGCTGGCTTCTTCAAAGGCTCTTCTCAGATAATATCCTTTCGTTTGTTCATCCTTTTTCATATGGAAGAACCAGGCAGCCCTTAAGCCGAACACATAGGAATAATATGCCAGTTTTTTCTCGAATTTATCCGGGAAGGAGCGGATGCTCTGATAGCTTTCTGTGATTTTGTTCCAGAAGTTTTCGTCCGAGCAATGCATGTACAATGATGAAATATCTGCCATGGGAGATCCGACACCGGACTGCGCGTAGTTTACCAGGCCGGTAAGTTTCTTGGTCTCGGGGTCGATCCACATGTTTGAATACTGAAAATCGTTATGGCAAAGCGAGACGGTTTCACCGATCATGACCGATTGATTGTCGATGGTCATTTGAGCCAGCTTGTCGATTATCGAGTCGTCTACCACGCCGGAACCTTTAAGGTGTTTCCATTGAGATTCGTTGACCAGTGCAAAGTATTTCTGCCATGGGCCGGGGTGAACTCCCTCGCCGGTAATTGCAAACAGACCGCAGCCTTTTGCAGAAATTGCATGAATACGTGCCAGAAAGATTCCAATATCATTGCCCATCGCCTCCAGAATATCAGGTGTTGCAATATTATTGTTTTGTGCCATATATTTCATCAACGGGCTGCCAGTGATTGCTTCGGTCAACAGATATGGACGATCCACACCCTCCATGGAAGCATCCGCAAACAAAGCTTTGGTGATTGGAATATGCAGGGCAAGATCAGCCGTTTTTCTGTTGAAGGCATCGATGGTTTTTAAGACGTATTCTTCCCGGTGAAGCGGGGTATAGTTGGGGTTTTTCGGTTCAGCCTTCATTACTTTGAACCAGTGACCATCCATTTCGTAAGTTGTGCAACTGGGATCGAGGGGAACGGTCTTAATCTGGGTATCTGATATGCTGTCTTTACTTTTACTGTGTTCGAGAATGAGATTGCTCAAAACTTCAACAGTTGGTTCTGCCATGGTTCACTCCTATGCAATTTGATGACACACTTTAGCATAGATTGGCATTTTTCAAAAAACTCTCTTTTATATTTTTCTGCTATCAGGATAAGATGTTGAAAATATGGAAGTATTTCAATTGTTTTGCTAATGTTCGGTGATCCAGATGCCATGTTATAAAAAAAACAGTTGTCAATCCATGGTCTATCCTCTATTATTTGCTGCGAAATCTCACCGAAAACTGCAAATTCACTAATATTTGTGGTAGGATTCCGAAAAAGTGAGGTGTGCCAAACCATGTTAACTGCTATGTGGTTTGTTATCTCGATTAAACAAATATACTGAAGCGATGTGAAGAGTCATGCAAAATAAAAAGGTAACATCTAACATTGAAGACTATCTGAAAACCATTTATCGCATAGAGCTTGAGCGAGGAGTGGTTAGGGTCAAAGAAATATCAGTGGCAATGAATGTCACCTATCCAAGTACCTCGGGTATTCTCAAAAAAATCGAAGCTATGGGACTGGTGGAACATGAGCGTTATGGTTATGTCAGGTTGTCCGCTGCCGGCAGGGAGATTGCCAGTAAAATTCTGGATCGAGAAACAAAAATAGCCCTTTTTCTACACAATGTTTTGCAGCTTGATGAAGGTGATGCAACGGTTGAGGCCTGCAAAATGGAACATGCCATGACCGATGAAACCGCCTTGAAGTTGTTGAATTTTATAGACTATATCAATACCCCTTCTGAAGTTCGCGATAGATTTCTGAATGCATTTCATAAGAAGACTGAGCAGGAGGTTGAAGTTGAGGCCCTACCACATTAATACTTCGGGTAATTCTCTTTTACAGGAGAAAAAGCCGAAAGTGTCGAAGAGGGGAAAGATAGTTGTAATTGCAATAATTGCTTTGGCTCTCTACTTTTACTTTTCAGTTGATGCACCGGAAGATACTGCCGAAAACGAGCAGGTGGCCAGCGAAAACGCAGAGTTTAAAGCTGCAGTTACAAATACAGCGCAAGCTCTTGAGGAAGCCACTCCGGAAGCTCAGCCAATTGACCTTACATTGGAACATCACGAGTTGGTGGTGGAATCCATGATGAAGCTTGAAGCTTTGCCGGAAGATCCAGCCGAAACTGCCGAAACAGCTATCGAAAAAGAGAAGGTGATTTCCGGAGAAATAAATGTTTCGCTCTACAACTCATTCACCAGTCATTTCGATAAAAAAGATAAAACTGGCCAACTGCATGCGCAGCAGTTGGCTGCCCATTTTAAACGACTGTTCTTTTTTGATATAAATTTCAAGCGGGATTTGAGGCCGAAAGATAATTACTCCTTTGTCTGGGAGCTAACCGACGAGTCTACCGACGGGATTCGTATTCTTGCTGCCAAGTATTATTCCAGTCTGCATAAATGTTTGTTCGAGGCTTATTATTACAAGGATAAAAAGGCCAAATTCGGCAAACACTATGATGCAGATGGCACAGAAGTTCAGCATCGTTTAATTAAATCTCCCATCAGGGACTATGAGCAGGTGACATCTTTACTGCATGATCGTCGTCCAAGACACAACGGTATTGACTACAAAGCCCCCGTGGGAACACCTTTGTATGTGCCGTTTGATGCCAAGATTCTGGCTGCATCAAGAAAAATACACCGGGGTAACGGCCGTTTTGTTAAGGTTCAGTACACCTCAAATGGTTTGCATGCCCTGTTTTTGCACATGGACAGTATTGATCCCGGCGTAAAAGTAGGTAAGATATTGAAAGCCGGAACGCCAATAGGCACTGTGGGCAATACCGGTCGTTCTTATGCACCGCATTTGCATTATCAAATACAAAAATCAAATGGGAGAATTTTCAACCCATACAAAATTCATGGATTCACTCATAGTAAAGTTTCGCCATATTCAAAACCGGATTTTGCAAAACAGCGAGATAAGATGGAAGCATTGATGCCTGATTTTTCAGCCATTGTAGAACAGGGAAGCCGTTCCATCAGGCGTTAGCATAAGTAACAGAGTGGTGTTTTGCAATTTTTCCTGATATTATGTGGGGTGAAGTGGTGGTACAAATTTGTCGAAGTATTTTCCTTCATGGAGAGCAACATGTTCAGACAGCTTAAATTTGTTGGTATTGTATTGATTTTGTGTGCAGTTATTGGAAATTGTGGCGGAGATTCGAGTAACACAAGTAATATTAACTACACTATTCCGCTGGAAGACAGCTACAATGTATATCTTACTGATCAACAGGAAAAAGAAATTTATGACAATCTGACCCGCTACAACCTCCTGTATCACAGAGCCAACATTCTGGTTAACTCCACACTTTTTGCCGATATGGAATACACAAGTCCCGATGTGGTCAAAGCTAGAGCATTGAAGGCCGAGCAGGTTATGAGCGAGTTGTCAGACCTTTCCTTCACTATTGGCATGTACGAGGCCAATATCATTCAACCGATTGTAGATTCTTTAAAGGCCAGTGGTGCCAAACTTAAAGCCAAGGAAAAAGGAGACCTGTTTCATGCCTATAAACTGGTTGACCTTTACATGAATGATGACGCTTTTTACAAGAAATACAAGTTATCAGATATAGCCCGAAGAACTCAGGTTTCCATGACCAGACTTCGAATGATGATGAATCAGGTTGCTGCCGAGACCGAAACAATGGGTTATAATAAAATCTCAGATGAGTATGCCAAAGGTGTACGAAACATGAAGGCCATTCGCGATACTGCGGTTGCGGCTGAAGGTGCGCTGGTAACTTTTGCCACAGGTGGAGCGGCTGCCGGCACTTTGGGTACCTTTGCCAAAGGCGTGGTGGCGGTGGAAAAAGCCAATGCAATTATCTCCTGCACGGAAGCGGGTGTTGGTTTGATAAATGCCAGTATGGGAACAGATGAGGTTCCTCCGACTATTCAGAAAGTCTTTACCGGGAACAAGGTTTTAAGCTACGTCTTGCTGCCGAAGGCTCTGGCATCAGGTGATGTTGGCTCTATTATAGCTCTTGGTGGCCCGACGGATGATTTGACCGACTACTATTACAGTGTCGATACCAATAACGATATCAAGGTTACAGGCGAACCACAAAATTCCACCACCAAACAAATTACACCACAGACACTTGAAAAAACCGCTGGTGATATGCTGCTAAGAGGAGTTTACAATATTCCCCAAAGCGATTTGAATTATCCCAACCTTAAAAATACCGGCTTTGAGTTTGATGATGATATTGATCTCTCCAGTATGGATGCCCTTCAACTGGAAGCTGCCAAGCTGGTTGATTTGTGGGATCTCCCCGGTTCACCATCTGACAATTACGACTGGGATACCGAAGCCCAAAATCCTGATTCAAAATTCGTGACGGTTTCAAATTCCGGTTTTCCGAATGGTCACCCGCTGGAGGAAGACGAGACATTGTATGACAGCGCCATGTTTACCTCGCCAATTCTTGAGATTACGGTAAGTCCTTTCTCTGGTGATGCCCCGCTTAAGGTAACCTTCAATGTTTCCGTATCAGAATTTATTACGGGTTCAATAACATACAAGTATCACCATGGTGATGGAGGCTACGAAGAAAGCAATTCAAACCAGACATATCACACCTATACCGAGGCTGGGACTTATCATGCGATGGTATATATCGAAAACGCCGAGGCCGGTACAATTGCCTCGAACACGGTAACCGTTACCGTGACTGAACCGGTGGTGATAACTCCCGACGGTGATACCGATACCGATGGTGATATGGATGATCCCGTTACCGGCTGTGCAGGAGTGTGCAGCCCAACTTTGAGCCAGTGGTATTGTCAGGATTTATCTGGTTTGTGTGCATGCGGTGATGACGGTATGTGGCAATACTATGACTGCGATACGGCTTGTTTACAGGCAGGTTTCGGATTGCCGTCTGAATGTGGCTACGATGATTATGGAGCGCAAACCTGCTTGTGCGGTGATGCTGTAGATGGTGATGTGGATGGGGACACAGATCCTGATGCAGAAACCTGGATAGATCCCTCCAGCGGTTATATGTGGCAGGTGAAAAGAGCTGATAACGAATACACCCAAACGGAGGCCATAGCTTATTGCAACAACCTCAGTCTTGGTGGTTTTAACGACTGGCGATTGCCTGATCTGGATTCTTATCGTACTTTCATCAAGGGATGTCCAATCAGTGAAACAGGTGGAGCATGCGGTTATTCAAATACCTGCCACGACTACAATACATGTGTCCTCAAGGCCAACGACTGCAATGGCTGCGGGTGCGGAGAAGATACCTGCTACTGGGATAAAAGTGTTATCAAAGATAGTTGTTTTCGTGATGGTATTTACTGGACATCAACCAAATGGGAAGTTACTTATCATGATGATACCAAGGGGTATTGGGGTTTCAGCATAGGTTTTTGTTTTGCATCCATAAGCACGGGCTACTCTGACTCTGATACTTATCATGTACGTTGTATGCGTGGTGGAACAAATTAATTGCTTTAATCAATATCAATTACTGGAGCTTTAAAAGAGATGAAACCTGTTTTTTTTACAATTCCCTGGCTTGATCTTCCTGTTTACGGTTATGGCGTTATGCTTGGTATGGCCTTTCTGGTAGGCTGGTATCTGGTGGCCTATCTGGCTAAATGGTCCGGACTTAAGGAAGAAGTTTTATATGTTGCCATGACACTGGCTATAATTTCCTCTCTGGTTGGAGCAAGGCTCTTTCATGTCTTTTCAAACCCGCATGAACACTGGACGCTGCTTCGAATTTTAAATATCAGAGAAGGTGGTCTGGTGGCTTATGGTGGCTATATCTTTGGCGTTGTTGCCGGTGTGTGGTATTTCAAGAAGAAAAAAGTCAATATCTGGGCCTATGTCGATGTAACAATTCCCGGCCTGGCCCTGGGACTGTTCTGGGCCCGTATGGGCTGCTTTATGCGTGGCTGCTGTTATGGTCATCGCACCGACAGTTTTATTGGCATCAGTTTTCCGGAAGCCTCCCTGGTGGTGGAACAGCATACTCATCGTGGTTGGCCACTTCTGGAAAACGGCTGGTCGACCCCGGTGATTCCGACACAGCTTATCGCCTCTTTTACAGGTTTTGTTCTGTTTCTGATTACTCTGGCATTGGTCGCCAAAAAGCGTAAGGAAAGACTTGAAAACGAGCAGGCCAAAAAGGAAGGTAAGGAGCTAAAACCCCTGCGCATTCTGGATGGCCATATTTTTCTGCTGTTTGTTGGTTGTTATTCAATCTTCCGTTTCTTTATCGAGTTTATAAGAGACGATGGAGGACGCGGAACCGTTGGTTTGCTCTCAACATCGCAGTTTATCGCTATTTTACTGGTGGCTTTTGTTTCGTGGATGGCTTTTTACTGGGTTCCGAAACATCCATATCAGGAGCATGTTTCAAGCTATCGTGCGGCACAGCGCAGAAAACAGAAAAAGAATAAAGCAAAAAATAAAAAGAAATAATTTGGGAGCTTTGTTTTGAAACCGAAATTAAGAATTGTCAAAGCTGGAGAAGATACGGGGGAACCAACAGTTACAAGCAGGGATTGTTATCTGCTTGAAGCTGACAGACTCACAAAACCCACCGATAGATTTATCTCCAAGTTTGGTGGTTTGCCATATTTGCAGGATCAGAGCTGGCCGGTTTGCAAAGCCTGCAAGAAACCCCTGAGTTTTGTTATGCAACTTAGAACCGATGATGCAAAAGGATTTTTAAAAGGCTTTCCCAAAATGTTCAGCCTGTTCTACTGTTTTTCATGCAGGCCATGGTGGGATGTGGACGGCAAGGGTTTTTTGGCAAGAATATCTGCTATTGATGGTAACGCAAAAATGCTTCCTGCTAAAAATGTTCCGCTGGAGATTTATAACGAAGTCAAGCCGATTGCAATTAAGCTGACCATAAGCGAAGATTACCCCACCTTGCAGGACGTCTCTTACTGGGATCAATACGACCTAAATGTCAAGGAGATGCTATCCCAAAGATACCCTAACCATGGTCAATCCAAGCTATCCGGCTATGCCTCCTGGGTTACCAAACCGGACATTCCAAAGTGTAGGCATTGTGGTGCGAAAATGAATTTTCTGGGCCAGATCACCTCTGGAGAGTTTCACGGGGTAGAATGGCCCGACATGGGGAAAATGCTAATTTTCTCCTGTGAAAAATCCTGCCGCGAGGATGCGATTTCAATCGTGATTCAGGGTGAATGAACAAGTTGGCTCAGTTTGTGGAGTAAATTGACTTAATTAATGCTTTTTCACCTGAAATACCTTGATTAATCACTGATTTTTGAAGGCTTTACTTGAAATTACGGGCATTTTTGCTAGGATGTCCCCGAATATGGAATATTAAAGGAGTTTGGTTATGCCTACATTTTCGCGTCGTCAGTTTTTAAAAGCCGGATTAATTGGTGCGACTGCTGCTACGGTTCCCGCTACCATGCTGAATGGTTGTGTAACAATGGAGAAACGCAAGCATTCCATTTCGATAGATAATATCATGTCTTCCGGTGCCAGAGTTATGTGGATTGCTGCGCATCCTGATGATGAATCCTTGATTGGCTCTATTGTTGCCAAATCTTCGCTGGCCTATAGAAATCCGCTTCATTTTTTGCTGTTAACCAGAGGTGACGGTGGCGAGTGTTGTTTGCCTGAAGGTTGTGAACCCAGCCTGGCCGATATTCGTGAAGTGGAAATGAAGAAGGTGGCCAAGCTGTATCATGCAGATCTTCAGCAGGAGAGCTATTACAATGCCCCCCTGCCGGTGGAAAGCTTTCCCAAAAGACATGTTTTAGCCGGAATGTGGACCGATCAGAAAGATCCGATCAGAGTTATTGCAAAAGCCATCAGAGAATTCAAACCGAATCTGGTCTTAACCTTTGCTCCTGTCAACGGTTTTACCGGGCACCCGGAGCATGAGCTTGCTTCCCGCTTCACTATGGCCGGAATCAGAATGGCTGCCGATGGAAAAACCTCTATTGGCTCTCTGCAAACTCACCGAGTGGCCTACACATATTTTGCAGTTAATAAATACTGGCCCATGGTTATGCTTGGTATGGGTGATCCCGGCCCTGTTACAGAGATATGGGATGCAACACAGCCATGTGTAAACGGCTGGCAATGTCGCGAGCTGATGGCCCGTTTCTCCAATGCTCACAAAACACAAGACAGAGATATGGGAAACGTCAGGAGTGCCACCAAATGGCTCTTTAAAAAGATCTACCTGCAAAATGTAAATCCGTTTACACGCATCTATGATCCGTTTGAAGTTGTTTAGCTCTCTATTACAGTGCTTTTATCAACATTATAATTATCAAATAACTGGACTATGACCCTGCAATCTGGTACATGCTGCACTGGATATTTGTTTTCATCGAGATTAGCTCAAAAATAATGACGAAATATGCTATTTCGTTGTCTGTTCGCGGGGTTATCTTGACAAATGTTTTATAGTGGACGTATTATCCAGATAATTTAGTCCCGATTAAGGAGGCACAAATGTTTCGCATGTTAAAGGAAATAAAAGAAAGTCCAGAGGCTTTAACCCGCCTTGTTCAGCGTGAAACCAAAAAAATACGCCGTTTGGCCAAATATATCAGCGACCATGACATCTCAATGGTCAGCTTTGTTGCTCGAGGAACCAGTGATAATGCCGCGCTTTATGGCAAATATCTGATCGAATCTCTGATCGGTATTCCGGCGCATCTGGCTGCCCCTTCAATCGTTACAGTATACAAATCTGTAGTTACTGTGCCTAATGCCATGGTTATCGGTATTTCACAATCCGGCGAAAGCACAGACGTTAATGAATATCTTAGGCAAGCTAGCAACGAAGGTGCCTTTACTCTGGCAATAACCAACACCAGAGGTTCTGCCATTACCAAAATTGCAGATGAAGTAATTTATCTCAATGCAGGTCGTGAAGAGTCTGTTGCTGCAACCAAGACCTACGTCACCGAATGTATGTCACTGCTGATGCTGGTTGCATACTGGGCCGAAAACAAAACCATCATCAATTTGTTGCCTTCCATCCCTGAAGCAGCCGACAATATGTTGCAGACGCAAGATGGAATTCAGGAACGGGTTGAACGCTATCGTTTTGCCAACAGTATTGTAACTCTTGGTCGCGGTTATCATTATGCAACAGCCAAAGAAATGGCTCTGAAGCTGATGGAAACCTGTTATCTTCCGGCACAACCGTTTTCGATAGCCGACTTCATGCATGGGCCGATTGCCATGTTACACGAAGGTTTTCCGACGATTCTGTTTGTCACCAGAGGAAAAATGTCCTCTAATATGATAGAGTTAGCCAAGAATCTGCACTCAAAGGGCAGCGAAACCATAATTTTCTCGAACACAACCGAGACAAAACGTTATGCGACATTGCACTTTATGATGCCGCGTTCCTTCCCTGAAATTGCAACACCGGTTACTTATATCATTCCCGGACAGATTTTTGCTTATTATCTTTCCGTTGCAAAGGGTTTAGATCCTGATAATCCGAAGTTTTTGAATAAAGTCACCTTAACCATGTGATGGAATAACGGCTAGCTTTCATATAGCTTTCATGGCTTTGACAAGTAAGCTTAAATATAAGGAATTCTGGCATTAACTTGTGTTGACATACTATATTTCAATACATATAATCCCTTCCCGGATTGTGCTATTTAGGACTTCTTATCTTTGATGTTAGGAGAAAAAAATGAAGAAGTTTGAAGGAACATTGAGAGTTAAAACAGGCCACGCTGAAATGCTCAAAGGTGGCGTTATTATGGATGTTGTTACTCCGGAACAGGCTAAGATTGCTGAAGAAGCCGGAGCAGTGGCCGTAATGGCTCTCGAAAGAGTTCCAGCCGATATCAGAGCCGATGGTGGAGTGGCACGTATGTCAGATCCCAGCATGGTTGAAGAAATCATCAAAAGCGTTTCAATTCCAGTAATGGCAAAAGTAAGAATCGGTCATTTTGTGGAGGCTCAGGTTATTGAATCTTTGGGCGTTGATTTTATCGACGAATCCGAAGTCCTGACCCCCGCAGATGAGGCATATCATATAAATAAATTTGATTTCACAGTACCATTCGTCTGCGGTTGCAGAAACCTCGGTGAGGCACTGCGCCGTATTGGTGAAGGTGCCGCAATGATGCGTACCAAAGGTGAACCCGGAACCGGTGACGTGGTCGAAGCCGTTCGTCATGCCCGCTCCGTAGTTGGTGAAATTAAAAAGGTACAGGCAACACCGGTTGAAGAGCTGATGACAGTGGCCAAAGATCTTGGCGCACCGTACGATCTGGTTTGCTATGTACATGACAATGGAAAACTTCCGGTGGTTAACTTTGCAGCCGGTGGTATTGCCACTCCCGCAGATGCAGCCCTGATGATGCAACTTGGTTTGGATGGTGTGTTTGTTGGTTCCGGCATTTTTAAATCCGGTGATCCTGCAACACGTGCCAAGGCAATCGTGCAGGCTGTCACACATTACAATGATCCTAAAATCATTGCCGAAGTCTCCAAGAATCTTGGCGAGGCGATGGTTGGTATCAATTGCAAAACTCTTCCCGAAGAAGAGCAGATGGCTAATCGCGGATGGTAATCTAGGTAAAGCAGTAAAATAATGACTATGAAATATGGAACAATAGGCGTTCTTGCTTTGCAGGGCGCATTTAGAGAACATCGCCAGTCTTTAGAGAGACTTGGCGTTGAGAGTCGGGAAATTCGCCTTCCAGAACATCTGGAAGGCATTTCCGGTCTTATAATACCCGGCGGTGAGTCTACCACGATTGGTAAGCTGCTGGTCAGATGGAATCTTTTAGAAGCAATTCGGCAACTCGGGGAAAACGGGTTGCCTGTATGGGGCACTTGTGCAGGCGCGATCATGTTGGCCAATAGCGTCGAGGAAAGAGGCAAAAAAATGGAACAGCATCTATTAGAGCTGGTTCCAATGCTTGCTGTCCGTAACGCCTTTGGACGTCAGCGCGAGAGCTTTGAGGCAGATATTTCCATAAATGGTCTTAAAGAACCATACCGAGCCGTGTTTATCAGGGCTCCTCTGGTGGTTCCCAAAGATGATCATGTGGAAGTTATGGCCAGTGTAAACAACGAAACTGTGTTTGTCAGATATAAAAATTATATGGCAACAAGTTTCCACCCTGAGTTGACAGACGATGATCGAATTCACCAGTATTTCCTCAACATGACTGCCTGATAAATACGATTCGTTAGCCTGTCTCTCGTAAATACTACGAGGATATGATGGAAAACAATTTGAAAATGGGGGAAGACTCCGCAAGTACAGACGAAGTTTCTGAAGAGGTGGAGCTTTCATGGGAAGAGCTTGGATTGACCGAGCAGAGCCTTGCAGCAGTAAAGCGTTTGAAATTTGCAACGCCAACTGAGGTTCAGCAAAAATCAATTCCGCTGGTTAAACAGGGCAAGGATGTAATTGTCCAGGCCAAAACAGGTAGCGGTAAAACTCTGGCTTTTGGTTTGCCTATTCTGGAAAAAATAGACAGCACCAAAGGTTATGTGCAGGCATTGGTTTTATCACCAACCCGCGAGTTGGCAGTACAGGTTTCGGAAGAGATCAGAAACGCCGGATCGCTTGGTAACAAGCATGTGGTTTCAATTTTTGGTGGTGCCTCGATTCAGGCCCAGATCAACAGACTTAAATCCGGTGTCGAGATAGTGGTTGGAACACCCGGCCGTATCTTCGATCACATCAATCGTGGCACCCTGAAGCTTGATAAATGCGCCATGGTGGTTCTTGATGAAGCAGATGAAATGCTTGACCGGGGTTTTCTTGATGATGTGATGGATATTCTGGAGTACACCCCGAAAGCCAAGCAAACCATGATGTTTTCGGCTACCATGCCAACCGCAATAAAGAATCTGGCCAAAAGATATCAGAACGAACCAGAAATTTTGCAGATTGGCAAAGCCGGGCTTTCGATAAATTATGACATTGAACACAGTTACTACAAAGTGTCCAAAATGCATAAATTTGTATCTTTGGTAAATGTTCTGCACACCATTCCGCGCTCCAAAGTGTTGATTTTCTGCAATATGAAATCCGATACCGAATCTGTGGCGGAGCATCTTTACGATGAAGGTTTTGCGGTAGGTTTTCTCTCCGGTGACTTGTCGCAGGCAGTTAGAACCCGTACCCTGAATATGTTCAAGGAGAACATTATTGATATTCTGGTTGCAACTGATGTAGCTGCCAGAGGTATTGATATTGAAGGCATCTCACACGTTATCAATTATAACGTGCCGGATAACAAGGAACTCTATGTTCACCGCACAGGCAGAACTGGCAGAGCCGGCAGAAAAGGCAAGGCCATTACTCTGGTGGCTCCGGTTGATTTGCTGGGAATCGGTACGGTTTCAAGAAACATGGGTATGAAGTTTGATAAATTTGAAGTACCCACCAAAGAGGATGTAGCTGCCAAACTTAAAGAGACCTTCATTGGTCGCTTAAAGGCAATGGAGCAGGATGGCTATCCTGATGATCTTTCCATACTAGCTGACGAGTTGCTGGAAGATATCGAACCTTATACCGCTGTTGCCGGTTTGCTTACTTTCCTGCGCCAGCGTGGCTGGGAGCTGGAACATGGCTACGATCCTGACAATCCGGAACACAAACAACAGAATTTTGTACGTCCGGTTTTACTTGGTAAACAGGATCGTGCAACACAGATGCAGAGAAAACAGGAAATGAGAAACTCGGCATCTAATGGCAGAAGACCGTTACCGAGAAAGACAAACGGCAAAAACGACAGCACTCGCCCACCCAAAAATGAATACAAACGTGTGGAACGAGTCTGGATGACTCTTTCTTTAGGCAAAGAAACAGGTATGAGTACGGTTGGGGATGTGATTTCCATTCTTACCCAGACAGGTGGAATCAAAAAGAAATGCATTGGTAAAGTGAAGATCAATGATCAACACACTGATTTCGAATTGAACACGGATCTCTCCGACGGAATGATAGAGAGTTTTACCAGACGCAAGAAAGAACCCAAGGCCGAGGTAAAATTACAGAAATAAACTGGTACAGATAATAAAAAAAAGCTGACCGAAATATTCGATCAGCTTTTTTTTGTTTTATGCTTTGTTTACTTTTTATTCAGCTGTTTGAAGCTCTGTTTGGTGGTTGTTTTTTGCTGTTTGGGTGCTTTTTTGTTTGTGGCCTTGATAGATATTCCTGCTTTGGGTTTAGCCTTGGTGGTCATCTTCTTGCTGTCAACTCTCTTTCTGGCTGTGTCTGAAAATTTGGGCGCGACAGGATTTGCATGATTTTGTTTCTTGCTCTGTACTTTGCTGGCCGGTTTGAGACCTTTGGAGAACTTGCTCATATTGAGTCTTCTTACGAACTCTGAAGTTACCCCGATTTTCTTGATGTTCTTGCCGCTGACTTCTGCAATAATGCGACCGCGGATGGGGAAGATCATGGCGGATTTTCCATCTTTCGGCATGAAAAATTCGACGGTTTTGATGTTGCCCAGTTTAACATCGTTAGACATGATCTGTCTTATTTTTCGGTATTCATTGGATTTGGACTGGATCATGCTTCCAAGAGTCGTGCTGCTTTTGGTGTCTGTCATTTTGACGGTGATTTCACCTTTGTCGCTTTTGTAGACTCGCTCTGCCCAGGAACCAAGGTTCTTTTTATAGCTGTCAAGTGTTTCACCCTTGACACCACTGGCCGACCAGTTTCCAACTTTACCCGGTAAAAATCCCATCAGGTTGGCTTTGGAAAGAGGCTTGGTGGATTTGTTTTTCAGGTTTGCGGCACTTGCCTGTTTGGCTTTGTCTTTATTGGCGGAATGCTTGCGAACCTTCATGTCTTTGGAAAGTTTTCTAATCGGTGCTCTGGCTGTAACCTGATCTTTGATTGCACTCTCATCGCTCTTGTCGCTATCAAAACAACCATAACCCGCAAAAGCAAGCGATACAAATATCATTGATACAAATGCAAATCTTCTAATCATTTTCAATTCTCCTTGTTTATTTTATTTTTCTTCAAAACATCAGCATCAGGAGAGTAACTCGTCAAAAGATAAACGATCTCCTCCTGGATTCTTAATAGTTTCAAGCGATTATGTCCTCGACATTCGTTCATTATAAACGATATCGCCAGTGTTCGTCCACTTCTTGTTGAAAGATATCCGCTAAGTGCAATAACCTGCTCCATGGAACCTGTTTTGGCGCGCAGCATATCGTAATCAATAAGCTCGGTGAAACTTTCGTCCATGGTGCCACTTTGTCCCGCTACAGCAAGGGATGTCACAAATTCCGGCCCGACGTATGGGTCGCGAATCATCTTCTGCAATAGTTTGGTGAAGATGGCCGGTGGAATAAAGTTGACCGAGGCCAAACCCGACGCATTGGCCAAAGTGTATTCATTGTCATCAAAGCCAAGCTCATCTCTGATAAATTCTTTGACGGCTTTCAAACCTTTGTCCCAGGTGCCGGGAGGCTCGTACAACTCTGCGCCAAGTGTTTTCATAACCTGCTCTGCGGCGTGGTTGTTGGAATATCCGTTGATCTTGTTTACAACTTCACTCAATCTTTTCGACTTATGAGTCCAGATCAGCTTTGTCTCTTCGCTGTTGTCTCCCAGCTCTACCGAACCTGAAACTTCAATGCCTTCACGCTCTAAAGTGTCTTTCAGACTGATTCCGGCAAAGAGAGGCGGGTTGTCTATTTTCAGTTTGAAAACTCTTCTTTTGGCTTTGCGGTTGATGTTGCCCTTGATGGTGACTTTGTTTCTGTTGCCTGCTTTGGGGGTGTGCACCAGTAGTTCGGTGTTTTTATAGTCGGTTGTTGTGGCAGTGTTTTCGAGCGTGTAATAAGAACTCTTAGGCAAAATTGATACAAGAGGAGGCTTGTTGCTTGCGCCCGGCTGTACAAAGATGGTCAGCGAGTTGTAGTTAAAACTGAATGCCCCCATGGGAGCCTGATAGCTGTTGTCGGTGTCATCCTCTTCCCATCCGGGGCCGGGTCTCTGGTCATCGAAAAAGGTGTCGTCAATAATTATGTTGCCGTTTATTTTTCTTAGTCCCAAGGCGTAAAGACCTAAAACCATTTTGCTCATCTCGGATTGTGGCAGCATGGGATTGCCACCACCCACCACTATCAAATCACCGTCAAGCAGACCATTCTTGTCTATTTCTGTCAGAGAAAAAAAACCGGTTTCGAATTTATAGTCACTACCCAGATGTTTCAATGCGGCAGCGGTGCTTAAAATCTTAACGTTGCTTGCCGGGACAAGTGGCTTCATGCTGTTGATGCCGATGTACTCTTCACCGGTAATCGCATCTACCACATGCAGCCCGAGCACAATACCTTCCATTTCGTCTCTGGCAAGTGCAAGGGCCAGTTTAGAGGAAAGCTCTTCATCGTTTAAAAGTTTTTCAGCTTTATATAAAGGAGTGTCGTCCTTTGTTTTCTTGCTCAACTGAGGGATCAACAGTTTTGGAGCAGTTCTATCTTTCGCCTGGTCTTTAGTTTGAGACTCTGCATTTGCGGTTTCTTTTTTAACCGCTTTGTCTGCTGCAAAAGATGGTGTAATTGCAAGTGTAGCGATAATTACAAACAGCAGAATATTTATATACAGCCCGTACAAGCGCAAATTACATTTCCTCCGGTGCCTCAAGACCAAGCAGGGAAAGACCACGTATCAGCGCGATGGTCAAGGCTTTGGTCAGATACAGACGGGTTGTTTTAAGTGTCTGATCTTCTGCCAGAAAACGGTAGCCGTCGATATTGTACACACGGTTAAAGGCTTTGCAGAGATCAATCAGATGTTTTGCAATGATGGATGGGTCAAACTTGTTGCAGGCCGTTTCAATTTTATCGGGGAACTGGGAAATCAGTTTGATAATGTCTTTCTCCTCAGGCCTGTCAAGTTTGCTGAAGTCCAGATCTTTCTCATCCAGTTTACCGGCTTTTCTCAGCATGGACTGGCAACGGGCATTGGTGTATTGCACATAAACGCCTGTTTCACCCTGGAAACTTAAGATTTTGTCCCACTCAAAGGTGACATCGTTGGTACGACGGTTTATCAGATCGCCAAAAATTATCGCGCCGACACCAACCTGTTTTGCAACCTGATCTTTGTTTTTCAGATCGGCATTTTTGGACTCAATTGCTTCTTTGGCTAAAGCAATGGATCTGCTGAGTACGTCTTCCAGGAAAATGACCTGTCCTTTTCTGGTGCTCATGGTTTTGTCGGCCAGTTGCAACATTCCAAAGGAGATGTGGTTCAGGCGATTTGACCAGTCGTAACCCATTTTGTTAAGCACTTTAAAAAATTGCTTGAAGTGGATGGCCTGTTGCTGCGCGACCACGTAGAGAGAACGGTCGTAGTTGAAACGCTCGAAGCGGTCTATGGCCGCGGCGATATCTCTGGTGGCGTAAAGGGTTGCACCATCGGCTTTTCGTAACAGACATGGTGGCATTTTGTCATCATCCAGATTGACAATCAATGCACCTTTGGAAATTTCGGTTCCTGCTTTTTCGCCAACTAGATCAATCACGGCATCAAGGTTGTCACGATAGCGGGATTCACCTTCAAACCTGTCAAACTCCACTCCTAAAAGGGAATAAATGTGTTCGAACTCTTTCATGCTGATTTCATAGAACAGGTTCCAGAGCTTTAAAGCCTCTTCATCACTGTTTTCCATTTTGACAAACCAGCCACGAGCTTCTTCCTCAAGTTCCGGTTCTTCTTCAGCTACCTGATGGAATTTGACGTAGATGTCCAGCAGGTGACGAATTTGTTTTTCCCGCAACTCTTTTTCACTGCCCCAGCGGTTGTAGGCCACAATCAGTTTGCCGAACTGTGTACCCCAGTCGCCAAGGTAGTTGATGCGTTCCACTTGCCAGCCACATGCAGCATGTAGTTTTGCCAAGGCAGCCCCGATAACTGTCGAGCGAATGTGATGAAAGGCGATAGGTTTGGCAATGTTTGGTGAAGAGAAATCTATCACGACGGTTTTGCCTTCACCGGTTTTATTTTCGCCATAGCTGTCTTCGTTGGATATGACTTCCGGCAGAAATCTTTTGGCAATTTCCACACCATTGTAGGTGAAGTTTAAAAACGGCCCGGCACTTTCGACTTTAAGAAAAAGCTTTTCATTGCTGAAAAGTTCTACCCACTCGCTGGCTATAACATCCGGTTTTTTCTTCAGCTCTTTGGCAAAAGGAAAACAGGGTAAAGCCAGATCGCCACGGTCAGAGGTGTCTGGTGTTTTGAACAAGGATATAAATCTATCGGCCGGAAACGATACTTTATCTATCAGTGTGTCGACAATCAGTTGACGGATAACTTTCATTGGGTAACCTCTCTACATTTCAGCAAAAATCTCATTATACAGAGCGTCAAATCTAACGGCAGATGCTCATACTGTCAAGCAAACTAAGCCAATAAATGATCTCAGGGGTGTATTGGAAAAGTATAGTGGCTTATTTACCATTTTATTTGCAGATTAATAATCATGCCAAATACATGAATTAATGTAAAACAAACAAAATTCTAACAAATCTGCTTGCGATTATGAACTCCTTTGTATATGTTTGTAAAGATTTGTAAAGTCCTGTAAAGAAATGTAAAGATCATTGCAGGCTGCTTGAAAGCGTTATCTAAAATTCTTGTTAAATATGGAGAAGTTGCTATGCGTACCCGGTTATATATTCTGTCGCTTTTGATACTCGTTTGTTCTTTTTTAGTTATTTCATGCACTTCCGACGATAATGATTCGGTTGATGGCGATCTTGAAAATACGGAATCCGATGGTGATACCGAGCTTGAAGATGATGTTATTGACGGTGATGATGATTTGTCTGACGGTGATGAAGCCGAATTGGAAGTCGAGGAAGAAATTGAAGAAGAGATTGATCCAACAAACATCGTATTTGTTCCTGTAAATACCGGGTATGAAAGTAAGGAAACGCATGCTCCCAAGCAAATAAGAGTCAGCTATACAGGTAATCCCGCCAGAAGCTTTGCTATTAGTTGGCGCACTGTTGTTACCGATAAAACCATCTACACACCTAAAGTCTGGTTTGTCAAAGAGTCTGAAGCTGGCTCAACCCCGGAAGAATTGCCTTTTTCATTGAAATACACCGTTGAAGGTGACGGAGTGGTTTATACAACATTGTTCCCTGAAGATGAAGAAGCAGAAGAAATCGAGTTGGTCAATCAGGAATTTGTGACCTGGACGGTAGAGCTTAAAGACCTTGAACCAGACACCAAGTATTTCTATCGTGCTGGAAGCTGGGAAGATGTGGACTTTGCAGCAGAGACATTGGTCAACCCGGATCTTACCGAAGTTCTTAACTTTACCACAGCAGTTGAGAAAGGCACCAGACAGCCTGTAAGAATAGTGGCGGCAGGTGACAGCAGAGGCGGTGCTGCAGATATTAAAGAGCGCATAGAAATTTTCACCGGCGTAGAGGCAGACTTCTGGATTTTCAATGGCGATCTGACCACCAGTGCAATGCAGACCGAATGGTTCGAGTGGTTTGATGCCCTTGGGCCTCTGTTAAAAACAACACCATTTATGTCTGCCTGTGGAAACCATGAACTAAACATCAGCATGTTTTCATATGATATTTTCTACAATCAGTTTGCCTTACCGAAAATTGGTGAGGCCATGCCTCCCGAGTTTCAGGAAAGAGCCTGGTCTTTCAATTACGACAACGTACATGTGGTAGGGCTTGATACAAATACCGAAACTATGATCGAGCACTACAAGGGATGGCTCGATCAGGATCTTAAAAAGGCCAATGAAGATCCCGATATCGACTGGATTCTGGTAACATTCCACCAGGGTGCGTTTTCATCATGCGGAGCGCACGGCTCAACCGACTATATCCAGTTTCATTTGACACCAATATTCGAGAAACACCACGTAGATATGGTCTTCAATGGTCACGATCACACCTATGAAAGAACCTGTCAGATCAAACACAGAATGGAAGGCGATGAGAGAATTCCATATTGCACTGAAGATGGAACCGGTGTGACGTACTTCATTGTCGGTGGTTTCTTCGCCCCGGGATATGGCCCGAAAACAGATTGGTTTACCAGAGCGTTTGAGCACGGCGACAAGAGAAATTATGTCGTGCTTGACATTGAAGGTAAAACTCTTGATGCCGTTACCTACGATGGTGATGGCCTTGAACTTGACAGAGTAAGCCTGAGCAAAGCTGCAAAATAGCTTATCAGTCTATTGTAATACTCCAAACGGTCAGTTGATGCTGGCCGTTTTTTTATTTCCAATAAGTTGTTGTTTTGTGTTTTCAGTTTGTTTGTTTCTGTAAATACTAAGTAAAATCAGTTGTTTATAATTTTTTAAATCTGCCACTATAGATGTTTTCAGCTTCATATTTCCTCTCTATAAATCTCTAACACAATCCTAACGTAAGTCTAATCCAATACTGACAGAAAGAGGGACTAAAACAAGCTATGATGCGCTCATCGTTAGTGATGAGCTGTATTGGCAATTTTAGTAAACAAAAAAAGAATCAAAATTACGAAAGGAAAGTTGTAATTATGAACAGGCTTTTCAATATTTCTTGTTCTATCCTGGTAACCACTCTGGTTTTGTTGGGTTGGTCGTACAATGCATCTGCTACGGTCTATGACCAGGCAGTTGCAGACAAGCCCAGCTGGAACCCCCTCCATAACGCCCCTACTGATGCTGATAACAAATCATTGGCCGAGCGGCTCATTCGCCTGCCAAGGCAACCCAAGTTGCTGGATGAGCGTTACGACCCCATTTTGCTGGTTCGCACCGTATTTGTATCTACGGCTGAGGACCAGCATTACGAGACCAATGCGGACGACAAAAAGGTTCTGGTTGACTCGTCCAAAATGGATACTTCTCTTTATGGTCACCGCGAAGGATTCGTTCTGGAGAATGTAGAAATCGGCCTTAAAGGACGCTTTAACAAATACGGGCTTTATTACAAAGCCAAGTTTGATCTGGTTCCCAAAGAGAAAAATGGTAACCGCTCTTCGGATTATCTGAAAGATGCATACTTGGGCTGGGACTATTACAGTGTGTTCGATATTCGTGTTGGTCGCATGAAACTCCCCTTCTCGCAGGCTAACATGACATCTACCAGCAAACGCAATCTGGTTTACGCACCTAACTTGAACACGCTGATTCCAAAGAGGCAAATTGGTGGTTTGATTGCAATTTCCGATCCCTGGCAGATTGCAACATTAACTGGTGGAATCTTCAATTCGGCAAAACAGTCAATTCAGCAGATGTCATCCCTTCAACAGTTGATGTATGTGGGCAGATTTGATCTGGATGTGGGAAATATTCTGAAAGTTGCCAATGCAAATTTCATGAATTTTAATTTTAAATTGGGTGCCAACATTGCCTTTACCAAACAGAATTATGATCCACCAACCAAGCATCGCTGGATTGGTTTTGATGCAAAATTGAGTCTTTATATCTTCACTGTTACAGGCGAATATCTGATTAAAGACTACTACCTCGAAGGTGTCACACCGGATGATTTGCTTGCCAACAGGGCTTATGGCTGGCATGCGGATCTGACGGTTCATGCCTGGCCCGGTGTGATTGATTTTACAGCCAGAATAGAAGAATCAGACGGTGATGATGCCGATGAAGTTCATGGCTTTAACCCGACATTTCCCATGGATGAAGTGGTCAAACAGAAAAAACGCTGGATTTCTTTCGGTACCACAGTTCACTTCACCAAATGGTCGAAAATGTCGCTGAACTACATAATTCGTGAGGAGCTTGAAGGTTACAACCTGGAAAACGACGTGATTCTGGGAATGATTCAAATTGATATTTGATCTGTTTCTGTTAATGAAACAAACGCATACACAATTGAATTTCACAAGAGAACTTGTAAAACAACAAGGAGTTCAGATGAAAGAATACAAATTTTTAACAATGCTTATAGTTCTGGTTGCCTTTTCATTCATTGCAACAGGCTGCGCCTTTGTGGACCAGCATAGTGTCATCGAGGATGGAGACGAGTCGGATGGTGATGATGTTGCAGATGGTGACGATGAGATTGACGATGACGAAATAGTTGATGGTGATGAAGGCGAGGCTGAAGCCGAAGAAGAGGAAGCCGTTGAGATAATTGCAGTCGAGTTGAAAAATACTTCGTGGACAAGTAACGAGACATACAAACCAGAGAACGTTCATCAGACCTGGCAGACGGATCCGTCTACAACCATAACAATTCAGTGGCGCACCAAATTTACCGACCTTGAAAAGTATGTTCCAAAAGTTTGGGCAGTAATTCAGGATGGAGACAATACCAACGGTGACACCATGTTGTTTGACGAATCTCTGACAACCTCCGGTACCGGATTCAATTACACTACCTATTCGGCTCTGGACGGTGAAAAAGGCGATAAAGAGTTTGTCTTCTGGGAAGTGGAAGTTACCGGACTTCAACCCGGCACCCGCTATAAATTCAGAGCAGGAACATGGGACAGCGTAGATCTGGAAACTCTTGAAATGATAAACCCGGATTTATCGGATGTTTATACCTTCAAAACGGCTCTCAAAAAGGGCTCAAACGAAAAATATACTTTTGTATCAGCAGGTGATAGTCGCAACGGTTATACCCAAATTACTGAAAATATTGATGTCTTCAAAAACATTCCGGCAGATTTCTGGCTCTTTAATGGTGATATGACAATGGCTGGAACACAGGACGAGTGGGTAACATGGTTCAATGCAATGGATCCGCTGACAAACAATCAGGTTCTGATGCCGGTTCAGGGAAACCACGAAATTATTCAGGAACTGTACTATCATCAGTTTGCCCTGCCAAGAGCGGGTGATGCTCTGAAATACGTGGATGAGGCAGAGCAGGAATGGGACTTTAACGAGTACTCATGGTCGTTTGATTATGGTAATACCCATTTTATCGGCATTGCAAGTGTTACCGAGTTTGTTACAGAGGCACAAAAAGAATGGCTGGAGGCCGATCTTAAAGCGGCAGACGAGGATCCCAATATCAAATGGAAAGTTGCCATGTTCCATTTCCCGGCATTCTCATCATGCACCAATCACGGTAGCACAGGCTGGGTCATAACTCATATTTCCCCTTTGCTGGAAAAATACAATGTCGATCTGGCCTTCAGTGGTCATGATCATAACTACGAACGCACATGCTCCGTAATTGATGCCGGTAAAGAAGCTCAATCTGTCTCACCAAGATGCAGTGAAGATGGTGATGGCGTGACCTACATCGTGGTTGGAGGCTTCTATTCCTCCGGTTATTCAAACGGTAGTGATTGGTACACTGTTACCTCGGCGCATGGCAACCTGTATAACTACATGGTGGTGGATGTGGAAGGTGACACCCTCTCGGCTATTGCCTACGATGGTGCGCACAACAAACTGGATGAGTTTACTATGACAAAATAATTGTCATTACAAATACTTGAAAAGGCGAGCGTGTGGCTCGCCTTTTTTTATGTCGGAATTACAGACTGCATTTTCGTTGGAGCAATGGTTCCTACCTTGCTCCACATATTCCATCACTCACTATCACTTTCATCATTTCCACCATTCCCGCCGGGGCAGGATTGTTCAGGACCAGGGTCGGAACCCTGCTCCAACACGAGGGGTCGGAACCCTGCTCCAACACGAGGGGTCGGAACCCTGCTCCAACACGAGGTAAACTTTCCGATAGGTACAAAGGTATTATTCATGTTGCTGGTATCAATATTCTTTGGACGGCTACGGAAGGTTCCGTAACAGATTCCGTCAAGAATGCTTTGAAACTTGCAGATGAACAGGGGTGGAAATCCGTAGCCTTTCCCATTATAGTAGCGTAGGTCGGGTGATTTCACCCGACATTTTCCTTGCGTTGGAGCAACGGTTCCTATCTTGCTCTACATATTCGGTTTGCTATTTTACAGTGACCCGTCCCATAGATATAATTTCGCCTGAGCTTTATCATGATTTACAGAATATATATTGTGTCGTTGAATTGCAAGAATTAAGAGGAGATGGGTAACAAGTTACCCATCCTACCTGCTACCTACTAAATCAATATAGCAAAAAAAAAATCGCTGCCGAAAAGAGTTTTAATGAACTTGACAGCAGACAAAATATCGCTAAAGTGCTTTAAGTGCGTATGTTGGATGTTTTGCA
>Ga0209692_10001909_pt1 | contig 25379 bp, 17 predicted proteins | sample tdDd472_FD_187129 | JGI IMG/M metagenome (GOLD analysis project Ga0209692, IMG submission 187129) | Marine sediment microbial communities from the Atlantic coast under amendment with organic carbon and nitrate - tdDd47.2 (SPAdes)... | ecosystem: Environmental > Aquatic > Marine > Coastal >... | reverse complement strand
TTCGCCGCCACGATGGTCCACGGGCCGCGGTCCGGATCGAGGCGGTCCTCGGGGCAGGCCCCGCGGGCGGCGTCTTCGAGCGAGAATCCGCCGTAGCCGATCCGGTTCTCGAACCAGCTCGAGTCCGGCACCTCGTCGTACGCGTTCACGTTCACCGAGGGCCCGGCGGGGTCCATCTCGAAGAACCGGCTGAACGGGTACATCGCGATCTGGTCGAACCCGTCGGCCATCAGCCCCGACCAGTACTCGCGGGGCATGTCGTCGACGTGCGCCGTGTCGGGGTCGAGCAGCATGGGGCCGGACGTCGGGAACCGGTCGACCGTCGCGCCGCCGCAGGCGACGAGGGCCAGCGCGCACGCGAGCAGGGCGACGGCGGGGATGCGGTGGAGGCTGGTCATCATCAGAACCCCCTCGAGACGCCGAACACGAGGCGCAGGTCTTCGACCCGCCCGCCATCGTCGAAGGCTTCGGTGCCGGCGCCGACGATCACGTTGAACGCGGCGTCCCGGTCGTTGATCGTGCGCAGTCCGAGCCCGAACGACCCGGCGAGGCGGCCGAGCTCGAAGTCGTCGAACCGGTCTTCGAACGCGCCGCCGACCTCGTAGAACACGAAGCCGTCGGCCATCGACCAGACGGGGTACGTGTACTGGATCGACGTGACCGTCGTGGCGGGCCCGCGGAACCGTCCGCTGACGAAGCCGCGCATCGCGTCGGCGCCGCCGAGGGTCGGCAGCTCGTGGATCGGGATGTCGCCGCTGCCGACCTGCTGCATGCCCTCGACGCGCTGGCGCAGCGAGAGCACCCGGTGGCGTCCGTCGACGTCGAGGTGGACGGAGCCCTCGCCGCCCCAGCGGGCGCCGGTGAACGAGCCGTCCAGCGCCTGAACGCCGCCGCCGAAGAGCAGGACGCGAGCGCCCGACCCGGGCTCGGGGCGCGGGCGCCGCGTGTCGAGGCTCACGTCGAGGTCGGCGCGCAGCGCGGTGTATCCGTCGAATCCGGCGAGTAGCGTGCCGAGGTCGCGGTCCGGCACCCGCGCGAGGTCGCCGACGGTCGTCTCGGCGCGCTCGATGCCCCGGGTCGAGCCGTCGGCGAACGTCAGGTTCGCGACGTCCACCGACAGGTCGATCGTGTCGAAGGTGCCGAAGGGCAGCTCGAGCTCGGTGCCGGCGCCGAGCTCGCGGGCGAAGTACGACGCCGGGGTCGTCCCGTCGTCCGTCGGCAGCCAGAGCAGGTGATCCGGTCGTGCGTCGTAGAGCAGGTGCACACGCACGTCGCCGTCTTCGTCGCGGGCGAGTGGGCTCGTGAATGGCACGGTCTCGCGCACGGACAAGCGCCACCAGCGCTCGCCGCCCCACGCGAAGTGCAGCGCAAACCGGTCGTTGTTGGTGGGGACGTTGTTCGCCCACAGGTAGAGCCCGACGCTCGGCCGGACGCCGAAGTCGACGAAGGCGGTCGGGATCAGGCCGACGCGACCGCGGGTGCCGAACGAGACGACGTTCACGGCCTTCGCGATCACGTCGTGCTTCTCGAGCCAGGTGACGAGGCCGACGAGGGGGCGACGCAGCACGTACTCGGTGACGAGGTGCACCGGGTACAGGACGACCCGCGGGATCCAGATGGCGACGTCGCCGGCGGTGCGTCGATCGGGGCGCCCGTCGTAGTCGGGCACGGCCCGGCGTCGGTCCTCGAGGACCGGGTCGGCGCCCTCGAGGTCCGTCTCGGGCAACCAGCGATCGGCGGGGTAGCCGTCGGGCCACGTCTCGTCGGCTGGCGTCGTCGCGGTGCTCGCGTCGCCGGCGCTCGCAGCGTCGGTGCTCGCGTCGCCGGCGCTCGCAGCGTCGGTGCTCGCGTCGCCGGCGCTCGCAGCGTCGGTGCTCGCGTCGCCGGCGCTCGCAGCGTCGGTGCTCGCAGGGGGCGTGCCCTCGCTCTGCGCCCACGCGAGCGATCCGCTGCACACGCCGATCGCGGCGATGAAGACCGCCGCGACGCATCGTGCGATGGCGCGATCGGCAAGGGACATGGCGGGATCCAACGTCGCGCTCCTGCACACGATTTGCGATACAGGACCTCACGTACGGCGTGCACCGTCGTTGCGCAACCGTGCGGCGTTCACTACACCCCGAACGGCCCCGCCAGACTGAGGAACCCATGTCGTCGCCGTCGCCCGAGCGCCCCGCTGAAGGGCTCCTCGACCGCCTGCTCAGCCCGTTCGCCGAGGTGCGCCGGGGGGAGGGCGCGCGGGCGCTGCTGCTGCTCGTCGACCTCTTTCTGCTGCTGCTCGCGTACTACGTCATCAAGACGGTGCGCGAACCGCTCGTGCTCGCCAGCGGCAGCGCGGAGCTCAAGACCTACGCGTCGGCGGGCCAGGCGCTGGTGCTGATGGGCTTTGTGCCCGCCTACTCGTGGATCGCGTCGCGCGTCAGCCGCGAGCGTCTGCTGGTCGTCGTCGGCGGGTTCTTTCTCGCCTGCATCGGCGCGTTCTACGGGCCGGCGATGCAGGCCGCGAACGTCGCCGACGCGATGCGTGACGCCGAGCACGCGGCCGAGCAGGTGGTCGAGCAGACCGCGGTGGTGGGCAGCGTCCTCGCCCCCGACGAGGCGCTGGCCGACGCGATCGAGGCCGACGAACGCGCGGTGGAGGCGTCCGGGGACGAAGCCGCCGACGACGAAGAGGCGGCCGACGAGGGCTCGACCGTCGAGGCGGCCGACTTTCTGTCCCTCGGATTCCTCTTCTATGTCTGGGTCGGCATCTTCAGCGTGGCGATGATCGCCCAGTTCTGGTCCCTCGCGAACGACCTGTACACGACCGGGCAGGGCGAGCGCCTCTTCGGGCTGATCGGCGTCGGGGCCACCGGCGGTGCGTTCGCCGGATCCGCGTTGTCCAAAGCGCTGCTCGACGGCGGGATGCGCGTCCCGTCCCTCATGCTCATCGCCGCCGCGTTCTTTGCGGTGCACCTCGTGCTGTCGGTCGTCATCAGCCGGTCGGCGACCGCGGACGCAGCGAAGGACGCGAACCGCGAGGTGCCCGAGGCCCTCGACGGCGGCAACGGCTTCGCCCTCGTCGTGCAGAACCCGTACATCCGCCTCGTGGCCGTCCTGCTCATCCTGCTCAACCTCGTGAACACGATGGGTGAGTACATCCTCGGCGAGTACGTCGTCGCCGCAGCGGCCGCGGCGGTCGAGGCCGGCGAGGCGACCGACATGGGCGCATTCATCGGGTCGTTCTATGCCGGGTTCTTCCTCTGGGTGAACATCGCGGCGGTCGCCATGCAGGCGCTGCTCGTGTCGCGCCTCGTGAAGTGGTTCGGCATCCGCGGCGTCGTGTTTGCGCTGCCCTTTGTCGCTCTCGGCGCATGGGGCGCCGTCGCGCTCGGCGCCGGCTTCGTTGTGACCCGCGTGCTGAAGTCCGCCGAGAACGCGACGGACTACAGCGTGATGAACACGGCGAAGGCGATGCTCTGGCTGCCGCTCTCGCGAGCCGAGAAGTACAAGGCGAAGCAGGCCGTCGACACGTTCTTCGTGCGCCTCGGCGACGTGTTCGCCGCGGCGGTGGTCGCCGTCGGGCTCTCGTCGCTCGGCCTCGGATTGCGCGGCTTCGCCGTCGTGAATCTCGTCGTGATCGTCGCGTGGATCGGGGTCGCGGTCGTGCTGACGCGCCGCTACCTCACGCTCAATGGCGACCGTGGCGACCGAGGCGATCCCGCCGCTGGGTGACCTGACGCAGCCACAACCGGCGGCTCGTCGAGAACGCCCCGGGGCGCATGCGCCAGATCCAGTTGCCCTCGACGGTGCCGGGGGTGTTCATCCGCGCGCCGCCGCCGAGCTCGAGCACGTCCTGCATGGGGGCGACGGCGATGCGCGCCGATGAGGCCCAGGTGCGATCGATCATTGCCAGCGCGACGTGGGCGCCGTCGGTCGACAGCCAGGTGCGCACCTCGTGGCGCCCCATCTCGTCGAGCTCGCGGTACCACCCGATCGTCGTGTTGTTGTCGTGGGTGCCGGAGTACACCACCGCGTTGATGCCGTGGTTGTGCTCCTTGTGCGGGTTGTCGCGATCGTTGCCGGTCGCGAAGTGCATCACCTTCATGCCCGGGTACCCGAGCCCGTCGCGCAGCGCCTGCACCTCGGGCGTGATCGTGCCGAGGTCCTCGGCGATGATCGGCAGCGGCCCGATCGCGGCACGCACGGCGTCGAAGAGGGCGCGCCCGGGGCCGCGCCGCCAGCGACCGTTGATCGCCGTCTCTTCGTGGGCCGGGATCTCCCAGTACGCCTGGAAGCCGCGAAAGTGGTCGACGCGCACGCGGTCGACGAGGGCGAAGCAGCCGCGGAACCGCTCGATCCACCACGCGTACCCGGACGCATGCATGCGGTCCCAGCGGTACAGCGGGTTGCCCCACCGCTGGCCCGTCGGGCTGAAGTAGTCCGGGGGCACACCCGAGACGTTCCACGGCTCGCCGTTCGCCTTGAGGTCGAAGAGGGGCCGGTTGGACCAGACGTCGACGCTGTGGTGCGAGACGAAGATCGGCAGGTCGCCGACGATGTCGATGCCGTGCTCGTTGGCGTAGGCGTGCAGCGCGTCCCACTGGGTGCGAAAGACCCACTGCTCGAACCGGTACCGATCGATCGTGTCGGCGTGCTCTTCACGCAGGGCGGCCAGCGTATCCTCGTCGCGATCGCGGGCGCCCTCGGGCCAGTCCGTCCAGCTGCAGTCCGGCCACGCTTCGTCGAGGGCGTGAAAGAGGGCGAAGTCGTCGAGCCACGCGGCCTCGCGCTCGGCGAACGCCGCGAGGGCGGCGCGATCGTCGGCCGACGCGGTCGCACCGAACCGGGCCCACGCCTGCTTCAGCGCGCGGGACACGAGGGCGACGGCGTGGTCGGGATCGATGAAGTCGGCGGCCGGGACGCGGGTCGCGGCGAGCTCGTCGTCGCTGAGCCAGCCCTGCGCGTGCAGCGTGTCGAGATCGATCAGGTTCGGATTGCCGCCCAGCGCGCTGGTCGCCATGTACGGGCTGTGGCCGTAGCCCGTCGGGCCGAGCGGCAGGATCTGCCACAGGGACTGGCCGGCCTGGGCAAGCTGGTCGATCAGCGTGCGTGCGTCCGCGCCGAGGGTCCCGATGGGGCCGGGGCCGGGCAGGCACGAGGGGTGGATCAGCAGTCCGGATTCACGCATCGACGGGCTCGGCGGATGGGGCAGGGGCCGTTGGCGGGGACGCGGCGCGAAGACGATACAGCGACGAGACGCCGATGGTCATCAGGAACATGCAGAGCCCGTAGGTCATCACGATGACCTGCGTCTCGCCGGAGTACATCGCCTCGGCGACGAGGATGGCGAGGGCGAAGTTGCGGATGCCGGCGGTGCACGACAGGGCGACGCGCTTGCCCCGATCGGCGACGGTCGCGACGCGGCCCACGCCCAGCGCGATCGCGACGAGCAGGGCGGAGCCGAACACGGCGCGGACGTCGAGGGTCAGAAAGAGGCCGGCGCGCGCGAAGGTCATGCCGATCGCCACGAGCCCGAAGAGCGCCTTCGTCGCGTTCTCGATCCAGGGCAGCAGCCGATCGGCGAGGGCGGGGCGGTACGTCCGCAGCGCCATCGCGAGCGCGAGCGGCACGAGCTGAAAGGGGACGATCAGCGAGAGCATCTGCGGCACGAACCCGTCGGCGACCGCGCCCCCGCCCGGGGCGAAGACGCGCAGGGTCACCGGCAGCAGCACGAGGCTGAGCAGCACGGGCACGAAGACCATCGTCACGGCGTACGCCACGTCACCGCGGGCGTGCTGGGTGAAGAGGGCGCCGACCGGGCCCCCGGGCGCCGCGGCGACGAGCAGCAGGCCGATGAAGACCGCGTCGGGCACCCCGAAGAGGGTCGCGATGGCGACCGCCGCGAGGGGCATCGTCACGTGGTGGTGCACCAGCCCGAACCCGAGCGCCGGCAGGTCCGAGAACACGTTGCGGAGCCGTGCGAACGAGAGGTCGAGCCCGACCGAGAGCATGACGCTCACGGCCATGGCGCGGACGAGGACCTGCTGGACGATCTCGGCGGACTGCACGGTGGCTCCGGCGGGGGACGCGGGGCGGCGTCACCGAACCATCGCCCGGGCGCTCAGTCGAGCATCTCGCAGTACGACGGCCACGGGCTGTCCAGCGGGTCGCCGACGTACGGGGACTCGACGCCGATCACGTGGCTGAAGAGGAAGGGCAGCGCCCACGCGTAGGGGTCGAACGGCACGGTGTGGCCGCGGCCGTGGTCGCACTCGATGACGAGGTGGCCGTCCTCGCGCAGGTGGTCGTTCATATCGAGGGTCATCTCCATGAACGCCGCCACGGCGGTCACGGAGTCGGTCTCGCCGCCGTGGATCGCCAGCACCGGGATCGTCGACGCCGGGGTCTTGTAGCCGGTGATGATCGGGTCGAGGTCCTCGCGCAGGGGCACACCGGTGCCGCCGCTGAAGGTCACGACGGACGCGAGGTACTCGGACCGGTCGAGCAGCAGCCGCGTCGACATCAGCGCGCCGGCCGAGAAGCCGGTCGTGAACACGCGGGTGTTGTCGATGTCCCAGGTGGCGTCGGCGCAGGCGACGACGTCGTCGAAGAGCGTGAGGTCCGGCGTCGCGTCGTCGCTCGACAGGAAGGGCCAGCCGAACGCGTAGTTGCCGGTGATGCGCGGCAGCACGACGATCACGTCGTACGTGTCGGCCATCGTCTGGGCACCGAAGGCGCGGGCGAAGTTCGACGTCGAGTCGCCGAGCCCGTGCCAGAGGAAGGCGAGGCCGGCGCCCTCGGGCTCCGCGGGCAGGTACACCACCACCTGACGGTCCATGCCGGCCGAACGGATGTCGTTCGTGCCGTCGGTCAGCGTGGGGCATTCGCCCTCGGAGTAGGGCTGCGGATCCGGCGCCGTCACCGTCGGGCCGGCGTCCTCGGTCGCGTCGTCGCCGGTGTCGATCGCGGCGGCGTCGGACTCGCCACCGGCGTCGGTCTCGGTGGCGCCGGTGTCGGCGGTCGCCCCGCCGTCATCGGACGTGGCGTCGTCGCCACACGCCGCGATCATCGCGGCGAGACCAGTGAGTACGAGGACGCGGCGCAGCATGAGCGAACCGGGGATGGCGTGTCGTATGAGGCCCTTCCGTTCGGACTCATAGCGAACATCCCCGGCGGGCGCCATGCCCGCGACACCCGCGTGTCACACCTCACGGTCACGCCCCGCGCTCATGCACCGGACGACGCCTCCGCCGGCGGCCAGCTCGCTCGCCACCGTCGCGACGCCTCGACCTCGTCGCGGTAGGCGGCGATCTCGGCGGACCGGCGTTCGTCGGACCATCCGAGCCGCGCCGCCATGCGATCGGCGACGGCTTCGACGGCGCCGAGGGCCTGATCGGGTTCGCGGTAGTAGAGCTGGGTGCGCTGCTTGAGCAGGTCGGACACCGTGCAGCAGAGCTCGGCGTCGATCGCGTAGTCGATCTGCGCCAGAATCTCGGGGCGCGTCGGGCAGATGCGCGCGGCGAGGGCCGGCTCGTCGACCACGCGCTTCGCCACCTCGATGCCCTTCATGCCGTAGGTGTTCGCGAGCAGCTCGGCGGTGTCGGTGTCGAAGAGCGCGTCCCCGGCGGCGAGGATCGCGTTGGCCACCGCGCGGTGGTCGTCGTCCTCGGGCCACCCGACCGCGCCGGGCAGGGGCGAGCGGCTCGTCGCGGCGCGCTCCAGCGACTCGGGCAGCTGGCCGGACAGGCGCAGCAGGCGCGCCACCGTGTCGACGACCTGCTTCGCCATGAGCCGGTACGTCGTCAGTTTGCCGCCGGCGATCGTCACGAGGCCGTCGGACCCGACGATGATCTGGTGCTCGCGGCTCACGCTCGATTCGTCGATCTCGTCGTCGTCGCCGCCGGTCGACGGCGAGATCAGCGGGCGCAGCCCGGACCACGTCGACAGCACGTCGTCGGCGCAGAGCGGGTGGTCGGGGAAGTACTCCGCCGCGGCGTCGATGATGTACTTCACGTCCTCTGCAGACGCGTACACGTCGGCCGGGTCGCCGTCGTAGTCCGTGTCCGTCGTGCCCAGGTACGTCTGCGGGCCCCACGGGATCGCGAAGAGCACGCGTCCGTCGTCGGGGTGAAAGCAGACGACCGCGTGGTTCACCGGCAGCTTCTCGTGGTCGACGACGATGTGCGTGCCCTTCGTCGGGCGCAGCATCTCGCGCTTCGTGGCGCGGGACATCGACAGGGTCTCGTCCGTCCACGGCCCGGTCGCGTTGACGATCGACGCGGCGCGGATCGTCTTGCGCTCGCCGGTGAGGGCGCACTCGATGTGGGCGGCGACGGCGCGGCCGGCGTCGTCGTGCTCGAAGCCGACGACCTTCGCCCAGGTGGCGATCGTCGCGCCGGCTTCGGCGGCGTCGAGGGCGTTCTCGAGGGTCAGGCGGGCGTCGTCCGTCGAGCAGTCGTAGTAGAGCGGCGCGCCCTTGAAGCCTTCGCGGTTGAGGGCGGGCTCTTCGGTCGCGATGTCCTTCGGACGCAGCTGGCGCCAGCGCTTCGGCGACCGAAAGAGCGACAGCCCGTCATAGAGCCACATGCCGGCGTTGATCTTCAGCAGGCTCGTGCGGGACTTCGTGTACACCGGGAACACGAAGCCGAGCGGGTTCACGAGGTGCGGGGCGATGTCGAGCAGGATGCGCCGCTCGCTGACCGCCTCGAACACGAGCGAGAACTCGAACTGCTCGAGGTACCGCAGCCCCCCGTGCACGAGCTTGGACGACCGCGAACTCGTGCCGAACGCGAGGTCGCGCATCTCGACGAGCAGCGTCTTGAGCCCGCGGCGGGCGGCGTCGCGGGCGATCCCGGCGCCGGTGATTCCGCCGCCGATCACGAGGACGTCGACGTCCTCGCCCATCGTGGTCCACATCTCGTCGCGTGTCGGCATCGAGGCTCCGCTGCGTGCTTCGGCGTCCGTGGCTCGGACGGCGCCACCCTGCCATCGGGCGGCGATCGAGAAAAGGGCGGGTGCCGCGCTGGTCGGGTGGGCCGGCCCGCCGCATCCGTTTCGACGGATGCGCACGATCGCAAACGCACGCAACATCCTGATTCTGCGGTCGACCCGGGTTCGGGATGCTGCTACACCGCGTGCCCCCGAACGTCGAACCCGAACCCCCGGAGTCCCCATGCTGCGACTGCGCCCCCTTCACGTGCTGGCCCCTGCGGGCTTCGCGCTCGCCCTCGCCGCGTGCGGCGACGACCCGGCGTCGGGCGCGACGTCGGACATCCAGTGCACGGACGACACGGAGTGCATCGACGGCTCGTGCGTGAACGGCATGTGCGTGCCCGATGAGCCCTCGGATCGGGACGGCGACGGCATCGCCGACGCCGACGACAACTGCCCGGACGTGGGCAACCCGGACCAGGCGGACACCGACACCGACGGGGTCGGCGACGCGTGCGACGTGTGCGTCGACGTCGCGAACCCGGACCAGGCGGACGCCGACGGGGACGGCGAGGGCGACGCCTGCGAGACCGGCGACGACGGGGATCGGGACGGCGACGGGATCGACGACGCCGACGACAACTGCCCGGACGTGGGCAACCCGGACCAGGCGGACCTGGACGGCGACGGCATCGGCGACGCGTGCGACGACGATCGGGACGGCGACGACGTGCCGAACGACGACGACAACTGCGTCGACCTGCCGAACCCGGACCAGATCGACACCGACGACGACGGGCTCGGCGACGCGTGCGACGACGACCGCGACGGCGACGAGATCCTCGACGACGGCGACAACTCCGGCGAGCGCGGCGACGCGCCCTGTGTGGGCGGCGGCACCGACGGCTGCGACGACAACTGCTCGGGCATCCCGAACCCCGACCAGGCCGATCGGGACGGCGATGGCGTCGGCGACGTGTGCGACGACTCTGACGGGGATGGCGTCTTTGACGCCGACGACAACTGCCCCGACGACCGGAACCCCGACCAGGCGGATCTGGACGGCGATGGCGTCGGCGACGTCTGCGACGACGATCGGGACGGCGACGACGTGCCGAACGACGACGACAACTGCCCCGACGTGCCGAACCCGACCCAGGCGGACTCCGACGACGACGGCGAGGGCGACGCGTGTGACGACGACACGACCCTGCGCCTCGGCTGGTACGACTTCGAGGCGGACTGCAGCTTTCGCCCGGTGGTCGGCGAGTTCGAGCCCTCGCTCGAGTGGTCGTGGTCGGTCACCGACGACGTGCCCTCGCCCGAGAAGGGCCAGGTCATGATGACCCCGATCGTCGTGAACCTCACCGACGACAACGGCGACGGGCGCATCGACGAGAACGACGTGCCCGACATCGTGTTCACCACGTTCGACGTGTTCGCGCGCCCGGGGACGTACGACCTGCTGCGCGAGGGCGTCGTGCGCGCGGTGAGCGGCGACGGCGGCGAGCTGCTGTGGACGGCGAACGACCCCGGGCTGACGGTGCAGGCTGCGGGCGGGCTCGCGGCGGCGGACCTCGACGGCGACGGCACGGTCGAGATCGTCGGCGCGCGGTTCGACTTCTCGGACGACGGCGTCGGCGGGCTCGTCGCGCTGCACCACGACGGCACCCCGTTCTGGACGTCCGACGGGGCGCTCTCGTCGTCCGACACCTGGTGGGGCGCGCCGGCGATCGCCGATCTCGACGGCGACGGCACCCCCGAGGTCGTCTTCGGCGCGACCGTGTACGACGGCGCGACCGGCGCGCTGGAGTGGCAGGGCGCGGGCTCGACGGGCAACAACATCGCCGACGGCGAGGGCGTGCTGATCGGGCCGATCAGCGTCGTGGCCGACGTGCACCCGTCGCCGGGGCAGGAGGTCGTCACCGGCCGTACCCTGTACGCCGCCAACGGCGACGTGCTGCACGACCCGGTCGGGCTCGACGACGGCTTCGTCGCCGTGGCCGACTTCGACGGCGACGAGGCGGCCGAGATCGTCGTCGTCAGCCAGGGCACCGTGCGGGTGCAGGCGCCGAACGGCGACCGGCTGTGGGGCCCGGTGACCGTGCCGCGCCTCGGCGATCCGGACGCGTCCGGTGGGCGGCTCGGCCCGCCGACCGTGGCGGACTTCGACGGCAACGGCGTGCCGGACATCGGCGTCGCCGGTCGCAGCCAGTACGTCACCCTGGCCGTCGACCTCGACACCCCGGACGTCTCGTTCGACGACGCGCGCCTGTGGCAGGTCGCGACCGAGGACGCGAGCTCGAACATCACCGGCAGCAGCGTCTTCGACTTCGACGCCGATGGCCGCGTCGAGGTCGTGTACAACGACGAGCAGTACCTGCGGGTGTTCGACGGCGTCGACGGCGAGGTGCTCTTCGAGGTCGAGAACACCTCGTTCACCGCGGTCGAGTACCCGGTCATCGCGGACGTCGACAACGACGGCAACGCCGAGATCGTCGTCGTCGCGAACAACTTCGAGGACTGGCTGTTCACCCCCGGGCCGTTCGCCGGCGTGAAGGTGTACGGCGACGCCGGCGACAACTGGGTGAACACCCGCCGGATCTGGAACCAGCACGCGTACCACATCACGAACGTCGAAGAGGACGGCGGGGTCCCGAGCGCCGAGGCCGCGAGCTGGCTGGCGCACAACACGTACCGCCTGAACCTGCAGGGCGAGGGCGAAGAGCTGCTGGCTCCCGACCTGTTCGCCGACGAGGTCGTGACCCTCGCCGATGGGTGCGACGTGGCGGTGGGCGTGTGGGTCGCCAACACCGGCGCGATCCCGGTGCGTTCGGGCCTCGACGTGGCGTTCTACGTCGACGGCGTGACCGACGACCCGGACCTCGCGCGGTTCGGCCGCACGACGCGGGACCTCGCGCCCGGCGACGGCGAGCTGGTCACCGTCGTGTTCACGGACTTCCCCGGCGGGGACCACACCGTCGAGATCCTCGTCGACGAGGACGCGGACGGCATGGGCGCCCACAGCGAGTGCGCCGAGGGCAACAACCGGATCGTCGTCGAAGACGTGCGCTGCGCCTTCTGACGCGCACGCCGGATCAGCGCAGGCCGACCCGCCACGCGATGGCGTACACGGCCTGCATGCGGCGCACCTCGGCGTCGGCGAGGGCCAGCTCGCTGAGGTAGAGCTGCTGGCGGGCCAGCTCGACGTCGATCTGCGAGGCGGCGCCGGCGTCGAACGCCTCGTTCGTCAGCCACACGTTGCGCTCGGCGAGCTCGGACTGCTCGACGGCGAGGGCGAGGTCCGCGTCTGCGGTCTGCAGCTCGAGGCGCAGCCGGCGGATGTCGTCCTGCAGCTGGGCGACGGTCTGGTCGCGGCGCAGCTCGGTCTGGGCGAGGGTCGCCTCGCGCCGGCGCCGTTCGGCGCGCCGCTGCCCGCCGTCGTACAGGCTCCATTCGGCGAAGATCGAGGCGGTCCAGAAGAACCGATCCCCGGCGAACGCGGTCTCGCGCTGCAGGTTCATCGCGAACTCGCCGATGAACACGGGCTGAATCTGCGAGCGCACCTCGCGGATGCGCTCCTCTTCGTAGGCGATCGCGAGGTCGTACTCGGCGAGGTCCGGGCGATCGGCCAGGGCGGCCTCGAGCGACGCGTCGAGGTCCGCCGGCAGGGTGACGTCTTCGGGAGCGACGGTGACGAAGTTGTCGTCACGATCGAGCAGGGACGCGATCGTCGACACGGCGATGCGGTAGTTCGCTTCGGCGTTGGCCACGTCGCGCTCGGCGGACGCGACGTCGACGCGGGTGCGGTTCACCTCGAAGAGCGTGCCGACACCTTCTTCGAGGGCGGCGTTGGCGCGCTCGTGGTTCACGCGCGCCAGCTCGAGGTTGCGCTCGGTGATCGCGATGTACTGCTGCAGGTTCGTCGCGGCGAACCACGCGTCGAGCAGCGCGTCCTCGAGCTGCCATGCGGCGACGTCCACGCCGTTCTGCGCCCGCGCGATCGTGATGTGCGCCTGGTCGAGCAGGGGGAACGCCCGCGCGTTGTACAGGGTCTGCGTGAAGGTCAGGCTGCCGCGCAGGTCGTGCCGGGGCTGCACGACGGACGAACCGCCGCCGCCGAACGCATCCGACGCCAGAGGCAGCCCGGCGTCCGGGTGCTCGGTCGCGACCGTATCGAGCCAGGGGGCCAGCCCCTCGAAGGCCGAGGCGCCGTCGAACTCGATCGCCTCGTCGCGCAGGGTGTAGACCGCCGACGCGGTGACCGACGGCAGCAGCACCGCCCGTGCGGTGTCGGTGAGCGTCTCGGCCGAGGGGATGTCCTCCTGCGCGATGCGCACGGCCCAGGCGTTCTCACGCAGCTGGGCTCGGGCCTCGTCGAGGCTGAGCGAGGACTGCGCGACGGCGGGCGCGGACGAGATCAGAGCGAGGACGCAGACGAGCGCGCGCATTTCGGTTCCCCGGGACGTGCGGCGGCGTCATCCTGGACACGACGTGCGCTGGTGGCCACCCCCTCGTGCACGATCCCCCTGTACACAAAAGGACGCCGGAGAGGTCCGGCGCATGGACCTCTCCGGCACGCCCCCGGAGGCGTCGGGGGCGGGGCGTCGCGGGGCTCGCGCCGGCGAACCGGCAGGAAGATGCGAGCGATGCGACGCGGTGAACCGACGGACGCGCCGTGGCGCGCCCGCCCGTCAGGGGGTCGCCGTCAGCGGCGGACGTAGGTGCGGCGGTTCGACGTCGTCGTGCGGACGTGCGTCGGGCGCGAGCTGCGGACGTGCGTCGTGCGGACGTGGGTCGGCCGCGAGGTCCGGACGTGGGTCGGCCGCGAGGTGCGGACGTGCGTCGTGCGGACGTGCGTCGGGCGGGTGTGGTACCGCGTGACGTGCGTCGGGACGGCGGTGGCGCGGACCCAGCTCGGCCCGGTGCGCACGTAGTAGCCGTCGGTGCGGTAGTACATCCAGGTGCCCTGGTAGTAGACCCGTGGCGGCGCGGCGACCACGTGGGTCGGCGCGACGACGACTTCGGGGCTCGCGACGCTCATCGACGCGGGCGTCGTCGTGATCGTACAGGCCGTCGAAAAGGCCGTGATCAGGCCGAGCGCGGCGAGGGCGAGGATCTTGGCGAGGCGAGCGTTCATGGGGACCACCAGGGGCAGGGCGCGGCAGGCGCGTTCGGTTCGTACACACCCACAGACGAACGTTGCGTAGCGATATTCAGATCCCTGACACGAAAAATCGAGCCGGCGTGATCTTCGTCGATCTACGCCGGCCCGTTCGAACGCAAACCTCGATCAGAACGCGAAGTACAGGGCGGTGTTGATGACCAGAATGTTCTGGTTGTAGACGCCCTCGGAGCTCGGCTGCGTCGACGGCAGCGCGAGGGTGTTCGCGGTGTCCGCGCCATTCGTGTCGCGCTCGGCGTACACGATGTCGGTCACGGTCAGGCCCAGCGTCATGAAGTCGGTGAGGCCGAACATGCCGCCGGCGCCGAACGAGTACTTGTTCATGTCGATGAGGGCCGGCTCGAGGCGCTCGTCGGGGATCGCGTTGCCGTCGAAGCCGAGGTCGAGCATCAGCTCGATGCGGTCGCTCAGGAAGTACGAGCCGCCGAGGCGCACGCCGGCCGCGTCGTTCCAGCGGCGCTCGAGGTTCAGGATGATCTGCCCGGGGGCGTCTTCCTGGTACCCGCCGTTCGAGCGGACCTGGCAGTAGTCGTAGATGTCGGTGCCGCCATCCAGGTTGGACTGGTCGACGATGCACTGCTGCTCCATCCGCGACCACCGGGTGTAGTCGCCGAAGAGGCGCAGCTCGACGTCACGGATCGGCCGGTACCGCACGCCGAGGCGCAGGATGTCGGGCAGCTGCGAGGTCATGGAGATGTCGTTCTCGAACTCACCGACGCCGGGGAACGCGTTGGTCAGCGTGCCCTCGAGCTCGCTGCGCCCGTCGAAGCCGGGGGCGGACTGGTACGAGGCGCCGATCCACAGCTTGTCCTCGATCGTCTCGTGCATGAGACCGAAGCCGAGGCCGATGTCCGTGCCGGACACGTCGATGCGGGACCGACCCTCCTGCTCGAGGTAGTCGTGGCCGAGCAGCGTCCGAGCACGGATCGTGTGGACTTCGCTGATGTAGTAGTTGAACGAGACGCCGATCGAGAGGCGCGCCGGCTCGATCAGGTAGGCGCCGCCAAGGGTCACCGCGAGGGTCCGCAGCGAGCCGTCGATCGTGTACCAGCGCTGGGCGCCGTTCTCGGACGCGGGGAACCCGTCGACCGGCTCCTGCGTGTCCCAGACCGCCTGGCCGCCGAAGGGCGCATAGAACGCCGCGCCGACGGCGAAGGGCGCGCCGGTGCCGAAGTCGGTCGTGACGCCGATCATCGGCGAGTACAGGAAGTTGTGGACCTCGCCGGTGCCGGTGTTCGCGGCGATCTCCGCCTCGGTGTACTCCCGGTTGTCCGTGCGGAGCCCGAGGGCGTTCTCCCCGCGCTCGTACGACCCGTTTCGCAGGGCCCAGTTGATGTCGAGCATCACCTGGGTACCGCCGCCGAGGGCGATGCCCGCCGGGTTGTAGTAGAGCGCGGACGGGTTCTCGGTCACCGGGTTGCCGTGCGGACCACCGAAGCGGGCGACCGCAAAACCGGACGCGTGCGCGAGGGTGGGGATGGCAAGGAGGCCGAGCGCCACGAGGGCGGCGACGCCGGGACGAGTCATCGAACGGGTTGTCTTCACGAGCCACCTCGAGCGGCGGTTGTGGCGTAGGGACCGACGAGTGCCGAGCCGGTCGTCGACCGGCGCTGCGCATGACGCGGCGCGTAATGGTGCGACACGGCGTAGGAATCACCTCGCGGGCGTCCATCGTTTCTGCTTGGCGCTGACAGAGTCAAGGCATATGATGCGCCCGCGTCGGTTTCGTGACCGCACGATGACCCCCCGAGTGTGAAAATGGCTGTGAATCTGCGACTGATCACCCTGCCCGGTGCCTGTGCCCTCACCGCGAGCCTCGTGCTCGGCGGATGCGCGTCCCCCGATCCGGAGGCGCGATTCGACGAGTATCTCGAGACCCTCGACTCCGGCACGACCGACACCGGCGTGACGGACACCGGTGGGACGGACACGGGGGTCGACCCGGACACGGGCGGCACGGACACGGGCGGCGACGCCGGCGCGTGCATCGAACGCCGAGCGAACGCCGAGGGCGTGTGGTTCATGGCGATCAGCGCGTCGATCGACCGCGAGAACCCGCTCTACCTCGAGGTCACGGTGACCCAGGACGGCGACACGCTGGACTTCAGCTTCCAGCCGCTGTCGACGGACATCGCCACCGACCCCGAGACGTTCGAGCAGACCCCCCGCGAGAACCCGCGTCAGCCCGTCGGCGACCCGGTCGTCGTGACCGGCGTGACGTACGAAGCGGACGGCTCGTTCGAGCTGCTCGCCGAGAATCTCGTCGTGTCGCTCGAGGCGAACCCGATCACGCCGTCGCAGATCACCGGCGACGTCGAGCTGTACGGCAGCTTCCTCAACGACGACACCAGCTGCGGTCGCGTCGGCGGGACGGTGCAGGGCACGACGACCGTGCCGCTGTCGAACCCGCAGGGCGAGCCGGCGTCGGACTTCGCGATGTTCCGCCTGACGGACGAGATCGCCGCGACCGACTTCGACCCGGTGCTCTACACCTGCGGTCAGGTCGGCGAGGTCGAGCCCCCGTGTGACCCCGCTGGCGGCGGTGGTGGCGGCGGCGAAGAGTGCATCGAGCGCCGCGGCACCGCCGGCGGTGTCTGGTTCATGGCGATCAGCGCGTCGATCGACCGCGAGAACCCGCTCTACGTCGAGGTGACCATCGATCAGGACGGCGACACGCTGGACTTCAGCTTCCAGCCGCTGTCGACGGACATCGCGACGGACCCGGAGACGTTCGAGCAGACGCCCCGCGAGAACCCGCGGCAGGCCGTTGGCGACCCGGTCGTCGTGACCGGCGTGACCTTCGAAGCCGACGGTACGTTCGAGGTGACCGCGACCGACCTGGTCGTCTCGCGGGACGCGAACCCGATCACGCCGTCGCAGATCACGGGCAACGTCGAGTTCTACGGCACGATCCTGAACGACGACGTGTCGTGCGGGCGCGTCGGCGGCACCGTGCAGGGCACGACGACCGTGCCGCTGTCGAACTCGCAGGGCGAGCCGGCGTCGGACTACGCCATGTTCCGCATCCCGGACGGCGGCTCGGCGACGGACTTCGACCCGGTCCAGTACACCTGCGGCATGGTCGGCAACGTCGACCCGGCCTGCGACCCGGTCGAGTGACCCGGCTCAGTGTCTCGGTCGAGTGACCCGGCTCAGTGACCTGTTCGCGTCGTCCGATCTGGTGGACCGGTCGCCTGGCGGGCGACCGCGGGTACCCGGGGGTCAGGGCGTCGTGGGCCGCGCCGCGTCGTAGATCAGCTGCGGCGTGACCTGCGGCAGGTCGAAGCCCGGGTTCTCCAGCGCGCCGCCGATCGCCGGCAGGGCGACGGTGAGCGCGGTGGCGACAAACGCTGCGCCGCCGCCCTCGAAGACGAGCGCGGTGCGGTCGTCGGTCGCGTCGATGGTCAGTCCGGACGCGAGGTGGCCGAGGCGCTCGCCGAGCGCCGTGCGCGCGTCCGGTGGCATGACGCCGTAGCGGCCGATCGCCGCGATCCCGGTGGCCAGCGCCGAGGGCAACGCGGCACGCACCGAGGCGCCGTCGACGCCCGGTCCGAGGACGAGCATCGGGCCCCGTGAGGCCGTCCACGCGATGGCGAGGATGCCGCTGGCGCGCGCGGCGGCCTCGACCGCCGCGCCATCGCCGGCGGGCAGGCGCGCCAGCCAGGGGTCGATCAGCGACGCCGGGATCAGCACCGCCGCGAGGGTGTCGTCCGGCAGGCGCGCCGCGGCGTCGACCCACGGCGAGGCGTCGCTCGCGTCGAGGCGGGTCGCCGCGGGCGTGCCGCGGGTGGCGAAGAGCAGCCCGCCGGGCACGACGGCGTTCAGCACCATCTCGCCGATGCGGGCGCCGGGGCCGGCCTGCTGGACGGCGTCGAGATCGGCGATGCCGCGCGGTAGCACGAGGGCCCGCTCGGGCGCGCCCTCGGCCGCCTCGATCCACGCGCCGACGTGCGCCGCGTCGTCCTGCCAGCCGTCGAGGCCGAACGGGCGCCCGCCGACGGCGGCGTCGAGCACGTCGATGTCGATGCGTGCGGGCAGCAGTCCCCCGGCGTCCGGGCTGATGTGCCGAGCGATGGCGCCGACGTCGGCGAGCACGACGAGACCGGGCACCGCTTCGGACGGGGCGAGCCGAGCGAGCGCAGTCGGCACCGTCGGCGCCGGGCCCTGCACGGCGTCGCAGCCGGCGGTCTCGACCGTCGTCGCCGCGAAGGCGATCGAGGGCGCCGCGTCGTCGTGGGCGGCAGCCTCGGTCACCCCGAGCAGCGCCATGGCGACGGGCAGGTTGCGCATCGGGCCGCCGCAGGTCGGCGCGGCGAGGCGCAGCTCGACGTGCCCCTCGTGCGGGGTGACGGACAGCCGGCTCCACGCGAGGTCGACCTGACGGGCGACGATCGCGACGGCGGCGCTGAAGTCTGTCGAGGCCTCGCGCCGCCACTGCCCGAGGGCCATCGACGTCCACGCCTGCCCGCGCCCGAGGGCCCGCAGCACGGTATCCGGGTCGCCGGTCGCGAGCGCGATGCGCACGCTGCCGTCGGGGTCCACGGCGAGCGCGGCGCCGTCCACGGCTGCACCGATGCCGGGCAATGCGGCGTCGACCTGGGCCGCGGACCACCAGCCGACCATCGCCGCGCCGTTCGTGGGCAGCGCATCGGCGGCCCCTGCGACCTCGGCGGTATCGAGCCCGCCAGCCGCGCCACCCGCGAACGCGGTGACGCCGAACCCGCGACCGACGGCGATCGCGTCCCCGCGGCGCGCGGCGCGCACGTCGCCGGCGACGGACGCTGCGGCGCCGCCGTCGGCGGGGGGCGTCGTCAGCGCGCCGGCGGGGGCGAACCACGACACGTCGTCGCCGTCGTCGCCCCATGCACCCAGGGTCAGCACGCCCTCGGCGGGCACGCGGATGCGCTCGGCGAGCGCGGGGGCCCCGACGGCGCGAGCGAGCAGGCCGCCCATCGCGGCGTCGAGGCCGCCGTCGCTCGACACGCGCACGACGTCGGCCGTCCACGCGTTCAGCACCTCGAGGTCGATCGCGAACGCCATCGACGCCCCCGGCGGCATCCGCATGAGCGGAGCGGTGAGGTCGGCGGCATCGGGCGCTGCGTCGGTCGTGGGGTCGGCGCCGTTGCCTTCGGAGGCGCCCTCGTCGCCGGTGCCCTCGACGCGCTCGCCGTCGTCGCTCGGGTCCTCGGGGGTGCCGTCCGGCGACGCAGTGCCGGCGGTGGCCCCGGCCGGGCCGTCGTCTGCGGGCGTGCCGTCGTCGGTCGCACCCGATGGCGCCGTCTCGGCGTCGGCTTCGGTAGGCGCAGGCGCCTCGTCACCCGAGCCGCCCGTCGCGGGTGGCGCCCCGGAGCCCTCGTCGTCGGCGTCCGGCGAAGCGGGCCGACACGCGCCAAGCACGAGACAGAGGGCAGAGGCGAGGACGATGAGCTGGCGCACGACGGGCTCCGGACGGATCGAGGCGCGGGGCATGCCGGGCAGTGCGTCACGCACCACTCCGGGCGTCAACCCCGCCGCGACAGGGCAAGCGTGCGTCCGCGGGCGGCGCGTGGCAAACAGGTACGCAGGTTTTGCGCCGCGCCCCGACCCGCATGCCCGTCTTCGCCCTGCCGGACGAGATCCTCTTCCCCGACCCTCGGCTCGCCGACGAGTCGGGGCTGCTTGCCGTGGGCGGAGACCTGCAGCTCGAGCGCATCCTGCTGGCGTACCAGTACGGGATCTTCCCCTGGCCGATCGAGGGCGCGCCGCTGGCGTGGTTCTCGCCGGACCCGCGGATGCTGCTCGACCCGGGCGCCGAGCGGATCCCGCGCAGTCTGCGGCAGCGCATGCGGCACGCCGGCTGGCGCGTCACGACGGATCGGGCGTTCGACGAGGTGATCCGGGCCTGCGCGAAGATCCCGCGGGCGGGTGAAGCCGGCACGTGGATCACCCCCGAGCTGATGGACGCGTGGTTCGAGCTGCACCGGGTCGGCGTCGCGCACTCGGTCGAGGTGTGGTCCGGCGACGCGCTCATCGGCGGGCTCTATGGGCTCGAGCTCGGCGAGATGTTCTGCGGCGAGTCGATGTTTCACCGCGCGACGGACGCGTCGAAGGTCGCGTTCGCGGCGCTCGCACGGATCGCGTGGTCCCGCGGGCTGCACTTCGTCGATTGCCAGCTGCACACGCCGCACCTCGAACGGCTCGGTGCGCGCGCGATCCCCCGCGACGTGTACCTCGACCGGCTGGCCGACGCGGTGCAGGGCCCGCTGAGCGTGGGCGCATGGACGGTCGAGTTCGACGCCGCCCTGCTCGCCGATCGAGACGCTACGCTGCCGTGAGTCCGAGCAGCTCGGCCCAGGTCTGCATCGCGCGATCGGGGCTCCACCGGCGGGCGCGGGCGACGAGTTCGCCCGGCGGTCGTGGGGCGTCGACGAGGCGCAGCATGGCGTCGGCGAGCGACGCGACGGACCCGGTGGTGGCGACCTCTCCGAACCGCCCGCGGTCGACGATCTCGCCCGGGGCGCCGTCGCCGCAGGTCGTCGCGACCGGGATGCCGAGGGCCATCGCCTCGACCAGCGTCAGCCCGAAGCCCTCGTCGCGGCTCGACACGACGAGCCCGTCGGAGGCCGCGACGGTCGGCCACGGGTTGTCGTCGAACCCGGCGAAGGTGAGGGCGTCGTCGCCGAGCTGCAGCTCAGCGGCCTGCCGCTCGAGCGCGGCGCGTTCGCTGCCCTCGCCGAAGATCGTCAGGTGCCCGCCACGGGTCGCGCGGACCCGCGCCCATGCAGGCAGCAGCAGGTCGAACCCCTTCACTCGCTCGAGACGCCCGAGCGCCACGAGCCGCGGCCGAGCGCGATCGCCGCTGCGGTCTTCGCCGTCGCGCGCGAGGCGCTGCACGCGGGCGGCGTCCACCGGGTTCGGGACGACGCGAATCCGCCGCGGGTCGACGCCCATGCTGGCGACGAGGTCGTCGCCGACGGCGGCCGACACGGCCACCACCTCAGCGGCGCGCCGGTAGGCGGCGGTCGCAGCCCATGCCGCCGCGCGCGTCCCTCGGTGCGGGCTCGAGAAGAGCGGCGACACCATGTTGTGCACCGACGGCACCACGCGGGTACGGGCCGCCGCGCCGGCGACGAGCGCGGCGACGTTCGTGTGTTCGAGCGCCGAGACCACCGCGCGCGGCCGCCGACGGGCCATCCACCCGGCGAGCCGCGGCACGACCCGGCTCGCGCGGCGCACGCCGAGGTCGACGACGGTGACGTCGTCATCGACCCGGTCGACGAGCGGGCCGCTGTGGTCGCCAAGGACGAGCTCGACCGCGAGCCCGCGGCGGGTCAGCCCGTTGACGAGGTCGACGACCACCCGCTCGGCGCCGCCGCCGGCGAGGCTCGGCAAGAAGAACGCCGGCGCCCCGGTCATGGCGTGTAGCCGTAACGTTCGAGCGTCGGGCCGAGCAGCGCCGTGAGCGCGTCGCGGTCGTCGGGCTCGAGGGCGGTGCGCCACGCGTCGTTGCGCGACGTGAGATCGAAGCGCTCGAAGGCGCGCTCGAACGCCGGGGTGCGCTCGAGGCCGGCGAAGCGCAGCAGGTCGTCGACGACCCCGGACGGGTCGGCACAGAGGTCCTCGTACCGGATCTCGATCAGCCGCTCGGGGGGCACGAGCTTCTTTGCGGCTTCGGCGGCGTCCATCAGGATCCGCCACTCGATGCCGGCGAGCACGGCGAACGACTGACCGCTGGCGTCCCACGCGGCCTGGTCTTCGGGCGAGAGGGCGCCGTACCGCCAGTGCTCGGGCCCGCGCCAGCCCTGCCAGAACGGCACGCGCAGGATCGAGTACGCGACGGCGCGCCCGTCGCGCACGATGTGCACGAAGCGGGCGTCGGGCAGGATGCGCTGCACGAGCCCGACCCGCGGCCAGCCGGTGAACTTGATCAGCAGGCGGTCGCGGCTCGCCGTCCGGTTCGCGTCCCACGCGGCACGCACGCGCTTCGCCTCGGACGCGCTGATGTCGGACGCGAGCAGGTCGCGGCAGGACTCGCTGATGCCGGCGTGCAGGCGGTCGTGAAACGGATACGGCTCGGTCGGCGTGACGGTGTCGTGCAGCCACGGCCCGATCCCCGGCAGGTCGATGGCGCGCTGAAACCAGCGGTTCACCGCCGGTCGCCCGGGGAAGAGGATGTTCATCCGCGACAGCCACGCGAGGCGCGGGTGGCGCGAGAGCACGTCGTGCAGGGCGGTGGACCCGCACCGCCCGGTGCCGAAGAGCACGATGGGATCGGTCGTCATGCGGACTCGTCGTCTGGCGAGGTCGCGACCGTCGTGGTCGCTGCGCCGTCCACCGGGTCATAGCACATCGCCGCTGCCTGCGCCGATCCCGTGCAGGTCCCGCGTTGCGCGCCGAGATCCCTCCGTTCGGCGCTTGCCTCGCGGACACGGGTCCGCGGCTGCGTTGCGTGTCGAGATCCGTCCGTTCGGTGCTTGCCTCGCGGACACGGGTCCGCGGCTGCGTTGCGCGCCGAGATCCGTCCGTTGACAGTCCCGCGCCCGCTGTGTCACCAACCGATCGTGAGGCGCGTGGCCACGCGCCGGGAGCACCCATGGTCGATCGACCCTTCTTCATCGTCGGCACGGGGCGGAGCGGCACCACGCTCATGCGGGCGATGGTGTCGGCGCACTCGCGCATCTCGGTCACGCCCGAGACGAACTTCGTCTCGACGTGGACGCGCCTGTATCCGTGGCTCGACCTGCGCCGCGACGACCACCTCGCGTGGTTCTGGCGGCGGTACGCCGCGTCGCGCCCGTTTCGGCACATGGACCTCGACGGGCGCGCCATCCTCGAGAAGGTGCAGCGCGACCCCGACCGTCGGTCGTACCGGGGCGTGTTCGCCACCCTGCTCGAGGCGTGGGCGACCCGCGAAGGCGTGCCCCGCGTCGGCGAGAAGACGCCGCCGCACCACGCGTACGCGCGAACGCTGCTCGAGTGGTTCCCCGACGCGACGATCATCTGGATGGTCCGCGACCCGCGGGCGTCCATCGCCTCGTTCTTGAAGACGCCGTGGGCGCGCTGGTCGATCGCCGTGCACGCCGAAGAGTGGGCGTCGTCGGCGGTGCGCGCGTCGTCGTGGCCGAGCGAGCGGGTGCAGGTCGTGCGGTACGAGGACCTCGTCGCCGACCCCGAGCCCGAGCTGCGCCGTGTCGCCGCCCTCATCGGCGAGGACTTCGAGCCCGGCATGCTCGAGCACCACCGCACCGACGCGGTCACCACACAGAACTACGACGGCTGGGTGAAGGGCCACATCGAGAAGGTCCGCCAGCCGCTGAACACGGCGTCCATCGACAAGTGGCGCGGCGAGCTCACCCCCGAACAGGTGGGCCTCATCGAAGCCGTCGCCGGCGACGCGATGCGGCTGCACGGGTACACCCTCGCGCAGCCGGCGCTCGCGCGGTCGCCGCGCCTGCAGGTGCGCGCCCGCGCCGAGCTCACCGCCGAGGCCGCGAACCAGGCGGTGCGCGCGGCGAACCGGCGCACGCTGCGTGCGGTGCGCCAGCGCTTCGTCGAGCTGCCCCTGGAGACCGCCGGCGTCTGGGTCCCCGACGTCCACCCGCGGTCGACGCCGTGACCGGCGACGCCGCCGACCGCTCGTGGTGGTCGCGCCTGGCCGGCGCATCGGCGGCAAACCTCGGCCTGCAGGTCGCGGCGACCGCCCTCGGGCTCGTCACGAGCGTCCTGCTCGGGCGGTGGCTCGGCGCGGACGGCATGGGCGTGTACGCGTTCGCGTTTGCGCTGGTGAACATCCTCGGTGTGCTCGCCCGCCTCGGGCTCGAGATCGTGACCGTGCGTGACGTCGCGGTGCTGCTCGATCAGCGCGACGGCTCCGGGCTGCGCGGCCTCGCGTCGTTCGCGCCTCGGGCGGGGCTCGTCGCCGGCGTCACAATCGGCGCGATCGCGGTGGGCGTGGTCGCCCTCACCGGCGCCGATGCTGCCACCGTGCGCACCACCGCGGTGGCCATGGGGCTGCTCGTCGCGCTCACCCTCGTCAGCCTGCACGGCGCGATCCTGCGGGGGCTGCACCACACGGTCATCGCCAACGTGCCGGCGAACCTCGTGCGCCCGGTCGCGTTCGCCGCGGCGGTCGGCGGGCTGTGGTGGGCGGGGGCGTCGAGCGAGCCCGAGCTCGCGATGGCCAGCCACCTCGCCGCCGGCGTCATCGCCCTGGTCGTCGCCACCGTGGCGCGCGAGCGCTACCTGCCGGACTGGGTGCGCGACGCCGCGCCGCGGGTCGAGGTCCGCCGCTGGATGACCGCAGCCGCGCCCATGCTGGTGCTCGGTGGGCTCGGCGTGCTCAACCGGCAGCTCGACGTCGTGATGATGAAGTCCCTGTCGACCGACGCCGAGACCGGGGTGTACGCGATCGCCGTGCAGCTCTCGACCTTCATCTCGATGGTGCTCACGGCGCTGAACCTCGTGATCGCGCCGCGCTTCGCGTCCCTGCACGCCGCCGGCCGCACCGTCGAGCTGCAGCGGCTCGTCGCGACCTCGTCGGCGATCGTGACCGCGGGCACCGTGCCGATCGCGGTCGTGCTCGTCGGGCTCTCGCCGTGGCTGCTGCCGTTCTGGGGCCACGAGTTCGTCGACGCGCGCATCCCCTTCGCGATCCTCGCCGCGGGCAATGTCGTCAACGCGCTCTCGGGCAGCGTCGGATACCTGCTGATCATGAGCGGCAACGAGCGACTTGTCGCCCGGGTGTTTGCGGCGGTCGCTGCGCTCAATATCGTGTTGAACGCCGTGCTCATCCCTCGCCTCGGCGCGCCGGGGGCGGCCACCGCCACCGCGGTGAGCATGGCGCTGTGGAACCTCACCCTCATCGTGCTCGTGCGACGCCGCCTCGGCATCAACTCCACCGTGTTCGCCTGGTTGACCCGCGGGTCATGGGGGGCGCGGCGTGGGTGATGGGATGGGCTGGCAGGCGGCGCTCGTCGCGCTGACGATCACCGTGGCGGACATCGTCGCCGTCGGGCACATCGTGCTGACCAAGCAGAACGATCGGTCGGCCGTGGCGTGGGCGGGGCTCGTCCTGCTGGCGCCGGGGATCGGGGCGCTGCTGTACCTCGTGTTCGGCGTGAACCGGATCCGTCGCCGCGCCGTCAGCCTGCGCGCGGGGCTGCCCTCGCATCGCGCGACCGAGGTCGATGTGCACGCCATCGAGCCCGACGCCTGGCGCGCCCATGCCCCCGACGGGTGCGGTCACCTCGGGCCGCTCGTGCACCTCGTCGGCAGCCTGTCCGACCGGGCGCTGCTGCGCGGC
>Ga0209692_10001907_pt1 | contig 25412 bp, 20 predicted proteins | sample tdDd472_FD_187129 | JGI IMG/M metagenome (GOLD analysis project Ga0209692, IMG submission 187129) | Marine sediment microbial communities from the Atlantic coast under amendment with organic carbon and nitrate - tdDd47.2 (SPAdes)... | ecosystem: Environmental > Aquatic > Marine > Coastal >... | reverse complement strand
CTGGAGAAAGAGCATCAAATTCCTGATCGACTTCTGCGCCTTCCAGCATTCAGCAATCTTCACGATCTTCTTCTCTCCAATCCCAGGAATATCGAGCAAGCGATCTGGCTCCTGATCAAGAACCTCAAACGTCTTCGTTCCAAAAAATGCAACGATCTTCTTGGCATACGAAGGACCAATACCTTTAATCATCCCTGAAGAAAGGTACTTCTCGATACCGGTTACATCGGTCGGTGTATCTAAAGAAAACGAAGCTACCTCGAACTGTCGTCCATGCTGGGGATGGTGTTTCCACGTTCCCTGGCACATAATCGTTTCACCAGGCTGAATGCCAGGCATCACTCCAACAATAGAGAGTAGGTCCTGCTCCTTGTTCAGCTTGACCTTTGCAACGGTGAATCCATTATCCGCGTTGGAAAATAAAACCCTTTCGATTGTCCCACAAATCTGATCCATAGCCCACACTTATACAGCTTCAAACCAAATAATTTACAGCAGAAAGGTCAATCTCAGATTCTTCATAGAAATTCTTGCGAAAATATCTCCTATTGAGTATCTTATTGACCAATCTATTCCGGATTAGCTCAGCGGTAGAGCAGCGGACTGTTAATCCGTTGGTCGCTGGTTCGAATCCAGCATCCGGAGTTTTTTGGCGAAAACGGCCCTGTTTTGAATCCCGCTGTATGTAATATATTATCAGGATCCAAAACAGGGCCGTTTTCATCCAAATTTTTTTCAAATATAGTTCTTAATGAGAATGTTTGTTATTTCTGGGTTAGGATATGTCGCATACAAGCGTTGATAAGTCTGAAAAAAGTAGAGATACAACCTATGTGTGGCTGTCCTATGTAAAATGGGGGATGTTTTCTTTATTTTTGTCAGCGATAGGGATTTTTTTTGCTCATCTGATAAATGTTTATTTCCCTCTCACCCAAACAACTATTAAAATATTGCAATTGATTGGCTTTTTACCCTTGGCTGCATCTCTAGGTCAACGAGGGTATGATATACAAACATGGGGAGGTAAATCTCCGCAAGAAAAATTAAATAAACTCATTTTTGTTATATTATCATCAATTGGGTTTTTGTTAATAGTGTTGACAAATTATTTGGAATAAATAACTTTCTGTTGTAAACATTTGCAGTTTAAACGACCTATTTTACTTGAAGCTCTAATCCAAGAACGTCTAGCATGTGGATTAGACTTATAAGTGTAGGGTTGCCTTTTCTTTAGCAAGTGTTGTAGTGCCGCGATGTGCATCGACAACATTTTGCACTGCTACTAACAAGACACGTATATTATCAGCTTCTAAACCTGCATTAATATAGGCTGCAGATTCTTTCTTATTAGGGATAAGAAAAGTTCGAGGACTATGCAGATAAAATTATTAAGCTTGTTCCCACAGAGGATGGGATTGTTATAAAAGATGCGTAAAGGCTCTCAAAATAATATGAAAAATGAAGAGAGAAAGGTCGAAAAGATGACCTTGCGGGAGATAAAAAATAATCATCCCGAGATATTTAATAGATTTGAAGATATGGCTAAACCCTACTGCACAAGATTATTCGATCTTGGTGAGGAAAATAAAGGGATTCCAGATTTCATTGCTAGTGGTACATTTGTTCGTATAGGAGGACGACCTGGGATACTTACTAATCACCATATTGCAATGATGTTCGGTCTAAGAAATCGTAGCTTTATATATGTGCCTGGGTATAAATCCGAAAAAATACATGGACTTCGATATAAGCATATAGTTTCCTTGCCTCATTATCCTGCTGATTGGGAAATCAAGGGTGTTGATATTTCATTCATAGAATTGGAATCAGAAACAGCTATCGTTGACCTTGGTTACAATATCTGGGACCTTGATAAATCAGCACAAAAACATTTTTCTGAAAAAATTAACCTGCGGAAAAAAGGGGCTGTACACGATTGGATTTGGGGTTTTGAGGCTACCCCTTCTGAAAAAGTATCTAAGCAGGAAAATACTCTGTATTTTGAAAAATCTGGGTTTCACTTTTTAGCACCAGAGAGTTCAGATTTATTCACTGCTGTGGTTAGGACTTCCAATGGCGACTTTAGTAAAAAAGTTGATGAACTATACTGTGAAATCAATCGTGAAGGGGAAGACTCAGCCCTTTTGCCTGAATCATATGGTGGAACGAGCGGTAGTGCTGTGTGGAGGGGAGTTGGAAATTTACCAGAAGAGAGCATATCTGACTTTGATTTAGCTGGTGTTCAGGCAGATGAACTTCAGTGGGTCGGTCCTGCTGTGGCGGTTATCTTTCGAGGTCCTTGCTCCTTATATGACACATTTTATAAATTTTGTGTGCATTACATGACGCATGAGGATGAGATTCCTGCCTTACAAAATGCGGGATTCATCAAGCTCGATTTAATAGATCCGGAGTAAGGAAGTGCCTGGTTTTCGTGAGATGATTCCAAAGAATATCAGGGAGTATAAGGTGCTCTTATGTCACATTTAGTAAGTCAAGAAAATTTAGCTGAGATTGATTCTTACTGCATAGAGTGCACCATTTTTGCTCATATATAATATTGTCGGCGCGAGCTGTCCATGTATGGCCCTTTTTACAAATCATTTTTATCTTAGTTTTTCCCTGTAAATATTCAGTTGATAAACATTTGCCTCCATGACTGTTGGCAAATTCTTGGAAATATTCTATTGAGTATTTCCTCCTATTATTTCGCGCACAAATAGGACATCCAGACTTTCTTTTTGTTCGGCTTGCAATTGTTGCTTGCCAGGAATGGCCTTTTTCACACTTCCACGCAACTTTTTTGTTTCCATGAGGGGTAAGATCAGATGGGTTAACCCCTTCGTTTAACTCATAATCCCATTCAGATAGTAGCTCAGGGTATGAAGTTGCTAAATTATTTGTCTTTAAAGCATAACGCCCATAGCAAAAAGGACAACCAGAACCTCGAGCTCTGCTATTACAAGTTGTTTGCCATTCATGACCTAAGCGACATTTCCACCAAAATTTTAGATTTGAGTTTGGAGTGATTTCTTCAGGGGAAACGCTATTTTTTTTATGATGCCATTCGGCAGCTAACGGTGGGTGTATTTTTGCTAAATTCCATTCATTTGTGGCCTTATTGGGAAGAATACGGGGACAAGAGGGGCATCCTGTATTTTGACTTGAGCGATTATTCAACGAAGTTTTCCAAGTATGTCCATGCTTACATTTCCACCAAACGTTTTTATTGGCCGCAGGCAGAAAGTGTTCGGGAGAGAGGGGAGCATTTAAATCATACGCCCATTCTTTTGCAAGGTCTGGTCTTTTGCTAGCAAGTGAAAGCTTATAAGGAGGTGCGGGAAGGTGAGAAATCATTTCTCTATATAATTTACTATTAAGAAGTGAGCCTTTATTAAGATACTGTTGAAGCTTTTTGCGTTCCGAATCGGAAAAATCAGTAAACTGAATGATTTTATAGATAAGACTAGAGATTATCGGAAAAGGATTATTTGACCATTTAAAAGAAATGTCACGTTCGCTTAATAAGGGTAACCCCTTTTCTCGTAAACGAAATAGCTGAATACCCTTTTCTTCAAATAATGTGTTTTTTACGATGTCGATATTTGATTTGGATTTGTGCCAATAGACCCCATCAATCTCTATTCCAATTTTTTTATCTGGAAGAAATATATCACATTCGTATTTTTCAATTTTTATGCGCCAAGAAACATTAGAAAAGAGAGCTTTTATTTCTGCATAAACAGCGATCTCTATTCTGGATGTTTGGTGTGAGCATTTGGGGCAACCTGTGTTGTTGTGGACTCTAGTTCCAATAGTTCCTTGCCATTCATGACCATGTTTGCAAATCCACCAAAATTTTTTCGTGCCACCTGCAATTACATCTTTGGGAGTCAATGATTTATTTTTAGTCGGATGCCAGTCTTTTGCAATATCGGGGCGTAGAAATGCAAGGCTATTTTCACTGCACAATCTGCGATTTAAGCAATAAGGGCAGTCACCTTGATAACCTTTCCTTGTTTTATTTTGAATTGTAGCTTGCCATGAATGATTCTTTTCACACTTCCACCAAACTTTTTGCTTTGCTCTCGGGCTAAGCTTGAGGGGGTCATAATGTATATTCTTTTCAAAATCCCATTCTTTTAATAATTCTGGATATATCAGGGCGAAATTTCGTTTCTCAGTAGGCTTTTGACCAGCACAGTAAGGACAGCCCACTCCTCGATTTCGGCTATTGATAACCGCTTCCCATTCATGATTTTCTATGCATATCCACCATGCTTTTATTCCTGAACCAGACGAGACATCATTTGGAGTTAAATTTCGATTTTTAGATGGATGCCATTGTTTTGCTAGACTAGGATTTTTTAATTGTAAGGTGTTCTCATTTAAAGCTAATCCTAATGCTTGTTCAATCGAACGACCCTTTTTTAATGATTCGATTACGTGTGTATAGGCGCGTTGATAGTGTTTTGCCGCTGCTTTTATTGTTTTAAACTCATTGCCTTCTATTTGAATGGGAATACCAGAATTTTTAGATGCAAAACTTGGGGGAGGTATGAGGTCTACAGCTTGCTCAGGAGACCAACCTTTCGAAAGACGATAATCAACTGTATTGCGTGATTTACCAAATGCTTTCGCGGCACCTTCAAGGGAGTCGTACTCTTTTCCTTGAATAATGATTTTTCTTTTGTTTGAGGGTTTGGTAGTTTGTTCTTTTGTTAGCTTCTTTGAATCCATTTTCCGATCTTCTTAATATATAAGAATTAATAGGGGAAGATTATACCTCTTACGAAAAAGTTTTCCATAGTTTCATGATAGAATTTTAGAAGCGATGAAGCTGACTTTTAAAACGCCGAGAAAATGAAATCCAGTTAAAAGTTCGAAGTGTGCCGAGCAGGGAGATTCTTTTGGCCTGGTAACTGGGTGTCTTGGTTTTCTCGCGCTTCAGTCTTTCGGAATGGTTCAGTTTTGATCGAGATAAAAATATCGAGGACGCTGTAGGAGGAGATTTGCCTTTAAACGGCTTATCTTTCGTTTTTTTCTGAGTTCATACAATAAAAAATATATTTATCTGGTAACTTTTATTTAGTTAATTCATTAATTTAACTGTTTTAAACAAGATTGTTATTAATTATAATATTGCGATGGATAAAAAGAACTGAACGAGAATGAAAAGTCATATGTTGCTAAGGAGAAAAGCTTGTGGATATGCAAAAAGAAGTTGTAGTTCCTTTTGTCGTTCTATTTAGTAGAAAGGAAGATTTATTTTGGAATTACTAAATTCAAACATTGAATTGCTGAAGAGATATCTAACCACATCCAGAAATAGACTGATAGATCTCACAAAGCGTAATAAGTTAATTAATTTTAATCTTAATGCCAAGCAACCGCGACATTTCGATGTTGTATCAGCTTCACTATCTCAGGTCTGGGAGGCAGTGTCTAGTGGGAGTTCGATTCCTATAAGCTTTGTACCAGAGCCTAAGCTGCAAACTGATCTAGTCACGGGCGAAGATCTTCCAATGCCAAAAGCTATTGACCGTGCAAAAGAATGCGGTATAGATCCATCTCTTGAGTTGTCGGTAAAGCCTGACTGCAAAGAGATTAAACTAAAGACCATTCAAACACTCCTATATTATTCTCATCTTGAACGACTCATTCAAAAACTGCGAGATGATGCCCGTGCAGCAAATGAAGAAAAAGGAGTCTCAACCCTTCACTGTATGGTTGGCTTTTTACAGTGGATGGAATCAAAAGATTCATCGATCACCATTACTTCACCATTACTTCTGGCTCAAGTTGAACTTGAGATTGTTAGACAAGCATTACCGAACCAACGGTTTTTATTGTCAGGACAAGAATCGGATCAAGATTCATGGGTTGTGAATCCTTCGCTTCGAATTAAGCTCCAAAATGACTATGGCATTGAACTCCCTTTATTAGAACAGGGAGAGTTTCCTGCTGCGTATTTTGAACGAGTTCGTTCAATGCTATCTGCCCATCCCAAATGGTCGATTTCTCATCGCGTTGCAATAGGGAATATAGCCTTTCCCCGCCTTGCTATCTATGAGGATCTAGATTTCCATAAATGGGAATCTGAGGGTGGAAACTTACTGTTTGATCATCCTATCTTAACAGGATTGTTGTCAGGTATATGTCGTGAACCTTCAGACAAGGAGCGTCAGGAAGAAGATGAAGATGGGATTACAACACCCATCAAAGGTCTTGTCTTCGATGCGGATAGTTCGCAAATTGAAACGATCCGTCGAGTGTTGGCGGGAGAAACAATGACATTAGAAGGCCCTCCTGGAACAGGCAAATCACAGACAATAGCTAATTTAATTTCTGCTTATTTATTTTGTGGAAAGCGAGTATTATTTGTTGCTGACAAAAAAGCTGCTGTTGATGTAGTTGAGCAACGTTTAACTAGAGCCGGTCTTAATGAATTTTGCCTCAATTTGCATAACGATAGTAAGCAATCCAAGGCAGCCTTATACGATAAGCTAGCTAAAAGGCTCGAAATTGAGGAAGAAAAAAAGCGCTTTCAGCCCATTGATTGGAGTTATCAAGAAGCAACTACCACTGTATCGAGTCTAACAAGTACTTTGGATAGCTACTATGATACCTTAAGGATTTCCCCTCAAGAAACCCAGAGCTCCTTGTATGATCTATTGTGGATTTCTTTACAGTCTCGTGAAGAATATGACGGCCTGCCCTCTCAAATCAAAAAAATTAATATTTCTTCAGCTTTAACCATATCACCTACAATGCTTGAGATAAGTAAAGGTTTGCTAGGGAATCTTGAATCTGCCGTTCAAACACTTGATATTTCTCCAAAGGAGCTTAAAAATCATGTTTTGTGGGCATTTACAGGGGATTTACTGGATCCTTTTCAGGCAGATGAAATTAATCAATGTATTTTAGGTATGGGAGAGAAGCTCGGTAAAATCGTGGAAATACTTGGTGCCTGGCAAGGTTTTCATGATGTCAAAACGATGAGTTTGGAGGATTGTTTACATCTTGAGCAGCTTCGACCCTTGCAAGAGATTTCGATTAATGAGGAACTGTACAGGAGATTGGTGAATCAACATGACCTACGGGAGACTATCAAAACACTTAAAGATATGACGGATCAATTCCCGAGCCTATTAAATTCTAACAATCCCACAGAGAATCTGAGACAGCTAAGTGATGTGATAAAGCAAAAAATAACTTACTTAAAAAGTCCGCTAGCAACGGAGTTCGGTAATTGTTGTGCTGAAAGCGCAGAGTCTTTGAGAGCATTAACTCTGAGACTAAATCAATTTAGTACCTTTCTCGCTCAAGCCTGTCCAAATATTTATGCTAGATCATCGAACAAATGGGCGAAATATGCACGAGAAATTCAAATCATCTTGGATTACTCAGAAAATCTTGACGATCAATTGGTTCAACTCATACAGAATGGTTTGAGTCGAGGGCTAGATTGGGAACAGGTTGACTCAGTTGCAAAATTGTCTTGTGAGTGTGACAGAACGTATGAGGAGCTGAAAGAGATATTCTCTACTGACTTACTATACGATGATCACCGAATTGAACAACTATCTGTAGAACTATTAACACCTGGATATTTCAGGAGATTCAGCTATGCGTGGAGGAGGGCATATCAACAGCTTTCCGAACAGTTCGTTGTAAGTAAAAAGATGGATAAACGAACTTTATTGCATCGATTAAGGCAACTACAAAAGTGGTCTCAAGCAGTACGTCTCTTGAAACAAAAAAAAATCGATATTGGGCTCGTGTCCAATGGTATTATCTTGGATATGGAAGCCATGTCAAAGTTGCTAAGGCTCCGTGAAGAAGAGAGGCAATTAGAGCTATCGGCTAGTTCAGTCTATTCAGAAGCAGTAAAATCAGGCCGAACGCTTCTCGATATACAATCACTAAACAAAAGTTGTTTCGGTGAGGATGCTCTCAATATCTTAACTCACTTAAGCTCCTATCTCAATGACAGTCCAACCTGTCACATTGAAGATCTTATCCAGAAAGCCCGAAGAGAGCTCGAAACAACGGAATCACTCGCTAAATCACTCAAAGTATGTGAACTAAGCGATGATGGTAACAGTAGCAATCTTCACTTGTTATCCATGTCTCTTAATAAATTTTTTGGATCGAAGGAACTGGTGACTTTAATCTCTAGCTGGTCAATCGAGAAGATAATACAGGGCGCTGAAAGCATTGATGCTGTTGTCTCAGCCCAGCTGAACAAAAAGAACCGAAAGATACTTGCAACCGTACACCTAAAAAATCTTGCTCAGGTAGAAGAAATTGTTGCACTAGCCGAAGAGCTGACATCTATATCTTCACATATACAGGAAATGGGATTTATTATTTCAATTGATGGCAAAAAAAGTGACCAGATTCTTCTTTTGGAGTTGGCTGCCTGGCAGAAGCATATTTCTGCAGAGTTGCCAAAATTAACGGATTGGTGGAAATTTCGACAGGCACTTACACAATTGGAACAAAAGAGCCTTTCAGCGCATACCTTTGTAAAACAGTTGATGAATGAGAAAATTCCACTAAAGGACCTTTCTAGAATATTTAATATTTTAGTAGCACGGAATAAAGTGATATCTGCGATTCGCGGATCAGATAGTACGACCGTCCAATCATCTTACAAAATGCACCAAATACAAAGAGACTTTCAAACGTTCGATCGTAGGATGATCAATTCTGGAGCTAAATGGACTCAGAAAGCTCTATTATCTCGGAATATTGATCCAGGTTCTCGTCTTGGTCGTAGAGGTGAATGGACGGGCTTCGAATTGGTACGTCACGAACTTGGCAAGCAGAAAAAACGAATCCCACCGCGGAAACTCCTTAAAAGAGGGCTCGAAGCTCTCCAGGATTTAATGCCTTGCTTTATGATGTCCCCTTTGAATGCTGCTCAGTATCTTCCTGTATCACAAAAACCCTTGTTTGATTTGGTTATAATTGATGAAGCATCCCAGCTTAAGCCGGAAGAAGCATTTTCAGCGATAATTCGAGGTTCTCAACTCCTTGTTGTGGGAGATTCTAAGCAGCTACCACCAACATCTTTCTTTAATGCGGTTTTAGAAGATGAAGAGGAAGATGATGAGGAGGCTATTGATAACGAGTCAATTCTAGATATGGCCAAAGCAACATTCTCATCACATAGTCTGCGGTGGCATTATCGATCCAAGCATGATTCACTGATCTACTTCTCAAACCAACAATTCTACGATGGGCGTCTGATCGTTTGTCCGAGTTCTGAAGGCGAACACGAACTATTAGGAGTACATCTGTTTCGAGCTGATGGCCTATATAAAAATGGTGAAAATCTAGAAGAAGCATCCCTCGTTGCTGAGAAGGCCATTATGTGTATGAAAACAGCTCCACATCAAAGCATTGGAATAGTTGCTATGAACAGACAGCAAAAAGAATTAATTCAAACCTTGTTATATCAAGCTCGGTGTGCGAGTGAAGAGGTGAATTCCTATCTAGAAGACTGGGAGGAAAAAAATGAGCACTGTTTTGTAAAAAATCTCGAAAGCGTTCAAGGAGACGAACGCGATATAATTCTTATTTCTACAGTATATGGTCCAACTGAAAGGGGAGGAAAAGTTCTTCGTCGTTTTGGTCCTATTAATTCGATTCATGGACATAGGCGTCTAAATGTACTTTGTACGCGTGCGCGGTCATGTATGTATGTAATCACGAGTCTTCAACCATCGGATATACTGCCTCCAGGGGACTCACCAACTTCAAAGGGTATTGAAGCGTTTGCTAAATTTTTAGAATTTGCAGGTAGTGGTCAACGCTTAACTGAGGTGGTATCAAAAGAGCCTGATAGCCCTTTTGAAGAATTTGTCGGAAGCTTTCTTTCCGATTCCGGCTATGACGTCCATTATCAAATAGGGCAATCTGGCTTTCGTATAGATATTGGAATTCGTCATCCTATTCATCCTTATGGATTCATTGCAGGTATAGAATGTGACGGTGCGGCTTATCATTCTCATAAAACAGCCAGAGATCGAGATCGTCTTAGACAGGAAATCCTCGAAAATCACGGCTGGAAGATATATAGAATTTGGTCTACAGATTGGTTCTATCAACCGAAACAAGAAAAACAAAAGCTCTTGGACTGGCTTTCGAAGCGAGTTAGTGAGCTTAAGCAACAAAGATCAATCGAAGTATGTGGAGAGAATGAGTATTTTCCCAAGGAGATTGAGGAATAGTACTGATAAAATGCCATATTGTGCGTTGATTTGCTCATATGCTTTCTGAAAATGAATTCATGCCTGGTGCACTGGCGGTGCAACGGTGTGCCCATCGAGTCGGTAAGATTCGACAGAAACCGATAGACTGTTCCGGGTTTTCTCTATAGAATCGTGTACAATTATATTGGATGGCTTCCGTGCTTAAGGCGAGCACTGAGCCCATGGTAGCTCCTCACAAGAGACGGACTGGCTAATGATGGTTACTCCCTCTCTCATAAGAGAAAAGATAGCTCCCGTAGAGGTGCAGATGTGTGTGGTGAAGGAAATGATCGAGGCATGCCATTAGGTCTGATAGCATTAGTTTTGAGCAGTGGCCGGTTTTTTTAGTAATGCTTCTTTTAATTCAATAAAATGCTGCTCAAAGGCTTCTTGAAGGACTATTTCAAATGCTTGGTTTGATCCGGCAATTTTTTTGAAGTTCTCAAGTTGCTGTGGAGTCGTAAAGTGCTTCTCAAATTCTTTCAAAGCTTCTTCTTTTTTTCCGGCTTCCCATAGGGCAAAGGCTTTTCTTTTCATAGCCTTCTCTTTTGTCACTTTGAATTTGGCATTTTGAGAAAGTTCTGTATAAATTTCTAAAGCCTGATCAATCGCTCCTTTTTTCCAGGCAACATCAGCATTTTCTAGCATTGCCTTTTCATTTTTGAAGGCAGAGGACATTGGACCCGAGAAAATGAAAGCAGGTAGAAATAGGCAGAAAAATAGGATTAGCTGGTACATAATTTTGGCTCCTAAAATGATGTTTGTGAAGATTTGATTAATACATCTGGATATTATTTGCAACTATGAGGATTGAGTTTTTCCACTTCACCATAGAGAAAAAAATATCTACATTAATGTACACGAAATGCCGGAATATTGCCGGAGCTTAAGATTGATATGGCTGGATTTTGGTTGATCTGGATTGGCAAAGGCTTTGCTCGAAATGGGGGATTCTCTAAAGCTTCTGCAGAGCTGCAATGTTTTTGAGGAAAGGTAGGTCTCAGATGGATAAACATGTAGTTGTTGATTTGGTTGGACTTTTGTTGATTAAAGGTCAGCTGGGGCTCTTTATGGGAGAGTCTGTTGGTTGCTGGTTCGAAGCCGAGTTGCGAAAAATCTCGGTATCGTAATTTTCTAGAACCTGTATCAAAATACTTTTATATTGAATTTTGCCAATCGATTCCCTGAAAAAAGAGACGAAAAGGTCCCTTCTCAGGGAAAATAAAATCCGATCAGCCTATTTGTAAATTATCGGATTTATGATATAGTTGTTTAAATTTCTCAAAAAATTAATTTTAAAGAGGGGAAAATGGCAATAATTAATTCATTGGATTTAATAAATCCAAATACTCTAGAAGCGGAGACTAATCTTACAAAATTCCAAGAAGCTATGGATGCTCTTTACGAGGGAGACTTCCCAGCGTTTAAAGATATGTTACCGAGCATTAACCTGAACGGATACTTTGACTATGAAGGTCACCATCGAGAGCTTATCTCGGGACATATCCTTTCGATACTTCTCTATCCGGGAGTCCCAATGGATGAATTTACTCCCCTTATGGAAGCTGTGATGGAACAAAATCCAAATCTAGACCTCCCATTTTGGGAAGAGCAAGAGGAAACGTTCTATGGATTTCTTTTGTCTTATAGGTCGGAAATGGTTGCAGACGAGGATACAGCATCACAAGAAAAAGTTGATGCCATCATTCGACACATCGACGCGTAAAATCTTTCGAGCAAAGTAAGTCCTTCATTTGAAGGGTTTTTTCTTTCAGAAAAGATCCGCATTTTATTCCATCGGCTCCCCAATTTGATCACCGGACAAAAATTTTGAGCTGAATAGGGGTTTCCCTACTTTGTTTGGTACTGGGTTAAGTACGAGATTATTATTTAGGTTGTTGCCGTAGGCGTTACTGGTGCTTGTGGAATATATTCTATTGAGCAGAAACCGATAGACTTTTCTGAGTTTTCTTTATAAAATTGCGTGTAAGATTTTTTTACCAGTGGTAGGAGCTGGGTCATGGTTCGAGTTATTAGTGCTTTTATATCGTCTAAGCTTACTCAGGTTGTTTTTTCTTATTTTAAATGGATGTGTGGGGCATCTAGTCTGATTTTTCTTGCGATTGTTTCAGCTCACTATTGTCAATGGTATGCGCTTAACGCATCCACAATCGATAATCTTGGGCTTTTAGGCTTTTTATTTACAGGAACTGCTTTTGGCAAACGGGGGAGAGAAATCCAAACCTGGAGCGGTCAGTCCAGTGCTGAGAAGCTCAATGAGGGGATTTATCTTGCGCTTTCGTCAACAGGATTGTACCTGATGGTGTTCTCTTTTGTTCTCAAAAGGTAGGCCTTTTTTTGGGTTTTAGCTCATGGTTTTGGGAGATGATTTTCAGTAAGCAGTGAGCGCATTTCTGCTACGGATAGCTCTGGATCTGCTCGATAGATAGCTAGTAATTCGGATAGCATTGCTTCATAATATTCTTGATTAGTCAGTGTCATACATAGGGTATTAATCCGTTTTTTTGTTCTTTTTGTCATGGAATTTGTCTGACCACAAAATTCCTCGAGAACAGTGTAGAGAGCATAGGCATAACTAGTAAGGTATTCGATCTCTTCAAGGTCTCGAAGTTCGGGTGATTCCGCAAGTTCGGTTATCCAGTGGACTTGTTGGTCAATTAATTGAGCAAAAGCATCTTTTCTGTTTACTTGAAGCGCTGCAAAGGAAGCCTCAAGGTGTTTAGGAGCTGCGAAGATAAATGAGTTGAGCAATTCGAAAGGGTTGGTCTGATGGGTCCATGAGGGGAGGATTTGTTCACGTTGCAATTTTTGAAATGCGTGCATTACCTGGTAATAGGCGTCGTATACTTTTGATGCGGTTTCAGGATTTCTTTCAAAGCACAGTCCGGCAAAGAGGGATGGGTGGAAATGATCTGCTGAAATGCCTGCTTGAGCCATTCGGAGTAAGACCTCTCCAGCTTCTTTGTATTTTTCTTCAGCTTTTTCAGGGTATCGTTTTCCGATTATATCTGCTTCTTCAATGAGATCAATCCAGAGATTCCACTCTTCATATGTGTCAAAGGTAAATGTTTCGAATTGATTGGTTGAGATGTTTTGGCTAGGTGCTGTCATAAAGCCTCTTAATTGTAAAAAGGGGTAATTATATTAAATTTGTATGAATAAAACAAATAGTGTTAAATAGTTGAGGGTGTTTGTGTGATTTTTTACAGAATTGTTTATAACAATGTGTATAGAGTCTTTGCTTTATTCATAGATAAGAAGTTTTTATATTAATAATTATAAAATACCGGAGTTTTGGAGCGATAAAAGGAGAGCTCTCTTTGCGGGAGTAATTGGATTCTCGAAAGATGACCAGGCAGCTTGCTTGTGATTTTTTTTGGAATGCTGATTGAATACGGGTATTTTTCGCTCGATGATCTTAAGTAAACGTTAGAGTTGAAGATGAAGAGCCATAACGCAAATAATCTATATTTCACAAAAGGCTCAGATTTCGTAAGAAGGCTGGGCTATTGATTAGAGGTCCTAAAAGCTTCTGTAAATGAGCGCATTTTTAGAAATGCAATGATCGCTCATGAGTTTACATTCTGTTGAATTAACCAAGTTTCCAAGTGCGTCAAAAGCTCGGTCGGTAGAAGGGTTTTTTACCCATTCTAGACCAAGTACATCCCATTTTGTCCTCTTTTGCAGTAAATTCTTTTTAATTATATGAAAATAAACCAGGGAAGAAAAGGAAGAAGCGTATTTAAGAGTTTCCTTGCTATTTACCGTCTAATTTGATCACATATACGGATAAATTTACGAGATTGTATATGAGCGCACACATTCTTTCGATCGGTACAGCTGTTCCTCCATTTTCTCATTCCCAGGAAGCGATTGGAAAAGCTATGGATTCCCGGCTCCATTTGGAGGAGGGAAAGAGGAAAAAATTACAGAAAATTTATAAGTATTCGTCTATTCGTACACGGCATGTTGCTTTCGATAGGTTTTTGGATGAAGAAGGAGAGCGGTTTTTTTCACTGGAAGCGCGACCGAAAATTGGAGAGCGAAATGTGCTCTATAAAAAGTATGCGCTCCCTCTAGCGTTGCGAGCAGCGGAGCAAGCTCTAGATGTATCGGGAGTTGAGAGGGAAAAAATTACCCACGTTATTTCAGTTTCATGCACAGGTGTCTTTGCGCCGGGATTGGAGTTTTCATTGATCGAGCAGCTTGGTTTGAATCGGCATGTCGAGCGTTTCGGGATTAATTTTATGGGTTGTTTTGGAGCTTTTAGAGCGCTGGCTGCGGCATCGGCACTTGCTAAGGAGGATCCTTCTCATCTGATTTTGATTGTTTGCACAGAGCTATGCAGCCTTCATTTTCAACCTGACACTTCATGGGATGCGCTTATTGCAAATGCTCTTTTTTCAGACGGAGCAGCGGCTGCGATTATCGGAAATCAGTACGATAGGAGTGTTTTTGAAATCGTGCGAAAAAAAGCTTTTTCAATACCTAATTCTTTTGATGCGATGCAATGGGAAGCTAAGGATGAAGGGTTGTGCATGCGTCTTTCCGAAAAAGTTCCTAGCCATATTAAGGGGGAGATTCGGGGGTTTGTCAATGGGCTCCTTTCAGGGATTTCTTCAATAGAGGAGTGTGATTGGCCAATCCACCCAGGAGGCAAGGCAATACTCCTTCAGTTAGAGCAAGAGCTTATGTTAGAAAGAAAGCAGACGGCCCCATCTTGGGATGTGCTCTCAGCATACGGCAATATGTCGTCCGCTACTTTTCTTTTTGTTTTATCAGAACTTATGAAACGGCCCGCTAACGAAAGAGCACCCTTTGCTGTTGGATTGGGTTTTGGGCCAGGACTTTCTCTTGAGGGGATCGTTTTAAGAAATAGCGGAAGTGAATTATGCGAGTTGAGTGAATGAGAAAAAGAAGTAGAGAGAAGGAATTGATTGACCTGAAGCAATGTACTGAAGAGGAGTATTTCGATTGCCTTACAAAGCTTGGAAGAATCGGGAAATTTTTGGGTGCAGAAAAAGCTACAATTCGAGCGCTTGAGAAGGGAATGGATCTCCATGATGTGAAGACAATTCTCGATGTAGGGTCCGGAGGTGGCGATTTTGCCGCACGTCTGGCCCTCCGGTATCCGAATGCGAAGGTTTGTGGGCTTGATATCGAGGAGGATGCAATTGAGTATGCACAAGCAAAATGGGGAACTATCCCTAATCTTAGTTTTGTAAGAAAAGATTTGTATGAGCTTGAGAGTACTTCTTTTGATGTTGTTACGTCAACTTTGTGCTGTCACCATCTTACCGATGAGGAGCTTGTCCCTTTTTTACAGAAAATGCAACAAATTGCGACAAAGAAGGTTGTTATAAACGATCTGCAGCGCAGTAAGATAGCCTATTTTCTTTTTAAAATAATATCGCCGATCCTCTTTCCAAACCCACTTATTTTTCATGATGGGTTAGTTTCAATTACGAGGGGATTTGTTTACCGAGAATGGCAGGAGTTATTGTGTCATTTTCCTAGAAAAGAGATCCGGTGGCACTGGCCTTTTCGATGGATAGTGAGTATAGCTGTATGAAAAAATATCTGATTTTAGGAGCAGGGGTTGCAGGGCTGAGTGTTGGAAATTCACTCCTTGATTTGGGCGTTGGAGTTACTTTGCTTGAAGGTGGAACTGAGTTTTCAGTAAAAACCTGTGGTGAGTTTCTCTCTTATAAAGTGTTACCATTACTAGAAACATGGGGGATATCCCCGGACAGAAGGGTGAGCGAAGCATTTTTCCATCACAAGGAGAAGCAAATTGCAGTAGAATTTCCCGAATTATGCGGAAGTATGCCTCGTCTAGATCTAGAGCTGCAGCTAGCGGATCGATTTCAAAAAAAAGGAGGAACGATTCATTTTGGAAAAAGAATCGATGAAATCGTTCCAAAAACTCCATTTTTGGTTAGTTCCGAGGATGGGGATAGTTATGAGGCGGATGCCCTCATTATTTCTGCGGGGCGATGGCAAGGGAAAAAAGCAGGGGGTACTGTACGCTATCAAGGAATAAAAAATCATTTTTGTTCAAAGCACCTCCCCTCATCGCTCCATATGGTTTTATTGGATGATGGGTATTGCGGAGTCTCTTCGTTGAATGGAGAAAAGGCAGTTATTTCATGTTTGCAAAAATTCAGAGGTGGAACGAGTGAGCGTACTTCTTTGCTTTCGCATTTCTCCTCTGTCGATGCCCTCAGGCCTTTTGTTTCTGATGCCGCACCATTTTTTGAAAGTCATTTAGAAGCTCCTATTGGTGGATTCGGAATAAAAGAGTTGCCCAATTGGCCAAATGCTTATTTTGTAGGAGATGCTGCTGCTACGATTGCCCCTATTTTTGGGGAGGGGATGACTCTAGCTTTGAATGGAGGAAAGTTAGCTGCTGATTATATCGTTCAGGGTAAATGGGAAGAGTATCGTGCAGCCTGGAAAACCGCTTTTGAAAAAAGGGTTCGAAAAAGTATCGTCGCAAATACGGTAGCGCTTTCACCAACTCTTCAACCTCTTCTGTTTTCACTGTGGAAACAGTTCCCTTCATTCTTCCATAAGAGAATTTTTTCTACTGATTCTTGAAGAAGCTCAGAAGGCTTCGAGCAAAAGAAACCTGGAGTTTGTGCAATTGCTTGCTCTGCTTTTACGATAGCGCTCGAATCAGAAAGATGAGCATAAGCACGTTCATTTGTTGATAAGCGTCTATTTCAAAATTCGAAATCAATCAATCTTTCTCTATATATTCTTAAGACCGATAAGTGCGAATAGTGTTTTGACATTTTCATTCCTCTCTTGAATGGGATTAGAAATGTTCTTTACTTATCTCAACAATCTGCCTACCTCAAAAAGTATGGTGGAATGCTCTTTCAGAGAGCAGTTTGAGGTTGATTTGAAGTCAACTGGGGCTCTTTTTTAGAGTGAGCTCATCAATATTTTTCTATAAGATATTTTATCAAAATGTTATCTGGAAAGTAAATGTAAGAGATGAATATGACCCATTTGAATGTCGCAATCATCAGTGATGATCTGAAAGATCAAGAAATATTGCAATTTCCACCTTCTAAAGAAATTACCCTTTATTTTTTTGATGAAAAGAAAAAATTTTTGGATCATTTAGAAAGTAATGTAGTAGATTTAATTATTATAAATACATTAATAATCGAGGCAGAAACGAAAGAGCTATGCAATAATATAAGAAAAAAAAGTAATAATTGTTCGATTCCAATTGTATTACGCATTGATAAATTTAATGAACTTAAAGATGTGATATCATCTTTAAGTTTTGGGGTTGATTTTTTAATTACTGATACTATTAATGAAGGCTGGATTGAGCGTTTTTTTGAAGAACATTTTGAAAAAATTGTCGATAATCAGAATGCCAACTCAGTTAGATATCAATTCAATTACAATCAATATAACCTTACTATCGAACCAAAAAGAGCTCTGTCATTACTCCTTTCCACTATTGACGGATATATTCAAATGAAGGATTTGGTAAATACATATATCGGTATAGCTGCGCATGATATTCGCAACCCTCTTTCCGTAATATTGAATTCTACCCAGCTCTTTCTGGAAAGATTTGGGGATACCCTGTCTGAGGAAGGGAATCAGTTACTTAGTATGGTTAATAATTCATCAAAACATATTTTGCAGATTCTGGAAGAAATGCTTGATATTTCTAAGCTGGATTCAGCGAAAATACAGCTTAAAACAACAGAAGTAGACTTTGGAGAACTCATTGAGGAGTGTTATACCATCAATAAGGCCTTAGCTGAAAAAGAAGACATTCAAATGATATTAGAAGTAGAAGAAAATCTTCCTAAAATCACGTGTGATGGATTTAAGATTAAACAAGTTATAACAAATTTATTAACAAATGCCGTTAAATTTTCTAATTCAAATACAGTTATTAAAGTGATTGTGTCAACCGACAATGAAAAATTATATATGTCAGTCGAAGATCGCGGGTTAGGTATCTCAGCAGATGATTTTTCAAAAGTTTTTCATGAGTTTGGTCGTACGAAGACTACATCAGTTCATGGGGAAAAGAATACAGGTCTCGGATTAGCCATTGCTAAAAAAATTATGGACTTACACGGCGGAGATATTTCATTTTCCAGTAAAAAAGATGAAGGCTCTATTTTTAATATTACGCTTCCTTTAAAGCCTATCTCGAATGGGAATATTCCTCCCAAGTAAAAGATTGATATTTACTGTTGTCAAGTCTCTGTTTGTGTGTTTAATATCCCCAGCCTCCGAGATGCATCGCCAGCAGAAGGCGATCTGTTTCGCTTATAGCCTCATCATCTGAACTATCATCCGTTTCTGAGGCACTATCTTGTGATTTCGGAGAGGTGTCAGGTTCTTCCGCAACTGAATAGAAGTGTACGCTTACTTCTTGCGGCATTGTATCAATTTTTATTTTGACTGTAGCTCTTGGAGTTTCTTTGCTATCAAGTATGGTAAATGAACGGGTTTGTAGGTTGTTTTCTGCGGTGTTCTGTAAGCTCCATCCTGTAGGGAGTATTCCCATGCCGCCGATGCTTCTTTTAGAGGTTTTTCCCCATGTGATGCCCAAGTTTTCCCATTGTTCTTTGAGTCCTCTTTGTAATGGTAATTGTACTTGAACTCGAGTAGGTGCCGTAAGGTTTGCTGCTGCCATATTGCCCCTTTTTGTTCCGTGATTGTGGAAGTTGGAATGAGAATAACATACATCGTCTATTTCTGCTGTTACATTGTGTGTTGGCTATCGAATTGAAAGTATCCCTATGTCAGAGGGTTTCATGAAAAATATTTTAAATGCTATTGCTGATTCAATGCGTAGATAGAAAATGTGGACCGAAGCACTGACTTTTTTCTGCGTGTATTGTATGATCAATGAGGCCTCAGTCATTGGGCATAATGTTAACTGAAAAAAACAGGTGGATTTTATCTCTTTCGTCTCCTCTTTAAAAAATAAATTTGTCAATCAAGGACTTGGCATCTTTCTGATTATCCTTGCAGCAAGTTGTTATGCAAGCGTTGCTCTTATGGGAAAATGGTTTATCAGCCAGGGGATGAATATGTCCTCGACGCTCGCAATTCGATTTGGCGGCGCGATGTGTATTCTCTGGATGGTAGTTCTTTTTCGGCGGAAAAAAATAAAAAAAAGAATAGCTCCTAGTATTTTGAGCTTTTTTGCTGATACAGCGCAAACTCTTCTTTTTTTTGGTGCTGTTGCAAGAGTGGGCGTTTCGATGGCTGCTCTCATCTATTATACGTTTCCATTTTTTGTGTTCCTTTTACAAAAATTTGTTTGTAAAGAACCAGCGAGTAGACGGCAATGGACTGCGCTCGCAATATCGTTGATTGGAGGGGTCCTCGCTATTAACCCCTTAGAAAGTATGACAATGTTTGATTCCACGTATTTAGTGGGTATCGTTGTTGGACTCTCTGGGGCGGTTGCCTATTCGTGCTTTTTGGTATTTGGATCTATGTATACAAGTGTGAGTGATGCCATCACATCTGGGGCGCAATTTACGACCGGAACTTTTTTAGGGCTGCTCATTTTTTCTTTTTCAACTGGTGGATTTGTGTTTCCTGAGACAGTATCTCAATGGCTAGGGAGTTTTTATCTTGTTGTTGTTGGGACGGTGATTCCTCTCGTCTGTCTTATGAGGGGGATTAATTTGATTGGAGCAAATAAGGCCTCACTGCTCTTTACGGTTGAGCCTATTGTCACGATTATCCTTGCGGTGATGATCTTCGGTGAGAAGTTTACGTTTGTTCAGGTTATCGGTTGTGCAATCATTCTTTCTGCAACCGTTTATATGCAAAAAAGAACAGTAGGCGAAGTTGAAGAGGTTACTACTGAATCGGCGTAGCGATTTTTTGAATGAGTTTTACTACAAAAAAAGCCCCTCGACGAGAGGGGCTTTTTTTATATTTTAGAAACCGAAGGTGATGGTCGCATATGGACCTGCTAGGGCAAAGTCACTGATTGTTCTCTCGAAGGTTCGAGCGTACACACCGACTTCAGCACTACCAATTGAGCCAATTGGCCCTAGTGCAACTTCACTTCCCATATCGATCGATCTGATAGCATTGATAAAGAGTTGGGCTCTATATCCCGCTTCAATTTTGAACTCGTAGTGATCAGAAAATGTGAAGTCATATGCAAGGCCAAGCGTTCCATCTAGTCCTGGTACGATACCCATTTTGTTATCTACAGTTGTCGACTGAGTGTTAGGGTTTTGGTCGCCAATTCGTTCAATTGTGCTGGACTGAGTTGTAAACGTTGTGTTGTTTTTGAATGTTCCTACAAAAAGAGAAGCGCTTGCGTTTGCGATGAACTGAAAGCCCTTCACGATTTTGTAAGTCGAATCAAAGCCAATCTGAGGTCCTGCTCCAGTGAATGTAGATGGAACAGTCAGAGTACGGATAACAGTATCTTCGGTATTTGAAAAACGTGTGTACCGATTTTCCTTGATCCGAGCAAAGCTCACCCCTGAGTAGAGGTTCATGTTGAGCTGACTTCCAAAACGTACAAATGTACCGTAGTCCAAGTTTACTTGATCGAAGTCAAAACTTACTGTGCCCTTTGCCATTTTGTATGGGCTTGCATCAGGACCGATTTCGAAGAATGGTCCGATCATATCACTTGCCGAAGGAACTGATAACGAGCCTGTATCATCTGGAGAATGGTATCGTTCCCAGTTAAGCATGATGTTTGAATTTGTATCGTGTAGTATCCCTACAAGACCAACTACGAATCCAAAGTGATACCCAGTTGTAATGTCTGGAATTACCCAGCTTGGCGAGGTGATTGGGCGGTTTATCCCGTAGTCGAAAGGAAGTGCTTCTGCAGCGTAATCTAGGTTATTCGCATATGGTTGCATAACAAGTGCATCGAAGCGTACAGAAATATCATTTTTCGGACTTTCTAATACTACTTCATACGGCTTGAATTGAGGGGGCATTTGTTCGTGTGTATCTGCCCAGGCAGAACATGTAACAAGCATTGCTGCTAGTAAACTTGATGAAAATTTCATATAATTTCTCATTGTAAATGACTATTTTTTGGCTCCACACCCTTTTGTGAGTGTGGAACAAGAATTGCCAGATAAAGTAGCGCGAGCGAGTAATTATTTATAGATAATTTTTCAGTTTATCGTGGACAGCTTTTTCCTGGAGGCTCTTTGAGATGAAGCGCTTCTTGAAGAGCCTTCACGTTTTCAACGTTGCTCTCTGGTGTTGCCCCAGACCAATACCCTTTCATACATGTGTCTGCATTACAGTATCCACCAAGTGTTCGTATTTCCCCTTTGGTATAGAGTTTGCATTTGCAGATCGCTTTATCTGGATCGAATGGATCGACGACGCATGGCATATCCAGACAGTAGGACCAAGGAGATCCATTAGGGCATGTCATTACGTTTTTGGTGGAGAATTCCTCGAAGGAGAAAGTTGAGATGAGATGGGTGGTTCCATATTCATCAGTTTTCGGCATTCTCTTATCACAGGAAGTGTATCCGATACTTTCGCCATCATGAACTGTGCAAAAACAGATGGTTTGTGACGCATCTTCCGGATCAGGAATACACTGCGCTGATGTGCAAAGAGCATATTTATGTGTGCAAATTGTCGATTTTTTCTTAAAGCCAAAGTAGCTTAGCGATAGTGGGAGTACGATTGCAAGTGCTAGCGCAAAAAATAATAGCCGTTTTTTCATCGATTTCACCAAACAGTAAGAAGTGTTTTCTTTCTGTTTTTATCCATAAAACCGAGTTTATTGACAAATAATTAGTTCAATCCCTTTTGAGCTCGATACTAGAAATGTTACTCGTCGAATCCGAAGTGGTGGGCGACGATTTTGAATTTGTGGTTGAGGTAAAGACGGTGCGCATCGTGCCTTTGCGGGCCACTATCTAGGTGGACTTGGTCGCAGCCATTTTCTTTTGCTCTGTCTTTGAGCCAATTGAGAAGGGCGCTGCCCATTCCATTTTTTCGGGCATTTTCATCGGTGATAAGGTCGTCTATATAGAGAATTTTCCCCCATGCCAAACACTCGAGAAATCGAAATCCTGCTGCAGCCTGAACCCGTCCTTCTACCGTGAGGTATACAAGGGTATACCCTTCTTCAGACTGACGCATAACCTGTTCGAAAAATGCGTCTTCACTTTTGAGGTGAGGTCTGAGCTGTTTAAGTACTGGGTAACAACTTTTGATCTCAGCTTCAGTAGTCGCAATTTCAATTGACATGTTTTGGCAATGGGTCATTAGTATCCTACTTACGGTAAATACTCTAAAGTGAAAAATTGTATCAAAGCTATGGAAATTCATCCATTTTTTTATGGAGACTTTGCATTAATTTTTGAAGAGGAGTAAACTTAGCCAAATTTTTTTAGGAGTGAATGATGGCAGGTGCAATTGTAGCTGATGTCCCAGCAGTAACGGATGATGTGTGTGATATAAAAAAATTATATGAAGGGTTTTCTTATTCATTACCTCAAAGCGTTCTGGAAAGTTGGATTGGAGGAGCTTCTTTTGGACGAGAAGAGCCATATACTCCAGAAGAAAGAGCAGATCTTGAGGCAGACATACGTGATCTTTTCGCATCAGTTGTTCCTGAAAAACCTTTAAGTGGTGCGCAAACAGCATTTATCTCGGCAGGACCTCCTGGGGCTGGTAAAACAACATTACTCACGCAGAGACGACTTGAAGAGAAAAAAGAGGGAGGGGAGTTCCTTCCATTTGTTTCACCTGATGCCGTCTGTCTAAAAGGGCAAACTCGTACATATGTAAAAGACGTTTCTGAAGGTGATGGATCTGTTGAATCAAGAAATGAGGCCTACACGAAATGGCGACCAGGCTCAAACGCTGCGACGCATATCCTTTTGGCAAACCTCATTAAGAGAAAAAGTCCATTTTTCTTTGAATCGACATGCTCAAGCGATAAGACCCACTTTCTACTCGCTCAATTGAAAGAGCAGGGATATTCGATACATCTTATTCATGTGAGTGCATCCGATGATGTCCGATGGGAATCTATTCAAGAGAGAGATAAAACATTTATCCAGACAACAAAAGAGGATGTCGAAAACAAGGGGTTGGATGTTCCGCAAAGGATCACAGACACTTTCCTTAAGTATGCCGATAAAATTAGCTTTTATGCTCGTTCAAAAGCTGATGCGGATGCGACGCTTGCAGCAACTTGGCTACGAACAGATGAGGGGATTGGGAAACTTTCAGTTACAGATGAGGACGCCTATTCTTTAGTAAAAGAGGTGCATGATGCTGCAATTGAAACAATAGGAAGACCAGACTTGTCATGGGAAAATACTGTTGAAAAACACTCAAAGGTGGAGTAATTGATGAGTAGGTTTTTTGGTTTTCTAAGTATAATTGCTTGTACAGTATGGGGAACAATGAGCGCAGAGGCAATGAAGTATACGTTTGTTCTGACACCTAATGAATCAAATGTAGAACGGTATATCGATGCATCGCAAACACTTTTTAGTGGGCATGAACCGTACTACTTATTGAAGCGTGACGGGACTTCGGCTCCCCACATTACTGTTGTACAGTTCGAGGCACCCTCCTTTCAAGTAGCAAAGCAAGCATGGGATCATTTGTGTGAAAAATTGAGTAATCAAGATTTTACCGAATTTGCGCCTCCTTTTTCTGGGGTCGCTTTTGTGAATGGTGAGGGACCCTATGAGGGTACGACGTGGGTAGAGGTATCAGTCAAGCGTGGAGAGGAACACTCACCATTGATGCAGCTCCACTACGCGGCTCTTGAGACGTTGGAAGAATTGGGGATTAAACCTCTTAATGCTTCAGGGTCAAACTATAGACCTCACCTGACTTTATCGAGGGTTGCTCTGCCAGATACTATTGTGAAATGGCCAGAAGGATTGTTTGCTCCAACCCAAGCGTTCTCATTCGAGTTCGGGAAACCTGATGGGGAATGGCAGTACTCCGAGCGGATCGATGTCTTTTCATCTTCCCAATAGACTCCCCAGGGAATAGAATATATTTTTACTCCCATTCAAGTACTTCTTTTTCTTAAATGGGAGGAGTAGAGTATACTTCTGATATTATTGCCTATAACGGTTACTCAGGTATGAAAAAGATAATTATTGGTTGTGAAGAGTGGTGCGCTCTCCCAGAGCTCAATATCCCATATATAAAAACAAGAATTGACTCAGGGGCAAAAACGTCCTCCCTTCATGCCACAAATATTTCTGAGTACCAAACAGACGAAGGTATTTTTGTAGCCTTTGATGTCTTTCCACTCGAGCAGTCACTACAGCTCACGGTCAAATGTAAGGCTCGGGTAATCGACAAACGGGTTGTCAAAAGCTCAAATAATCTCTCAGAGTTGCGCTATGTCATTCTGACAACGTTGAAGCTTGGAGGAGAGGAATGGGAGATCGAAATGACCCTTTCAAACCGAGCTTCGATGGGGTACCGTATGCTTCTTGGACGGGAAGCGATGAAGAAAAAATTGCTCGTTGATCCTAGTGAGAGTTTCCTCCAAGGGGAGTGCGATGTTGATACCATTTTGAAAACCTATCCCAAAAAGGTAGACGAAAAGAAACACTTAAAAATTGTGCTATTGGCTTCAAACCCCGATCTCTATTCAAATAGAAGAATTATGGAGACAGCAAAGGCACGTGGACATGAAGTGATTTTTGCGCCAATTCGCTCCTGTTATATGAGCATCAATGGTAAAGAGTCATTCATACATATCGAAGGTGGAGAGGTACTGCGAGATATCGATGTTGTTGTGCCTCGAATTCGTCCCGCTGATACATTCTATGCATGTACCCTTTTAAGGCAGTTTCAGTCGCTTGGTTTGACAGTTTTTAACGACCACAATTCGATCGCGCAGTCAAGAGATAAGCTCCGTGCATTACAGATCATGGCCTCGAAGGGGCTGCCTCTACCTGTGACAGGATTTGCTCAATCGCCTGATGATATTAAGGACCTTATTCGTATCCTTGGTGGACCACCGTTGATCATCAAGCTACTTGAAGGAACGAAAGGTTCTGGTGTTGTTCTCGCAGATACTCAGAAAGCAGCTGAAAGTGTTATTGGTGCTTTCAAAACATTGAAGGCGCATAT
>Ga0209692_10001906_pt1 | contig 25414 bp, 22 predicted proteins | sample tdDd472_FD_187129 | JGI IMG/M metagenome (GOLD analysis project Ga0209692, IMG submission 187129) | Marine sediment microbial communities from the Atlantic coast under amendment with organic carbon and nitrate - tdDd47.2 (SPAdes)... | ecosystem: Environmental > Aquatic > Marine > Coastal >... | reverse complement strand
GACAAGCAAAAAGATCAATCCGGTTTATGCTGACGATGATGCAACTTACTCCAAAAATTTGGTACTGGATGTTGCAACTTTCAAATCTATGGTAGCATTACCAGGACATCCACATGATGATACAGACATTGCCGATGTCAAAGGCAAAAAAATTGATTCAGCATTCATTGGCTCTTGTACCAATGGAAGAATTAGTGACCTTCGCATTGCTTCAAGTATATTGAAAGATAAAAAAATTGCTCCTGGGGTAGTACTGAAAATCGTTCCTTCAACTGATGATGTTTGGAAGCAATGTTTGGATGAAGGATTGATCAAAATTTTCAAAGATGCAGGTGCTTTGGTTTCAAATGCTGGTTGTGCCGGATGTGCAGCTGGTCAGGTTGGACAAAATGGTCCTGATGAAATCACTATCAGTACAGGTAACAGAAACTTTTCTGGCAAACAAGGCAAAGGTGAGGTTTTTCTGGCTTCACCAGCAGTTGTTGCTGCTTCATCTATTGCAGGATTCATAACCACTCCAAACGATCTCCCTGAAAAAGCTGCTGAATTTTCAGCCCAGGGAATTGATCTTGGATCAAAGAAAGAATCTACAGCAACATCAGAATATCCAATCGAATTTACAGGTAAAGTTCGTCTCATTCCTGAAGATGATATCGATACTGATATGATTTTTCACAATCGCTATCTGACAATTACAGACATTGCAAAAATGGGACAATATACATTTGACAACCTGGAAGGATATGAAAATTTTGCCAATGAAGCAAAATCGGGTGATATCATCGTTACTGGGAAAAACTTCGGTGCAGGAAGTTCACGTCAACAGGCAGTGGATTGCTTCAAATCTCTGGAAATTCCTATGATTCTTGCTGAATCCTATGGAGCAATTTACGAACGTAATGCCATTAATGCTGCTTTACCGATTCTAACATATGATCCAAAAGTATTGGTAGACTTACAAATTGTAAATGGTTGTGAAATTTCTGTCAATCTGGAAAATTCAACCATTACTAATACAGAAACTGGAAAATCCGCTCAGTTGAATGAATTTTCATCTGTACAAATGGAAATTTATAAAAGAGGTGGATTGCTAAATAAGTAACAGGTTCATTTAATATATGATTAAAAAGGTAATTGGGATTATTCCTGATTGCCTTTTTATTTTTCAGCATCTTTACCGTATTTTCTTTCCCATAATTCAGGATACAATTTTTTCACACAGTCCGGGCATACAGAGTGAGTAAAATCTACATTTGGAAGTCGCTCATGGATATAGGATTCCGGTGAAACCCAGGGTTTTTCTTCTTTTTCATCATCACGAATAGTTTTACAAGAAGCACAAATTGGAATTAAGCCATCTAAAGATTTTGTATTCTCAATTGTCTCTTTTAATGTTTTTAATAATGTTTGTTGCTCTGTCACATCACGTATGATTAGAAAGTTACTATTAGTATCCTGATACTTTAATTGTGTCGTAATGATTTCCACTTCTATCAGAGAGCGATCAGCACGTACCATTGTTCCTTCTCGTCTGAAAACACCTTCATATAGTTGATCTTGTTTCAAATTAAGTTTTGCTATCAACTCATTGAACTGCTTCATCTGCAATTCATCAAAAGTATAACCAGTAAGCCTTGTAAACGCTTTATTGAAATAAACGATTTCATCGCTTTTTGTCATTACCATAGCAGCGTAGGAGGCTTCAACCAGTGAACGATATCTATTTTCACTTGCACGCAAAGCATCAATAGCAAGTTTTCTCATAGTAACATCATCACCGATTTTGATGAAGTGCGATATATTTCCTTTTTTATCAATTATTGGTGAAATATTTACAGACTCCCAATACAACTTGCCTGTTTTTGTTTTGTTATGAAATTCACCTGTCCAAGTTTCTCCGTCCAATATTGTTTTCCACAAATTTATATAAACTTTAGGTGGTTGTAATCCTGATTTTAATACTCTGGGATTTTTGCCTTTTAATTCTTCCCATGAGTATTCAGTTGTTTCAATAAATGTGGGATTAGCATAGGTTATATTCCCATCTTTATCTGTAATAGCAATCAATGATTTGCTTTGTTCAACAGCTTGTCTCAATGCAATAAGATCCCATTCCCTATCATGCTCTTCAGATATATCACGAAAAACCATTACAAGTTCACCAGTCTGTAATTTATAAAATTGATAAGTTCGCCATCCAGAAACAATTCCATTATCAAAATAAATCTCAGATAAAGTTAATTCCTCACCAGATGAATAAACCATTTCAAGACTGCTCATAATATCATTATCCACATTATCAGTTATAGTTTCTGAAATTGGTTTACCAATGACATTATCATAAACAAGTTTATCCATTTTTAATGCCTGAAAATTAATTGCATCAATATAAAATGTATCTTTTTTAAATTGTAGAACAATACAACCCGCTAACATATTCTGAAATAGTGCTTTGTATTCTTGCTCATTTTGGATAATATTTTCAGATAAATCTAATTTTTCCCTGAAAATATAACTGAATTTTAATTTACCATATATCAGAAATATTAATCCAATAAACCAAATAATTGTAAAACTAAAAATGATATTCATATAACTATTTTTTTGATATTGTCTAAAATTAGATAAAGGAAATGTTACACTAATTCCCCCTCTAACCTGGCCTATTTTATATCCTTGATATCCATGACATTTCAAACAACTTCTTTCTACATTAAGAGGTGCCATATATCGAAATACTTTTTCATTATCCTCTTCTAAAAGTGATACAATCTCCTTCTCACCTTCTTCAAATGATTGAAGAGAAAGTCGCTCCCACTGATCTGCCTTATTTTCAGGACGAATAGGATTTAAACTGGTAATATGACCAACTACATTTGAATCTCTAAGACCTAACTCATGAACCTGTCTTGTCATAAATGAGGGATTGATTTTAGTGAGTTTTATTCCATTTGGTGTAGTAATGTTTTTCTCAGGTACTTTCAAGTGGGGATTTGGCTGAGTAAAATCAGAAATTTCACCATAAACTCCACCAAGCATTAAATTCCAGCGACGATATAATAAATCTTTGTGAACAAAATCCCTTCCAAAATTTTTTGCTATTTCCATACTATTTCTTTGGATAGAATTTAAGTTTTGAAAAACTAAAATAGCGCTAAAAATAGTCCAAAAAACAATTATCCAAATAAAATAGTTGGAAATATTTTTCAGGTGCTTTTCTAATATTTGGTAATTTTTACTGGAATCTTCCTTCATCAATGCTCTCAAATTTAATTTTCTTTTATTATGCAAATCAAATGCCTAGAAAAAAACAATAAAAATATTTGTAAAATATCTAAATCATAACTAACATTCAAATGAACTATAGTTCAAAACAAGGAGCGAAAAATGGTTAGACCAGCCAAAGAGCGAAAAGTTGAAAAACCACCAAAAATAAAAGGGATGAAACCTATTGGTGTTCCCGGAAATTTATTGGATAAAGTGTCTCTTTCTATCGATGAGTATGAAGCAATTCGCCTCTCAGATCATGAAGGAATGGACCACAAAGCCGGCTCTGAATATATGAATATTTCCAGACCAACATTCACACGACTGATACAAAGTGCACATCAAAAAATCGCTGATGCAATTGTCAATGTAAAAGATATCATAATTGAAGGAGGAAATTACTCCTTTTCCAAAATATTGATTCGTTGTTTGGAGTGCAATACTGTAAGTGATATCGGTACAGAACACACGGATATCACAATTTGTCCGGAATGTGATTCCTCAAATATTGTCTGCTTAAACAATGTTTTCCAACCTGGACATTGTAATCGGGGAAATCGGTGTAACAGAGGAGGAATAAATTAATGTCTTACTCAATATCACAAGATTGTATTGGATGTAGTGCGTGTACAGTTGCCTGCCAAGTAAATGCAATTGTAAAAGTAGGTGATAAATATAAAATAATAAAAGAAAAATGCATTTCGTGTGGAGATTGTGTAAGTCTTTGCCCAATTAATGTAATTACAAAAAATGGAGAGAAAAATGAAAATAGCAATAGCAACAGATAATGGTCAGGTAGCCCAACACTTTGGCAGATGTATGGAATATACACTTTATGATGTAGCAGATAAAAAAGTAACTAACAAAGAATTGGTTCCTAATCCGGGACATGAACCTGGAGCAATCCCTAAGTTCCTCAATGAAAAAAAATGCACTATGATCATTGCTGGTGGAATGGGAAGGCGAGCACAGGGATTTTTTGAAGAATTTGGTATTGACTGGATCATTGGTGCAACTGGTGATGTTGATAAAGTGATTGAAGATTACCTCAATGACACTCTGGAAGCTGGAGAGAGCCGCTGTACACACGGTGAAGGCAAAGGCGATGGATCTCACGGCTACGAACATTGCGAACACTAAAGTCAGTTAAATTAGTTGAAATAGTTAACTAGTTGAATTGGTAATTTTGCGGAATAGTAATTGATAAAAATAACATTATTATACGACAACACAAGCTATTTACCTGATATGAAAGAGGATTGGGGATTTTCAGCTTTGATTGAAACAGAAGATCACACAATTCTCTTTGATGCAGGTGCTGATGGTGAAACTTTGATGGGAAATTTGGATAAATTACATATCGATCCCCTTAAAATTGATACAATCTTTATTTCCCATCATCACTTTGATCATGTCGGTGGATTAGCAACATTTCTCAATGCAAACAATGATGTAAAGTTGTTTGCACCAAACTCCTTCCGGGGAGTGAAAAATGTTCGGGAGAATATCTATATCCAGGAATCTCAGGAATTGTATCCAAATATCTACACCACCGGAGAGCTTGACAATATCGAACAATCTCTCATTGTCAAAACTGATAAAAGTCTAGTAATAATAGCCGGATGTTCTCATCCTGGACTTGACAAGATCATAGAAACGGCTGAGCAGTATGGAAAAGTTTATGCAATCATTGGTGGATTCCATGATTTTCGTCGCATAAAGAGTCTGGAAAAAGTAAACATCCTCTGCCCTGCCCATTGCACAAGATTCGCAGAAAAAATCAAAAAACATTACCCGGAAAAATATATCCAACCCGGAGTTGGAAGGACAATAGAAATATGAAAATTGCAATAGCCAGCGGAAAAGGTGGAACAGGTAAAACTACATTGTCTACAAACCTGGCACATTATCTGGCAAAATCACAACAAGTAGTTCTTACAGACCTTGATGTAGAAGAACCGAATTCCGGTTTGTTCATTCAGGGTGAAAAGGTCATAACAGAAGAGATATTTAAAAAAATCCCTCAATGGGAAAAGCAAGATTGTACTCTATGCAACAAGTGTAGGGAACTCTGTAATTTCAACGCCATTACTCGAATATTGGATGAAATCATGGTATTCCCGCAACTTTGTCACAGTTGTCATGCCTGCTCAGAACTTTGTCCAACTAATTCACTCCCAATGGATAAAAAACTTTTAGGTATACTAAACCACAGTAAATCTGATGAATTGAATTTTGTTGAATCCAGATTGGAAATCGGTGAAGAGCAGGCCGTACCACTGATTGGTCAAACTCTCAAATATATTGATGAAAAATTTGATGACAATTACATAAAAATCTATGATGCTCCTCCCGGAACATCCTGTCCAATGATAGAAGCAATCAAAGATGCGGATTATATTATTCTCATTACAGAGCCGACACCTTTTGGTTTCCATGACTTGAGACTTGCTATCGAAGTTGTTCGACAAATTGGAATAAATTTTGGAGTTGTAATCAATCGTAATGGTATTGGGAATAGCGATGTTGAGGATTATTGTATAATAGAGAACATACCAATTTTGGCAAAAATACCTAACAGTCAGAAAATCGCAGAAATATACTCCTCCGGTGGCTTACTTTGGGAAGAAATCCCCGAAGTAAAATCCGAACTGGACAGTATCATCACCAAACTGGAATTGAGGTCAATATGAAAGAGATTGTTGTAATATCCGGCAAAGGCGGCACAGGAAAAACCTCTCTCACAGCATCATTTTCAGTTTTAGGTGGAAACAAAATAATTACAGCAGATTGCGATGTAGATGCTGCTGATATGCATCTTTTGTTGGAACCGGATTTTGGCTATGCAGAAGATTTTTATAGCGGAAAACTTGCTGTCGTAAATGAGAATGAATGTATCAATTGTGGAAAATGTGCAGAAATTTGCCGCTTTGATGCCTTTGAAGAAAATAATGGTGCACATCGTGTAATAACACTTAATTGTGAAGGTTGCGCATACTGTTCCCATATCTGCCCGGTTAATGCCATTAAAATGGAAGACAATCTGGTAGGTAGGTGGTATAACTCAAAGATAAAATCCGATTCTATCATGGTTCATGCAAGACTTGGTGTTGGTGCAGAAAACTCTGGAAAATTAGTTGCGAAAGTGAAACGTGAAGCCAGAAGCCTTGCTGAAGAACTGAATAAAGAATTGGTTTTGGTTGATGGTTCTCCTGGGATTGGATGTCCGGTTGTGTCATCACTTTCAGGAGCAAATCTTGTGGTTTTTGTTGCAGAACCTTCTGTATCTGGAATTCACGATCTGAAGCGAGTAATCCAACTGGTGAAAAAATTTCAAATACCATCATGTTGTATCATCAACAAAGCAGACATTAATCAAAAACAAACCGATGAACTTGTAGAATTTCTCGATAAAAATGATGTCAGACATATAGGAAATATCAACTACAATGAGAATTTTACAAAAGCCATGACTGAGGGAAAAACCATTGTGGAATACCAAGATGAAATATTGTCAAACAATGTAAAAGAATTTTGGAATAAAATAATAAAACTATTAGATGAGGTAACAAAATGAGAATAGCATTCACAGCCAAAGGAACAGATTGGGATTCACAAATTGATTCACGATTTGGCAGAACAGAATTTCTGGTAATCTTTGATGAAAAAACAGAAGAGATAAAGGTAATTGACAACAGGGACATCCAAAATGAAGCCCACGGAGCCGGACCAAAAACATCACAACTATTATTAGAACAAAAAGTTGATGTACTAATCACAGGAAATGGTCCCGGAGGCAATGCTGCTGCAGTTCTTGAGAGAGGAAATTTAGAAATTTTCATCGGTGCTGGCGGCATGACAGTTAAAGAATCACATGTTAAATACAAGAATGGAGAGCTTGCTAAATTTTAAGTATGTAAGCGTGCACAAACTCCAAAAAGGCGACAAATCTTGTCGCCTTTTGTTATTTAAATCACATTCTTAAAAAATCTATTTTAATATTCCTCAACGGTTTTTAATTTTCCATGCTATTTTAGTGTTTACAAAAAACTTAAAGGTTCTATGATTAAAAAATTATTATTTATTGCAATAACAAGCTTTGTGTTGGTGGGTTGCTCAGCAAACTTACTGAATGAAAATATCAAATTCGCTCAGCCCTTTTATCAAACACCAAATAAAGGGAAAATCGCTGTCATTTCTTCATTCCAAATAGATCTCAATGGAAGTTCATCTTTGAGACGTCACAGAGATGCATTACAAAAGGCAGTTGCTGATGCGATTTACAGCACAGGTATGTATGAAAAAGTAATTTTTGGTAAAGAGAAAATTGATGTTCCAAAACACAAAATGGATAGTTTTCAAATCGATGTTGTTGCCCGTGATAAAGGAAAATATAACTGGTGGATAGCCTGGCCGGCAATTTATCCATCGACATTTTTTTGGCCACTTCAACCATACAGAGGCACAGTTCAGGTTGAATATCTGGTTAAATTCATATCAAACGATTACGCTACCAGCAGAATCATCAGTAATGAGAAAGATCATCACGTAACATTTTATGGTTTTTTCAGGAAAAGTGATGTTGAGAACAAAGCGATTCCACTTTATTACAGTGGCCTTGATCAACTACGTGACTTTGTATTAAAACTAAATCTGGAGGAACGAAACAGACCTAATACTCAGGAAATCAATAAAACTATCACACAGAAACCTCTCAAAAAATGGGATGGTGAAGTAAAGAATATAGCAATATTAAATTTGGATGCTTATCATATCTCACAACCAGAAGTCCGTGCTTTGACCAACCGTCTCAGCATAGAACTTTTTAATACCGGACGTTTCAGCATCCTGGAACGCAGTCAGATGGATGCAATTCTCAAAGAACAAGGTTTTCAATTGTCAGGTTGTACCAGTTCAGAATGTGCTATTCAGGCAGGACAACTTCTCAATGTAGAACAAATGGTCATCGGAAGTATCAGTAAAATTGGTGAAATGTTCTCAGTGGAGGTTCGCCTCATTGATGTTGAAACAGGTAAAATAATCGCCGTTGGTGTAGAAGACATCGAAGGCGGTATCGAAGATGTGCTCACTCCGGGGATGAATCAGGTTGTATGGAATATGTTGGGTGGGAATTAGGAATTTGTAATTATGAATTCCGATTTAGAGAAATACATCGATAATCTCAGATAAAATAATCCAGAATACCTATATTAAATTCTTATCCCTTGCTTATAGGTAATCAGAGCCATTTCCCTGGCGAGTTTATGATCAACCATTGGTCTTGGATAATCACTTGAGCCAAATTTTGGCACCCATTTTTTTATATATTTTAGATTGGGATCAAATTTCTTTATTTGTTGCGTCGGATTAAAAATTCGAAAGTAAGGTGCAGCATCACATCCTGTTCCGGCTGCCCACTGCCAATTTCCATTATTGGAGGATAATTCATAATCAAATAATTTCTTTGCAAAATAGGCTTCTCCCAACTTCCAATCAATCAGCAAATCTTTACATAAAAATCCGGCGACAATCATACGAACACGATTATGCATATACCCAGATTGGTTCAGTTCCCTCATTCCAGCATCCACAATGGGAAACCCTGTTTTTCCTTCTTTCCATTTTTTAAATTCTGCTCCATTATTCCGCCATTCAATGTCATTATATTTCGATTTAAAGTTCTGATTCACAACATTAGGATAATGATATAAAATTTGCATAAAAAATTCACGCCAGATCAACTCGTTCAAAAAACTTTGATTTGATTGTGTTTGGTTAACAATTTTTCGAATACTAACTGTTCCAAATCTAAGATGAGGACCAAGATTGGATGTCACATCTATTGAAGGTATATTTCTTTCTGTTTCATAATGATCAAGATCTGATATCTGAATTGGTCTGGTTTTCAAATTGGAATATATATATCCTAATGATTCCAACGTTGGGAATTTCAATCTGATTTGAGTATAATTCTCTTTGTTTTCTTGTTTAAGAAATTGAAAACTAAATTTATCCAGCCATTGATTTTTATAAGGAGTAAACATTTTATAAGGTGTATTATCTTTTTTTAGAATTTCATCTTTTTCAAAGATTACCTGATCTTTGAAAGTATAAAATGATATCGCGTTGCTACTCAGAATAGATTTGACTTTTTTGTCTCTTTTAATTGCATAGGGTTCATAGTCTCGATTGGCAAATACTGATTGAATATTGTAATCAATCAGTAACTTTTCCCAAACCTCTTCAACATTACCTTGTAAGATTAGAAGCGATGATCCTTTTTTACTTATTACATCATTTATCTTCTTTAAATTTTCATAAATGAAGGTAATTCGGTGATCATCTTTAGGCAATTCATCAGTAATATCATAATCAAATATAAAAATCGGAAGTACTGGTAAATTACCTTGAAGTGCATGAGATAAACCAATATTGTCTTCCAAACGTAAATCCCGTCTAAACCAAAATATTGAAACTTTTTGTCTATCCATACTCATTGAGTTCTAAACTCATATTTTTTCATTGTTATAATAATTAGCAAGATACATAGATTTCAACATTAATGTACCACTCTTAGTTTTAAAATATTTCTCAAAAATTTTCGCTATTAGATCAGTATTCATTTTATCTTCATGAATATTTACTAAAAAATCCGCTTCAACTAATATCTGAAAATCAATTCCATCAATGTTTTGATATGAATGATGATTTCCTATAAGGAAACAAATTCTATCAAGAATTTCTTTATCAAGATTAATATCTGAAAGTAAATCCACTGCCACTGCCGGACCTTCGATTTCCTGGTATTTGCCTATACTTGAATTGTATTTCTTTTCAGCCTCTTTAATCCCTATATCATGGAGGATTGAAGCAATATTAACGACCAATATTTCTCTATCTGATAGTTTTTCTCTTCGAGCCATGGTACTGGCAAATCCATACACTTTAAGTGCGTGATTGATTCTCAGAACATCATTCCCGAAGTAATCTATCATTTTATGTATTATTCTATCTGTCATTTTATTTTTTCAATTACTATATGTATGTCTAAAAACTCTGTCACCCTGAGGCCCTCGAAGGGAGACATTCGAAGAACAAGTTGGCGTCCAAAAACTGTCTGCTTCGAGAACCTCAGCATGACAGTAAAATGAATTCTTACATACTTTCATATGATGAATTTTTGAAAAGTCAATATATCCCAAACTCAACCTCATTTATTTTATAATAATAAACACATTCATTCATCACCACAGTTATGACAAAAATCCATATCCTTGATCCTGGATTCACTACAGGATGGACACTTAATCCTTAACTCATTTTTACAGTTTGGGCAAAAGTTTTTCTCATAGTCTACTTTTATGCTACATTGTGTGCAGCGACTATTAATGATTCGATTGGTTAGAAATCGCTTTTGGGTAAATACTTTGTTCTGCAAAAACCAAAATAAACCACCAGATAGAACGATGGCACCAAATATTAATAAATAATACCAAATAGCAACCATTTTTGATGATATGAGAAAATCATATATAGACCGCAAAAGTACATTGGGTAAAATTTCAAGAAAGAGCCTTGTAACTTCAAACACAATTGGAAGCATTGCCAGTACTATAAAATGTGAACTTAAAACAATTGCCAATTCCCAATCTTTCTGAATCGCTTTACGGTTCCACAGACTTAACATGAAAATAAGAGGAATTAAAAATGCGAATCCAAATAAAGTTCTTTTGAGCGCAAAGAGTCTGTTGAAACGACTGATATCCTTTTGAAAATTGGTTTTGCGAATTTGTTTTATTGAATCGATCAGGTCAATAACTAACGGATGTTTCCTGATTTCCTTCGCTGATGCCTGAATTTGATTGTAGGAGGAATCTGCAAATCCTCTACGTTTTTGATAATTATCAAACCCACCAAATTGAGTAATCAGCCGATTATATGTTCTCAGGTCGCTATATAGATTTTTGTCACTTCTAATATCATTGAACTTCTGTTCAAGTACCTGACATTGATCATGCATTGTTACTTTTTTAGTGCTTTTTGTATAGTATCTGTCTTTTGTTATAGTTAAGGCAATATTATAAACAAAATTATTCTCCACCCACTTGTCTTGAATCAGCATTTCTTTGTAGACATAAGGAAAATACTCATGAGGTTGAGTTAATTGCTGGATTTGTTCACTAAGCCCTTGAAAAATCAGACTGGCAATAAAGAAGTCAATTGCTAATAATGCTAGAATACTAACTATATTGATTGATGTTTTTTTCTTTATTGAATTGAATTGTATTTTTATGAATTTCATATTATGTCCTTTTTTAGTTGAATATATAATAGATCCTTATTTTAGATATAAAAGAGATGCAAATACCCCTATTATCACGCTCTTGGTTATACATTTTATCTTGAAAAAAAATAATAGAATCACCTTATATTTAAATTTCATTAACATTAACAAATTATTTCAATAGGACCATAAAACCAACTGCGAACTTCAAACTTTTCAAAAAAGTAGAAGTGGGTTACAATCCTTAATTTTACTGCTGTTTCGGCTAATATTTTTATAAATTGTTGATCGGATGGGCTTTTCATTGTCTATATTTTCGTTATGATATGCAATTTTAATACCCTATATTTTAGAATTCAAAGTCATTAATTTGATGTTAGTTATTTACTTAAATAATTAATACTTACTAATATTCTTAGTAATAAATCCAATATCCTTTTATTTCCCCCTTTGAATTGTACTCAAGGGCAGGAAAGGGCAATTTTATAAATGTCATGCCTTTCAGAACTATTCTTAAAAACTTTGAATTCGTTTTAATTCTTGTCCAATCAATATCAAGCGATAATAGAAACTGGCGATATCTAATCGTTTGTGGTATAATTACCCCATTATATTCGGTAATATTTTCAAATTCACCATACATACCATTAGCTCCGTAACCAACGGCAATATCCAACCAATCAGGAGAAATTTTATTTGGAAAGATTTTGTTTATAGGGCATGATAACCAATAAGTATGACCAGTATAATCATTAAAAATGCGGTCAAAGGAATTCGTTCCCAAGTATCCGTTTGCTTTACTTGAATAAACTGATTCCCAATAACTGAATTTATATTTTATAATTTGTTCTTTAAACATTATCTCCTGTCCTAAAACAATTGCAGACCCAATAGTATTGGCTGCCATATCTCCCCATGAAAACCCATAGCCTTCATGAATTCCATCCATTATTTCAATAGGAGTTTGAAGAATCAAGCCTAATGTTGCCCCATATATAAGTGCATCTTTTCTATTGTGTCCGGAATTTAACAGATAATGGAATCCAATATAACTATAAACATAGGCTCCAAAAGTATGGCCGAATTTATCAACTTGTAAGTATCCCCTGTTGTCGTTATAAAAATGGAAAGGAACTCTTGCTTTGTCTCGATACCATGTTTTACTTAAAATATATAATGAACCAGCATAATACACCGATGTAAAACTGAAAGCCTTATAAACATTAGTGTTATTTTGACTTAGAGTGTCATAAGATGTAGAAATGTTTTGAGATTTTGAATATTCTTTTTGAATAAATAAAAAATAAACAAAAAAGATTAATATATATTTTGAACTTCTCAAAATACCCACAATAAATCTATTTGTTTACTCTACGATTTAAAGCAATACCCAATAGAATGAATACAATTATTGCGAAAACAGTATATCCAATAATTCCAATATTCCGAACTTGCATATTATTCATTGGTATACCAAAAAGGCCAACAAAAGATAGAACTCCGCTTAATATTAAAAGAATCTGTATCAATCTTTCCAAACCTTTTTTTCTGAAGGTTGAAGATAAAAATAACATTGAAAGAGCATAGAAAAAATCCCAAGCAAGAATATCAACCGCATATGCTACTGAAGGCCAATTAAAAGAAAACACAAGTGATGCCCAATCTTCATTTAAAAATACTTCTTTATGACTCAAAGTTAAAATCACAAAATGTAAACAACAAGTAATACAAGCCATAATTGACATGAAAACCAATGCTGCCAGTGAAAAAATTTTTAAGTTTTCAGGAGTGGATTTATGAACAATTATCAAGGAAAATACCATTAATGGTGCGAGCATAATTATTAACAACTCAAGAATAGAAAAATACGGATTCCCAATAGGTTCATCAGGTGACTTCAATGAAATAAATCCAAGAATTAAAGTTATAAGATAAATTGTAATGATTGAAGCAACTGACCATGCTATTACTTTACCAACAATAGCATGTTGCTTTGTAAATAAATCAATTGTTTTTTTTTCTTTCAATGTCTTATTATTGTTGATCTGATCTAATTTTATGTCCATAAAACAATCACTTTCTAAGTTTTTTTTATCAATCTATTTTTATATTAAATATAAATTCCAATACTATTCCATTATTCTTCAAAATCACATTTTATTACTTTAAGATAATTTAATTGACATAATATGTGGATTTCATCTAAAAACCAAAATATATCTTATACAACTCAGGATACACACATTGTGTTCTTCATAGTAAGGAAGATTACACATAATCCTTAATATTTGAGTTAATACGAATAACAAAAACCTTCCATTTAAATTTTAACAAACTGGTGAAATTTATTTTCTCAAAATCACGAATCCAACCAATACTTCACAAAAAAAATTGAATAATCCTAAAATCCCTCAGCAATCACCTAGAATTACAAATTACAAAAAACTTCTTGACATCAAACCTACTTTTTAGTAGACTTACTATAACCTTAGTAGATATTCTAAAACCTTAGGAGATACAATGATCAAGAAAAATAAATTAACGCCGGCTGAATGGGAAATCATGGAAGCCATCTGGGAATTTGGTAAAGGCGTTTCCATCCGTGAAGTGCTGGACAATGCCTTCTCAAATGGCGAAAAAGCCTATACAACAATCCAGACAATCATGAATATCCTGGTGAAGAAAAAAATGCTCACAACACAGAAAATCGGCTTGGTGAACTTCTACACACCAACAACTTCCAAAGATGAAATGATAGGCAAAGAAATGAATACTTTCGTGTCCCGGGTATTCAATGGTTCTCTCCCATCTCTCGCCAATTATTTGATAAACTCTGACACTATTACCAAAGATGAAATTGATGAAATCAAGCAACTAATCTCCGAAAAGGAAAAGGAATTAACAGAGGTGGAATCATGATTGACATTATCAATCAAATTGCAGATTTCTGGATTAAGTATTTTGGTGTAGCAGTATTACAGAATACTATATTTATCGCAGTAATCTTCCTCATCCTGAAAAGCCTCAAAAATCTCCCGGCAAAGATAAAATATGCTATTTCACTGATCGCACTTTTCAAACTATTGATACCACCATTCATTCCAATTTATTTTACAAATATAATCAAACAAAATGGCATAACAGAAATTGCCGGAGATGCCACCCGGATTTTAGGTGATTCTGTTACAATTATTCCGCTAATATCACGTGAAGGAATTATCTTTCTTTCATGGATTGGTTTTGCAGTAATGTATCTTGCTGCCGTTGGATTAATTACAATGTTTTACCACCTTCGTATCAACCGATCAATCAAAAATGTGAGTACTTCAAGCCATTATCCAAACATAAAAATCTGTCAATCGGATTGTGTGTCAACGCCAATGAGTTTAGGGCTTTTCCCAAGAAAAATATATCTACCACTGAACTGGCAGGAATTACCTGACGAATGCCACGACATTATGCTTCATCATGAATATGCCCATATCCAAAATTACGATGGCGTTTTCCAATTTTTTCAAAACATTATTCAGGCAATTTACTTTTTCCATCCATTGGTTTGGATGTTGAATAAATCCATTAACGAATATCGTGAAATGGTGTGTGACGATTATGCTGTCAGAGGCAGCCAATTGTCACCTGTTAAATTTTCCAGGTACCTGGTTCAAATCGCGGAAACAATTTCATTGAATCGATGGAATTCCATCTCCGCTTCTGCCCTGATCAAGCAGAAAAATTTATTGTTGAACCGTATTAATTATCAAGTAAAGGAGCAATCTATGAAGAGATTCTCAAAAACGAAAGCCAGTTTAATTTTTCTTGCAGTGATATTACTGATGGTGCCGTTGTCGCTTTACAGCCGAGTCGCAGTAAAACTTGTAAATGATGAACCATTGTATGCTGTTGCTACAACAGGAAAGATTTATGGTAAAGTCATTGATCAGGGAACTGGAGAAGGAATTTCTGATGCCACTGTCTACCTCAATGACCATGAAAAAGAAGTTAAAACCGATGTAAATGGTAATTTTTATATTATTGGCCTTGAGGAAGGAAGATATAAGGTTTTTGCCAGAAAGTATGGTTATATGAAAGTACTTATTATAACCGACCTTGATGCAGAAAAATCCTTTAAAATCGAGTTCAAACTGAAAAAGGCGATAGTTACACCAGCTTCTCCGCCACCAGTTTCAGAAAATGATCCACCGCCACCCCCTCCAATACCAGATGTCAAATCTTTGAATCAGAAACCTGAGGTTATTGGTGGTTATTCAGAACTATCAAAATATGTAGTATATCCTAAATCTGCAAAAAAAGAAGGATTACAAGGAGCAACAGTACTGAAAGTTCTTGTTGGTGTTGACGGTAAAGTAAAGAAAGCAAATGTCGCAAAATCCTTATCTAAGGATTGTGATGAAAGTGCAAAAAAAGCAGTTTATTCTGTAAAATTTAAATCCGGTATGAGAAAGGGTAAACCAAAAGAACTTTGGGTTTCAATTCCGGTAAAGTTTATACTCTCAGACTAATTTTTTGGTAAGTTTGGCAAAAAGGCGGCATTGATTGTCGCCTTTTATTTTAATTAAAATTATCTATATCAATTATGAAGTGTATCCTTTGACTTATTAATAATTTGGATATGATAAAAAAACCAAATAACTTCAGTTTTATTTTTCAAGTCACTGGTTTTCTGTAGTACAACTGTTTAATGAAAAAATCACTTTTCTGGTAATCTAATTAGGGGAAATATGTTTAAGTATTTTTTAAAATTAAGTCTAAGGAATTTAAACAAAAATAAAGGCAACACCCTTGTTAATGTTTTTAGTCTATCATTGGGAATTTCTATTCTTCTACTCATCGTAATCTTTGCTCGAAATGAGTTAAATGTTGATAATTTCCATTCAAATTCATCCAGGATTTTTAAAATATCTTATGGCACATCAAGTGTTACACCCGGCCCACTTTCTGAATTACTAAAAAATAATTTTCCTGAAATTCAAAATGCAACTCACATGGAAACACATCAGTTATTTGGTCATTCACCTGCTTTAAGTTGTAACAATAATGCCTTCGAAATAAACCAATATTATTCTGTGGATTCTTCTTTCTTCAATGTTTTTGATTTTCAAGTGCTACACGGTGATATAAATGAAGCATTAAATTCACCATTCTCAATGATCTTAACTGAAAGTGAAGCATTGAGATTATTTAATACTAAAAATCCTATTGGTGAAACAATCGTATGGAGAATTTTTCAGGATTTCACATTTACTGTAAATGCAATTGTTAAAGACACACCAAGAAATTCTTCAATTCAATTTAATGGATTGATTTCAGAAGAATCAGTAAGAAAAATGACATCTTATTATTCTGATAACTGGGGATTTGGCGTTTATGAATCCTACTTGCATCTAAACCCTAATGTTGATCCATCACAATTTGAAAAAAAGTTAAGAAATTATCTCATTGGATTTTATAGAGAAAACCTTTCTAACCACAATTGTCGCGACGATGCTCAATTAACTCCCTTAAGTTTACATTCAATAAAGGATGTATATTTTAATAAGGATCTTACAAAGGATACTACAAACAGAGGGAATTTATTTTTAATAAAAGTATTAATCACTGTTGGTATCGTTATAATGTTATTATCAATAATAAATTATATTAACCTTTCTACTGCAAGGGCCTCGCTGAGAAAAAAAGAAATTGGTATTCAGAAAATTATTGGTTCGAACAAGTCTACACTAATTTTTCAATATTTAACAGAAACAATTATTGTCACTTTAATTGCAGCATTACTCGGGTTTATTGTGGCGATATGTTTATTGCCTGGTTTTAGCCAGTTTATGAATATTAACCAGGGATTAAAATTTTCAGGTTCTTTTCTTATTATGTTCTTTCCCGGGATATTGTTAATAGGAATAATTGCAGGGATTTACCCTGCTTTCTTTTTGTCTTCCCAAAAAACTATAAATATGCTTAAAAAAGATCATAGCCGTCAGAATAAAGGATTTAACCTTAGAAATTTTCTTGTGATCTTCCAGTTTTTTGTCTCAATAACATTAATAGCAGTGACGTTACTTATTGTTAAGCAGGTTAATTTTATTAAAAATAAAGATCTGGGTATAAATAAAGAACAAATAATATATGCAAGATTACCACAACAGTTATTTCGTGGTAATAAAGAGATTTTTAGAGAGCGTTTAAGTAACATTCCTGATATACAAAAAATTGCATTCTCAAGTAAAATATTTGGAAATATTGAAGAGTTAAGCAGTCAGGAAATAGATGGCAAAACCTTAAATTTTGCATCTATGTGGGTTGATCCTGAATTTATTGATTTGTATGACCTGCAACTAGTCAAAGGTCGATTTTTTTCAACTAAATTTATAAGTGATGAAAACTCAACAGCTCTATTAAATGAGGCAGCAGTAAGAGAATTTGGAGTTGAGGATCCTTTTCAAATTGAAATACGAGTACCTGGTGGTAAAGCAAAAGTGGTTGGCATCATTAAGGATTTTAATTATAAATCTCTTCATAATAAGATCGAACCAATGGCAATAATTTATTTACCAAGGCAGGGTTCCTTTGTAAATATCAAATTATCCGGCAATAATATTCCACAAACACTGGATTATATAGGTAAGATATGGAATGAACTTGCTCCTGGATATCCTTTTAGTTATAAATTTTTAGATTCTAACTTTGATCGTTTATATAAAAGCGATACGCAAATGGGTACAGCTGTTTTATATTTTTCTCTAATTGCAATTACAATTGCAATTCTTGGAATTCTAAGCCTCTCAATTTTTATATGTGAAAGCAGGGTAAAAGAAATAGGAATACGAAAAATTATTGGTGCAAAAGTCTGGGAAGTTATGTTTGCTTTAAATAAAGCATTCTTATATAACCTGTTAATAGCATTTTTTATTGCTTGTCCTGTTGCCTGGTATATAATGATTAAATGGCTTGAAAATTTCGCATATAAAACCAGTCTTAGTCTTTGGATTTTTATAGGTTCAGGTTTCTTTGTTTCAATAATAGCATTTACCATTGTAAGCTTGCAGAGTTGGCGATTTGCAACAAGAAATCCATCAGACATTATAAATTATGAATAATTAAATAGTACTAAAGATATTTTGTTTGAAAGAAAAGCAGCAGTGTTTATTGCCTTTTTTATCTCAACACAAAGGATATTATACATTCGGTAATCAATGGACTAAGAACACAAAGAATTTTCTGTTTCAGCCAAATTATAGTGAATTGCCACGAGTTTCAACTCGTGGTAGGCCCCCCCCCATTGCTTCGGGCTTTAGCCCAAAATGCAAATGGGCTAAAGCCTCTATATTTGGAATAATCAAATCCATGATATATTTTTCAAAATGGAAAATTAAAATTCTCTGCGACCTTTGCGTTCTTTGCAGTTAAAACACACTCATTTCTTCAAAATATCTCGCTTCAAGTTTCCATATTTATCAAAAACAAATCGACTTGAGAAGATAATACTCAAAAATAATGTCGTTGTACATCCAATGAAAATAGCCATCATAATCATAATTTGATATCTAATTGCAATTGCTGGAGAACTACCACCTAGAATTTGGCCTGTCATCATCCCTGGCAATGAAATCAAGCCGATTACTGACATCGTAGCAATCAATGGACTCATTCCTCTCTTAATAGCTTCTGAGACAAAGGGACGACGAGTCAATTTTGTATTACCAGTGTTTGTAAGTAAAAAATAATAAAGATCAGATTTTTCCAACAATCCTCGAAAATAGGTACTGAGACCTACGATATTGTGGTTCATAGAATTGCCAAGTATCATACCTGTAATAGGAATAAAATATCTAGCATCAAAGAAATAATCCAAGTCTAATACATATCCCAGAAAAAAACTGTCAACAATAATTACTGATGTCAATGCCGACAATGTTAAAGGCAAGACAAAGTACTTTCGGTTCAATCCTATTCTTTTGATGGATGTAAAAACTCCCACAAAGATCATCATAAAAACCCATAAAGAATTAAGCCATATATTATTAACTGAAAAGATCCATTGAAGGTAAATAGCAATCAGTGATAGTTGAATCATCATTCGAAACGTACTGATCAAAACGCTTCGAATCAATGGAATTTTGTAATATAATAAAAATGTTATGGGAATTAAAAGCATGATGAGACTGGCAGCCAGTTTCCATATGCTAATATCTGTAATTTGACTCATAATTCCACCACTCTTCCTGATTTTTCAAGCCAAAGGCTATTATGAGAAGCAGAAATAAAAGTCCTGTTTTCAAATTGATTAATCGTATTGATCAACATCTGAATAGAGTTATTATCCAATGATGAAGTCGGTTCATCCATAACCACAATTTTTGCATCAATACTTAAACAAATTGATATAATTACTCGCTGTTTTTGTCCACCACTGATCAAGGTAAAATTTTTAGTTAGATAATCCGGTTCCAATCCTAAGTTTTCCATTAATGAAATGACTTTATCTTCATTTTCAGGAATGTTCATCAACTGAAGCAATTCCAGGCCATTATCAACAGGCAAATTCACATTTTGCGGGATCCATGTCATCAGATTACGGATGGTTTTTATATTATGATGATCCATTAAAATATCGTGAATATAGATTTCACCATCATCAGGAATGACATATCCTTGTAGCATTTTCAGTAATGTTGATTTACCTTTGCCTGAATCACCACTGATACATATTTTCTCACCTGCCTGAATTTTCAGATTAAAATTTTCAAAGAGTTTTATATCAGGAAAACTCAAGTTAATATTTTTCAATTCAATCAATTTCTTATCCTAGTATTTTTTTCTGGAGGAATATACTAAATAAAGCAGAATTTATTTATTAATTCAAAATCAAATTTATTATTTTAGGATAACAAAAGGAGGATTTAGTATGAGAAAATTTACAGTAGCATTATTATTAATTACTAATCTGTTATTGGCACAAAGTCGCCCGGTAAACACCTATTCAATCGTAGCATTCGATGAAGAAACCGGACAACTTGGTGTAGCTGTTCAGAGCCATTGGTTTGCAGTTGGACAACTTGTTCCCTGGGTAAAAGCCGGTGTCGGAGCAGTTGCTACACAATCTTTTGTTAAGGTGGATTATGGTCCTGAAGGACTTGCATTGATGGAAAAAGGTATGAAAGCCCAGGAAGCGCTGGACAAACTCACTTCCGAAGATTCCGGCGAAGCAGTTCGTCAGGTTGCATTTGTTGATTGTGATGGAAATGTTGCTACACACACTGGTTCCAATTGTGTCGCAGCAGCTGGACATTACCAGGGGAAACATTATTCAGTACAAGCCAACATGATGGAGCACGAAACCGTCTGGCCAGCAATGGCAAAAGCCTTCGAATCCACAGAAGGTGATCTCGCTGACCGCATGATGGCAGCACTTGAAGCAGCACAAGCAGAAGGTGGCGATATTCGCGGTAAACAATCAGCAGCCATGATTATTGCCAGTGGAAAACCATCAGGAATTCCATGGAAAGATATAGTATTAGACTTACGAGTTGATGACCATCCGGAACCATTGAAACAATTGAAACGATTGATCACAATAAATCGAGCATATAATCATGCTAACAAGGGTGATTTTTATATGGAAGAAGGCAAGATACAGGAAGCACTTCGTGAATATGAAGCAGCAGCCAACTATTATCCTGAAAATCCTGAACTTCCTTATTGGACAGCAATAACACTAGCTGGAAATGGCGAAGTTGACAAGGCCATCGAAATCCTGGAAGATGTTTTCAAACGCAATCCCAAATTGCAAAAAATGACACCAAGACTTGTCAAATCAGGATTGTTGCCCGATGATGAGGAGTTGTTGAAGAGGATAATGGGAATAAGTCCAAAATAGAAGTGTATTTTCAACGCAGAGGTCGCAAAGTACACAGAGAAAACACCGAGTTATTATAGATATAAATTTATATAATTTGGTTATTGAGGCAGACTTGAAACGCAATGAGCAAAGCGTATGTGCTTCTAGTTGGAATTTTCAGTCAGTATACACAAATGTTTTGCTCTAAATTCGTTCTCAATTCCCACTTCGTTGCGAATCAAGTCCGAAGATACATTTTGACTTAGATTTTTCTCTGTGTTTATCTGTGCAATCTGTGGCTAATTAAACTAAAACTCCATTGTAAAAACAGTCTTTTCATTTGGTACAGAATTCACCAACAACCGACCATTATGAGCTCGCATAATCTGACGTGAAAGGGACAATCCTATACCAGATCCTTCCTTCCGTGTTGTGAAAAATGGTATAAATATTTTCTGTAAATTCTCATCAGAAATCCCTTTGCCATTATCTTTCACTTCAATCAAAACTCGACTGTCATTACTAATTTTTGCAATCAATGATAATTCAGGTTTTTCAACCTCTTCCAATGAATGAAGTGAATTATTGATGAGATTAATTATTACTTGTTCAATCATTGAAGAATCTGCATTTATTTCAAGTTTATCATTAATCACATTGCATTTGAATATAATGGAATGGAATTTATCATTTCGTTGTAATACCGGTAATATTTCATCAAAAATATTTTTAACCAAAATAGTTGATAATTCTGGCTTTGGCATTTGTGTCACCTGACGATATTTCTTGACAAATTTTAGTAAGCCAAAACTTCGTTTCTCAATAGTTTTTACTGCTAATGCAATATCTTCAATATCTTCATCAGAAAGATTTGTTTTTTGCGAATTTGCTTCTGCTAATGTGGAATTGGCTGTGGATGCCAGCGATGAGATTGGTGTAATGGAATTCATGATTTCGTGAGTGATCACTCGTATCAATTTCTCCCAGGCTTCCATTTCTTTTTTTTCAAGTTCAGAATTAATATCATGAAGAGAAATGAGTTTATATTTCTGTTGATGAAGAATAAACTCAGTAGCAGAAACTGCCAGACTCATGTTATCATTCCTGAGTTTAATTTGGACATTGTCCTTTTCAAAAGGTTTGATGCTTTCCAGAACCTCCAGCAATTCTGGTACATTATTTCCCAATTGTCGCAAGCTGTTGTATTTACGGATGTCGAACATCTTTTTGAATGCGAGGTTCATTAACTCAATTTTGCCAGTACTATCAAAAGCAATTAATCCAACTTTCACATGTTGAACAATTGTTTTCATGTAATTGAAATGTTCTACACGGTATTTTCGTTCTTCCTTGAATTTATCAATCACAAATCGAAGTGAACTATACAATTCTTCAAAACCATCTCCCTTTACTCTTTCCGGAAAGGAAATAGAAAAATCAGAGTAGCGTATTGAATCAAAAAGTTTGGTTAATTCCCCATTGATGCGATCAACATATTTGATCATTTTGAAAACTGTGTAAATCAACAGGGCTGCAAGTATTCCATTAACAAGAATAAGTTCCTGATAAAATAGGAAGTAGAAGAATCCACCAATAATTGCAATGAAAGCAATGATAAACATTATCAGTTTAAAACGGTAAGCTTTAAATATCATATTTTTTCAGCCTTCTATAAAGAGATGCTCTAGTTAATCCAAGGGCATCAGCCATTTTTGAGATATTTCCATCATATTTCCGAAATACTTCTTCAATGATTTTTTGTTCGATATTATCAAGATTGTAATCCTGAAAATTCATGGGATTTTTTCTATCTTCTTTAGTGAGCATGACAGATTCCATATCAATAATCTTTGAATCACTCATGATTACTGATCGCTCCACAGCATGACGCAGTTCTCTGACATTTCCAGGCCAATCATAATATTTGAGTTTTTGAAGTGCAGGACCAGAAAATTTATCAATATCCTGTTTATATTTTTCTGCATATTTTTTCAGAAAATGATTTAGCAACACCGGGATATCTTCTTTTCGTTCCCGTAATGGTGGAAGTGCCACTTCAACAGTATTTATTCTGTAAAGCAGATCCTCTCGGAAATTATTTTCACCAATCATTTTGGACAAATCAGCATTGGTTGCGCATATCAATCTTACGTCAAAAGGAACAGAATGTGTTCCTCCAACAGGAGTGTATTCCCGAGTTTCCAGTACACGAAGAAGTTTTGATTGTATGTTCAAGGAGAGATTCCCGATTTCATCTAGAAAAAGTGTACCACCTGAAGCAACCTGGAATCTACCGGGCTTTTTCTGTTTTGCATCAGTAAAAGCTCCTTTTTCATGACCGAATAACTCGGATTCAAACAATGATTCATTTAGGGAACCTACATCAACACCGAGAAATATTTCATCCATGCGATCGGATTCACGATGGATTGCACGAGCGGCTAATTCCTTTCCAGTTCCGTTTTCACCTGTAATGAGGATATTGGCCGGCGTTCCAGCCACCTTTTTGATCATCTTATAGACTTGCTGCATTGGAGCAGAATTACCAATGATTTCACTAAAAGGTTGGTTGATATAATCACTCAATCCCTTATGCTGGATTTTTACTTTAGCTAGTTCTTTGCGTGAATTTGCCAAACTTTGTGCAGAATTCAGAGTAGCAATAAGTTTTTCATTTTCCCAGGGTTTGGAGACAAAGTTTGTTGCACCTGCTTTGACACCTTCTACTGCTTTATCAATATCACCATAAGCAGTGATGAGAATGACTATCAGTTCACTATCAATTTCCAGAAATTTCCTAAGCCAATAGAATCCTTCTTCACCATCAGTTTTGCCTTCAGTGAAATTCATATCCAAAAGGATCATATCAAACTTCTCTTTTTGTAATAATTCTTGTGCTTTTTCAGGATGGTTTATCGTAGTAATTTTTTGCGAATGTTTTTTCAAAAGTAGTTTTGCAGAAATCAACACATCTTCATTATCATCTATTATTAATATTTTCCCAAGTTTCTTTTCCATAATTCCTCATATATATGTTAAACACAGAATTCGCTGAGAACACAGAGGTTACACAGAGATAGAGATTATAATTCGAATATTGTGCCAAAATAAAATATTTGATATAAAACACTGATATTCAATCAAATAACTTTAAACAATATAATAAATGATTTTTCAGAATGCAATAAAAGTGTTCATTTTCGTACAGTAAGAATAAACTATTGTAGAGCAAGTATATAACTTGCTTTCAAATTTACTCGCTGTAGAAATTTGAATACTACGAAGAATATGATAATGGTCAACCCAATGACAATTTCTTTGAATAAATTGATTTTATCCTAGCGGAATAAAATAAAAAACGATTTACAAAATCATTCTACAACTTCTAGACAATCAAAAAAATTGGACAACAAGTGGCCTCACTTGTTTATCAAATTGAGTAATAACGAAATTTGATTCAAAACCTAAATATATTGCACTTCACTAAGAGTATTTAAGTGATTTATCCTTATCAGTCAAAATCAATAACAACTATGGGTAGTTGTTGTCCTAAATTCCCAAAAAAAGCAAAAAAATTCAATAAAATCTTGCATCTATTACAATGTAACAGTTATATTCAAACAAGTTGTTACACTGTAATATATAAAGCCTAATGTAACATAAATAAAAATTCACTTAATTTGCGGAAAAGATAAAGGAACCAAATGCTAAACTCAGAAAACATATCACCAAAAGAACAATTGATCCTAAATATACTATGGAAAAATGGTGAACTCAGTGTTCGTGAAGTGCAAAATCAAATAGAGACGAAAACTGGTTGGGCTTATTCCACAACAAAAACACGTATGGATCGTATGGCAAAAAAAGGTCTATTAGAGCGATTTGAATTTCATGGAGTATTGCTATACAAACCAATGATTTCAAGAAGTGAAGGTCTTGCTCATTGGGTAAAATTTGTTGCTGATGGAATCTTTGAAACAGATTATTCAAATGTTGTCAATATGTTCAGT
>Ga0209692_10001901_pt1 | contig 25532 bp, 25 predicted proteins | sample tdDd472_FD_187129 | JGI IMG/M metagenome (GOLD analysis project Ga0209692, IMG submission 187129) | Marine sediment microbial communities from the Atlantic coast under amendment with organic carbon and nitrate - tdDd47.2 (SPAdes)... | ecosystem: Environmental > Aquatic > Marine > Coastal >... | reverse complement strand
TGGCATTAACTGCAACAGCAACCACTAATGTTGTAAATGACATTCAGGAAAGATTGGGTTTTTCTGAGAAAAATGTCTTTCGTAAGAGTTTTGAGCGTAAGAATTTGATTTATCTGGTTCGTGAAACTGAGGATAAAAACAGGTATCTTTTAAAAATATTAACCAAGCAAAAAGGAAGTTCTGTTGTTTATGTGAGAAGTAGAAAGAAATGTAAAGAAATTGCTGAGTTTCTAAAAACGCATAGAATTAAAGCAGAATTTTATCATGCAGGATTGCGAAATGAGGTAAAAGATTTTCGACAGGAACGTTGGCGAAAAGGAACTGTACAGGTAATGGTTGCCACCAATGCTTTTGGAATGGGAATCGACAAAGCCGATGTAAGAACCGTTGTACATATGGACTTACCTGATTCTTTGGAAGCTTATTTTCAGGAAGCAGGTAGAGCAGGTCGTGATGGAAAAAAAGCGTATGCAGTACTTTTGTATTCCAATCCTGATAGAGTTCAACTTTTAAAGAGAATTACGACTGCATTTCCTAAAAAAGAGATGATTGTTAGGGTTTATCAGGCTTTAGGGAATTTTTTACAAGTTGGCGAAGGTGCAGGAAAGGATGCGGTTTTTGATTTTGACCTGGGCTTGTTTTGTCAGAATTTTAAATTTAATGTGCTGCAGGCATTCAATGCCTTAAAGATTTTGCAACGTGCTGGTTATATAGAATTAACTGATGATTTGGAACATGAGTCGAGAATTCATTTTATAGTTCATAGAGACGAATTGTATAAGTTTCAGGTGAGCAATAAGGATTTTGATGCCTTTATAAAGCTATTGCTGCGGTCTTTTACAGGATTATTTACCGACTACGTGCCGATCAATATCGATTCGTTATCTAGTAGAACAAAAATTAAAAAGGAGTTGATAATTGAGTATCTGAAAGAATTGTCTCGATACAAAATCATCAATTATATTCCTCGAAAAAAGACACCTTTTATTGTGTTTACGCAAGAGCGATTGCCGGTCAATTTTATAAAGATTACAAAAGAGGTATACGACAAACGGAAAGATAATCTAGAAAAGAAAATACATTCTGTTATTCATTATGCCGAAAGTGAAAACATCTGTAGATCAAAGTTTCTATTAGAATATTTTGGACAGGGACAGGCTCCTGAATGTGGAAAATGTGATATCTGTAAATCGAAAGAGGATAAAGGATTGAAAAAGGAAGAGTTTAAGGCTATTTATAATGAGATAAATAAACTGATAGAAAAAGAAAGTGTTGAGGTGAATGAAATTGTGCAAACTTTGTCATATTCTGATGATAAAGTTCTGGAAGTGATTCGCTTTTTAAAGGATAACGAAGAGGTTGAAAGTTTAGAAGGCAATCAAATAAAATGGATACATTCCTGATGTAAAAGTAGGTGATAGTGAGGTGGTTTTTTGGTGAATTCCTGCGTGTCATCCCTGATATTCATAAAATCTTGTTACTTTTGCAAGGTTATAGGAAAACATAGAGATGGAAGATAAATTTGAACACGTAGTATATTCTAAAAATGTAATTGAGTTTGTAACAGTAGCAAATGAGTTTTGTTTACTGCTCGAAAATTCTGCTAAAGTTGAAAAACTGGAGTTTGTTGAAACGGCTCAAAAAATATTGCCTCTGTTATACCTTAAAGCAAGTATGTTGCCGAAAAATGAGGTGGAGCTAGACGAGGAAGTTGAAAAATTCGTTACAGAATCTGATTGGGAGTTTATTCATTCATCAGTAAAAACAAGAATGGGAGCTCACAATGAATTTTTAGAAGTGTTCGAAGATGATATGGAGTACAGCGATACACCATTGGTTTCTTCTATTTCTGAAAATTTTGCCGATATTTATCAGGATCTTAAGGATTTTATAACATCCTATAAAATAGGAACACATGAAGTGATGAACGATTCACTTTGGGATTTAAACAACCATTTTTATCAATATTGGGGACAAAAATTAGTGAATACACTTAGATCGATTCACCGATTGGTTGCCGACAAGGAGAGTTTAAGAGATGATGATAATATCTCTGCCTCAAATGTAGATAATATTGACATGAGTGGATCTATTTTCTCGCAGCGTCAGAGAGAATGGGGTGAGGAGAATGAGTAATCAAGGGAATTGACAAATTTCCCAAGAAAAAGAGTTATAAATGTTGCCATTTCAAAAATCAATTACGAGCGAAGAAGCGAATAAAATGCCATTAAAGGCTTTCGAAGGTGAAATTATATTGGTTGATCAATATGAAGATCTGATGGATGCCGTGCAATACCTAAAAAAGTATGAAATACTTGGTTTCGATACAGAAACCCGACCGTCCTTTAAGAAAGGGAAGGTGAACGATGTTGCATTATTACAGTTGGCTGCAAATTCAAAAACTTTTCTTTTTAGAATTAATAAGATTGGTCTTCCCTCTGAATTGACGGACTTGTTAAAAGATCCGGAAATCATGAAAGTTGGCGCAGCTATAAAAGATGATATTCGTGGCTTGCAAAAGCTGAACGATTTTGATGCCAATGGATTTCTAGAATTACAAGATTACGTTTCAAACTTTGGAATTGAGAGTTTTTCATTAAAGAAATTATCAGCCATAGTTTTAAATTTCAGAATTTCTAAACGTCAGCAAGTATCCAATTGGGAAGCTTCAGAATTGAGCCCGGGACAATTGAGATATGCTGCTACCGATGCGTGGGTTTCTTTAAAGATTTTTGAAAAATTGAAGGCTTCAAAATCAGAAGAGTAGAATCGAAGTAAATTCCTATAGTAAAAAGGGGATTCGAATTAATGAAATGCAATTTTCTTTGTATTTCAACTTGATCAGAATAAAATACATTACCACATGATAAATTATCCTAAAGTATACCTAAAAAAAGGAAAGGAACATTCTATTAAACGTTTTCATCCTTGGATTTTTTCGGGTGCTGTTAGTAGAGTAGATGAAGGATTAGAGGAAGGAGACTTGGTTTCGGTTTACGATGCTCAAGATGAGTTCTTGGCTGTAGGACATATTGCAATTGGATCTATAGTTGTAAGAATTTTGTCTTTCGAAGAGAGAGAAATTAATCTGGATTATTGGATTGAGAAAATAAAATCGGCTTGCGATCTGCGTAAGGCAATTGATCTGTACGGAAACGAAAATAACAATGTATTTAGATTGGTGCATGGTGAAGGAGACGGATTACCAGGATTAATTATTGATTTTTATGCTGGAACAGCTGTTATACAGTGCCATTCGGTAGGAATGTATTTGCACAGAGAGGAAATTGCTGAAGCTTTACAAAATATTTTTGGAGCTGATTTAAAAGCTGTTTTCGATAAATCGGAAGGTACCATTCCATTTAAATCGGGAATTGAGCCTGAAAATGGATATTTATTCGGTGAAACAGAATCATTCACAGCTCTTGAGAATGGATTAAAATTCAATGTAGATTGGTTGAAAGGTCAAAAAACAGGATTTTTTATCGATCAAAGAGAGAATAGAAGTTTATTGGAACACTATTCAAAAGGTCGCTCTGTATTAAATATGTTTTGCTATACAGGTGGATTTTCGTTCTACGCAATGCGTGGAGGCGCTGAATTGGTTCACTCGGTTGATAGTTCTGCAAGAGCTATTGAGATCACAAAGGAGAACGTAGAGATGAATTTTCCTGGTGATAATCGTCATGACGCTTTTGCCGAAGATGCCTTTAAATATATGGACGAAACCTCGCAGAAATATGATTTAATTGTATTGGATCCACCGGCATTTGCAAAGCATAAAAAAGTGTTGGATAATGCCTTGAAAGGATATAAGAGATTAAATAGAAAAGGTTTTGAGCAGATTAAGCCAGGAGGAATTCTATTTACTTTTTCTTGCTCACAAGCTGTTAGTAAGGAAGACTTTAGAAAAACAGTTTTCGTAGCTGCTGCAAATGCTGGTAGAACTGTTCGTGTTTTGCATCAGTTAACTCAACCAGCCGATCATCCTGTTAATATATTCCATCCCGAAGGAGAATATCTTAAAGGATTGGTATTGTATGTTGAGTAGATACTTTTTCGTATCTTCAATGTCGTTTTATAGGGAGAGCATTCTATGTCTCTCCAATATTAATTTTAAAATCGAAACTAGTTGAAATTTTCTGAATTTGACTTTTCTCCTGAAATAATGGATGGTTTGGATGCCATGGGCTTCGAAACACCATCACCAGTTCAGGAACTATCCATACCTAAGATCATCGACAATAAAGACATGATCGTCTGTGCACAAACAGGAACAGGGAAAACTGCTGCCTATTTGTTACCAGTAATGGACAATATCCAAAAAAATAAAATTGAAGGATTTAGTACACTTATATTGGTGCCTACGAGGGAATTGGCAATGCAGATTGATCAACAAATGGAAGGTTTCGGATATTTTGTATCGGTAACCTCACTTTCGGTTTACGGAGGTGGTGATTCATCGGTTTGGGATCAGCAGAAAAAAGGCTTAATGGAAGGTGCTGATGTGGTAATTGCCACACCAGGTAGAATGATTTCTCACCTGAATTTGGGATATGTTGATACCTCGAAATTGAAACATTTGATCTTGGATGAGGCGGATCGCATGCTGGATATGGGCTTTTTTGAAGATTTGATGCAAATTGTAAGCCATCTGCCAAAAGAGCGTCAGAATTTGATGTTTTCGGCTACTATGCCTCCTAAAATTAGGGAATTGGCAGAAGAGATATTGGAAGAACCAGAAAGCATTAATATTGCCATTTCGAAACCTGCAGAAGGAGTTTTGCAAGCAGCTTATATGTTGCATGAAAACCAAAAAATTCCTTTGATCAATCACCTGTTAGAAGGTAAGGATTTGAAGAGTGTAATCATTTTTTCATCTACGAAAGTGAATGTGAAAGCGATTGCAAAAGATCTAAAAAAGCATAAATTCAGAGCTGCTGGAATTCAATCGGATTTGGAGCAGAATGAAAGAGAAGAGGTGTTGCGCGAGTTTAAAAACAGAAAGCATCAAATTTTAGTTGCGACTGATATTATTGCTCGTGGTATTGATATCGATTCTATCGATTTGGTAATCAATTTTGATGTGCCAAATGATGCAGAAGATTACGTGCACAGAGTTGGTAGAACTGCAAGAGCAGAATCGGAAGGTGTTGCTTTAACATTTATTACTCAGAAAGATCAAAACGATTTTAAGAAGATTGAAGATTTGATTGAATCGGAAGTTTATAAAATTCCGGTTCCTGCTGAATTGGGAGAAGCTCCTGATTACAAGCCAAAAACTTACTCAAAATCGAAACCAAAAGGAAAAAGAAAGTTCTTCAAAAAAAGAAGAGACAATAATAAGAAATAGAAAGCCTAAACTAACCAAGTATGACCCAAGCTGAATCTTACGACATGATTGTTGTAGGCGCAGGCATTAGCGGATTAAGCCTCGCCTATCAAGTTGCCCAATCGGGTAAAAAAGTTCTTGTTTTGGAAGCCGAAAACCGAATAGGTGGTTGTCTGAATACTTACTATCATGATAAGAATGATTTCTGGGTAGAAATGGGGGCGCATACTTTTTATGCCACTTACACCAATTTGATTCGACTGATTCAACAATCGGGATTGGAAAAGGATATTGTTGCTCGCGATAAAATCGGCATGAAAGTGTTTACCGACAAGCAAGAAAAAATCATGTCAAGAGTAAACAAATTTGAGCTGTTATGTTCTGGTCCAAATTTGTTTTTCTCGAAACGCGATGGCAAAACGGTAAAAGAATACTTCGGAAAGATTGTAGGAAAAAAGAATTATGAGAAAGTATTTAATAGAATGTTTAGTGCGGTAATCGTGCAAAAAGCAGATGATTTCTCCGCTGAATTTTTCCTAAAAAGAAGAAAAACCAAGAGTAAAGAACATCCTAAAAGCTTCGTTCTTAAAAAGGGAATGCAAAGCTTTATGCAAGCCCTAACGCAGTCCGATAACATGACTGTTCTATCCAATCAGAAAGTTTCTGATATTATAAAAGACGGGGAATATCAGGTAAAAACAGAATCGGGAATGGAATTTACCGCCAAGGATATTGCATTTGCCGTGGCTCCTACAGCTGCTGGTGAGATGCTTAGCAATGTCAGTTCAGAACTTTCGACTCTACTAAAAGAATATCAGACAAAAAATATCACTTCAAGAACAGTTGTGTTGCCAAAAGAGCAAGTAACATTCGATCCGGTATCTTTTATTATTCCTTTACAGGGATCTTGTTTGGCAATGGTAACTCGCGATGTGTTGTCACATACTGAATCAAGAGGATTCTCTTTCCATTTTGAAGAGAAGGATGGATCAAAGGAAAATCAGGAACAATTTATGTCTGAATTATTGGGCGTAGAACAATTGGGAGAAAGCAAGGAAGCCAATCATCAATTGCCAGTTTTGGAATTGGGACATGGGAAAAGAATTGAGGAGATAAAAAGGCTTGCCGAAAAGGAAAGTATTTATCTTACCGGAAATTACTTTAATGGATTGTCATTGGAAGATTGTGTAGAGAGATCGACACAGGAATTTGAAAGATACCATGGTAATTAAGAATTAGCAATTATGAATTTACTAATTTGAAACTTTAGCTTAAGAATTATAAGGTGGCGTTTTTCCTATCTTGTATCTTAAATCTCATATCTAAGATAAACATGAAAAAATATATAGAACAAATTACGAAAAGCTTGCAATTGCAGGCTTTTCAAGTAGAAAATACAGTGCAATTGCTAAGCGAAGGAGCTACTTTACCTTTTATTGCCCGTTATCGTAAAGAGATGACTGGTAGTTTGGATGAGGTGCAAATTGCAAATGTAAAAGAAGAATTGGCACGTTTAAGCGAGTTGGATAAACGACGGGAAAGTATTCTGGAAGCCATTGATAAGCAAGAGAAATTAACCGATGAGCTTCGTGCAAGAATTGAAGCCTGTACAGAGTTGAATCAGTTGGAAGATTTGTACTTGCCATACAAACAAAAACGCAAAACAAGAGCAGTAAAAGCTCGTGAAAAAGGATTAGAACCTTTGGCTAAAATCCTTATGAAACAAGTAGAGCGTGACGTAGATGGCAGGGCAGCACAATTTGTGAACGATGAGGTTGCCAACGAAGAGGAAGCTTTGCAGGGAGCTCGGGATATTATTGCCGAATGGGTGAACGAAAATGAAGTGGCTCGTAATTCGGTTCGTGGAATTTTTCAACGTCAGGCAATAATCCGCTCAAAAGTTATTAAAGGAAAAGAGACAGAAGGAGAGAAGTTTAAAGATTACTTTCAGTCGGAAGAGCAATTGAAAAGATGTGTTTCGCACCGTATTTTGGCTTTAAGAAGAGGAGAAGCTGAGGGAATTTTAAGATTGGAAATCGCTCCAAACGAAGAAGATGTATTGGATAGACTGGATAGAATTTTTGTGAAGGGAAATACCCAGGCATCCGAACAAGTTGAAGTGGCAGTGAAAGATGCTTACAAAAGATTGCTGGGGTCGTCGATTGAAACAGAGTTTTCGAAATCTTCGAAAGAAGCGGCAGATAAGGAAGCCATTCGTGTTTTCTCTGAAAATCTGCGACAGCTATTGTTGGCTTCGCCATTGGGGCAGAAAAGAGTTTTGGCTGTAGATCCGGGTTACAGAACCGGTTGCAAGATTGTTTGTTTGGATGCACAGGGGAACTTATTGCACAACGAAACCATATATCCTCATGCACCACAAAATCAGGGGAAGATGGCAGCAAAGAAGCTGACCAATATGGTAGAAACCTACAATATACAAGCTATTGCAATTGGAAATGGAACTGCCAGTAGAGAAACCGAGCGATTTGTCACCAATTTGCATTACGATAGAAAAGTTCAGGTGTTTGTGGTGAGTGAGGCAGGAGCTTCTATTTACTCAGCATCGAAAGTAGCGCGTGAGGAATTTCCACAGTACGATGTAACGGTTCGTGGAGCGGTTTCTATCGGAAGAAGATTGATGGACCCCTTGGCTGAACTTGTGAAAATTGATGCCAAGTCGATAGGTGTTGGGCAATATCAGCACGATGTGGATCAAAATCTACTAAAGCAAAGTTTGGATCAGGTTGTGGAATCCTGTGTGAATAAGGTTGGCGTAAACCTGAATACTGCAAGTAAGCACCTGTTGAACTATGTTTCGGGATTGGGACCGCAATTGGCGCAAAATATTGTTGATTACCGTGCCGAGAATGGAGCATTTACAACTCGTAAGGAAATCACGAAAGTGAAGCGAATGGGAGCCAAGGCGTTTGAGCAATGTGCTGGTTTCTTAAGAATACCGAACTCCGAAAACCCTTTGGACAATTCAGCTGTGCATCCCGAATCGTACAAGATTGTAAAGCAAATGGCAAAGGATTTAAAAAGTTCGGTGGCTGATTTGATTGATGATAAGGAATTGCGAAAGCAAATTGATTTGAATAAATATGTAAGCGATGAGGTTGGCTTGCCTACTTTGAAAGATATTATTGATGAGTTGGAAAAACCAGGTCGAGATCCGAGAACTGCCATTAAAGTATTCCAGTTTAAAGAGGGAATTTATAAGGTAGAGCAGTTGGAAGTGGGAATGGAGATGCCTGGTATTGTTACCAATATTACCAATTTTGGTGCCTTTGTTGATGTGGGAGTAAAGCAAGATGGCTTGGTTCATATTTCACAATTGGCAAACCGATTTATATCCAATCCTGCCGATGTGGTTCAATTGCATCAGCATGTAAATGTAAAAGTTACCGAGGTTGATGTGGCTAGAAAACGCATTCAGCTTTCGATGAAAGATTGTGAGCAGTAGGTTTGAAGTAATGTAAGTATGTGGTGTATTTTCTTTCCTGTAGCCTGCAGGAAGAAAAATACACCCCTGAAAAAGCTTCCCGCAGCTTGCAGGAAAGAAAATACAGTATGTAAAAACCTTCCTGTAACCTGCATGAAAAAAAATATAGTATGTAATAATGTTCCTGCAACCTGCAGGGAACTTTCTACAGCCTGTGTACGCATTCCTGTAATCTACAGTAAGAATTCTAAACTGAGAATTTGCTTTTGGGAAGTTTTAGCTATTTTTGAAACGCGATAATAAAAAATAAAAATATGGATTTTAACGATCAGGATGTAATCATAGAATGTCCAAATTGTAAAAAAGAGATGATTGTAAAGATTTTAGAGATCACCAATCATCATACGGTAAGTTGCCCGGAGTGCGGTAAGAAGGTAGATTTATCAGCAAATGATCCGTCTGCAAAGTTGGGTATTCCGAAAGATTATAAACCATTTGAAGGTTTGGGTGATTACTTGAAAGAAGTAGAGGCAAAAAGAAAGAAATAGAATATAAAAAAAGAGACGCAATAATTTGCGTCTCTTATAGTTTGCGATTTATCGTCGATTAACGTCTCCACCGCTTGAACTGCTTACATTAAATTTTTCCGGACTTCCGTAATAGCTAACATCACCACCCGAACTGGCATGTGCTTCTATCGATTCTACAGCATAAACGCTTACATCGCCACCGCTCGAAGCTTTAGCTTTACATTCCAAAGCTTTTAAATCACTGGCTTTAAGATCGCTTCCGCTGCTTGCTTTTCCGTAGAAATAATCAGCTGATCCGTAAAGAACTGCGTCAGCACCTGAACTTACCGAACAGGTAACATCTCCAGCTTTTAATTCAAGTTTTGCATCGGCACCACTGCTCACCGAAATATCTAGATTCTCAGCTTTTATTACACTGCGAGATTCCAGATCAGAACCACTGGAAACACTTATTTCATTCACATTTACCAAAGTAACATATACATTCAATTTCTTGGCTCTGCGAATGCTTTCTTCCGTTTTAATAATCAGCTTGTCACCTTTAACACGAGTAACAATTAAATCTAATAAATTTTCATCTGCTTCAACAGTTACCGATTCTTTATCGCCCTGCACGATATAAACATCAATACCACTGCTGGCTGATAGTTTAGAGAATGTTCCAATCTCTCTTTTTTGTTTTTGTACATCTCCGTTACCTTTTTCGCCCCAGAATTGAGCATTTACAGTAGTAGAAAATACTAGAGTTATAGCAACAAAGCTTAAGGATAGTTTTTTTATCAAATTATTCATAAGTATAAGATTTTAGTGAATACGTTAATCAATTTATAAGACGCCTATAGTAGGAGTCAAGTTACAGTTCAAGCGAAAAAAAATAAAAACCCATCAAGGAGTTTTACTTTCTATTGTTGTAAAGACATAGTAATGACTGGAAGTGTTGCATCAAATGCAAAATAGAGACCTGAAAAATCAGATCTCTATTTTAATTTATATTGTATGGTTAAAAGAGCTTTTTTCACAATATATCGCCACCTACGGGGCTATTTTTTGAATGATCATGTGTTGCTACCATACTGTAGCTCCTATAGGAGCTATTAAAATCCTGTAGGGATGTTAGTATGGTAGTTGTCAATTCATAATTAAAATAAGAAGTGCTGTAAGCACGAAATAAAATAATAGCAAAATTATTCGCTTAGTAATGATATCAGTTCTTTTTTTTATAATCTAAACTCATTAGAATAAATTGAGAAACGGTTGTTTAATAAGAGTTTTAAATCGTTGAGATATGGAATTAGTATTCCGATCAGTATGTTTGTCTGGAATTTGAGTGTGATTTCCCAAAATAATGACGGCGGGAGAGGCTGGTAATTCTGATTGTTCAACCTTACTAAAGAACCTGGTATTTCCACTTAAAACGGTACTATCCTGATAACTTACCTTTGAGACAACATTTATATGGGTCTCTTTTGAAAGTTTTTGATTCAATTCACTCGCCATCTCATTCAACCTTTCCAGTCCCATGTAGATTACCACGGTATCATCATTCTCTATTTCTTTAATGATTTGATTCAATTTACTCTTTTTACCTCCAACTTTTACCGCCGAATGAAAATGAATTCCAGAAGATTTTCCCCGTTCTGTTAAGGGAATCCAATATTCGTTTGCAGCAGCCATTCCAGCGCTAATTCCTGGAACCAGTTCAAAATCAATATCCGACTCCATTAAGAATCTGATTTCTTCCACGCCGCGTCCGTACACCATAGGATCGCCAGATTTTAATCTCACCACCTGATAGCCTAATAAATAGTACATCAACATTTGATCGTGAATTTGCTCTTGACGTGTTACTGGATTTTTCCCATCACCAGAGCGTTTTCCAGCATCCAGGACTATCGCTTTTTTAGGGAATAGCGAACGAACTTCATCTGTAATGAGAGCATCACTTAAAATTACATCGGCATTTTCGATGCTTCTTAGTGCTTTTATTGTGAGCAGATCAGCGGCGCCAGGTCCGGCGCCAACAATCCATATTTTTCCTTGTTTCATTGGTTTCAAGTTTAATTGGAGTTCAAGCCTAATGCTTAAAATCTTGTCCCTTCACTATTTCATCAACATACTTTTTGCGGATAATAAAGTCCCCGAAAGTTTCTCCATCTTCTCTGGTTTCGGAGTAATCTTTAAGAAGAGGACGTAATTCGGTAAGAATTTCATCTTCGTTTACATTTTCTCTGTAAAGATTATTTAAGCGAGTACCATTGAAGTTTCCTCCCAAATAGAGGTTGTACCTGCCCGGACCTTTTCCTATAAAGCCTATTTCGGCAACATAAGGTCTTCCACAACCATTGGCACAACCAGTCATTCGAATCACAATTTCATCTTTATACAATCCGAATTCACTTAAACCATTCTCAATTTTGTCAATTAAATTTGGTAAATACCTTTCTGCCTCGGCAAATGCCAAACTACAAGTGTTTAATGCAACACAAGCTATAGAGTTGGCTCTTGTTCCGGAAATTGCTTGTGGAAATAATCCGTACTTTTTAAGAATTTGATTGACCTTGCTTTTGTCAGATTCCTTAATTTTTCCAAGAATCAAGTTCTGATTCCCTGATAATCGGAAGTCAGATATTTTTAATTCTGCTATCTCTCGCAGAGCGGTTTTTAGCTTTATATTTTCTTCATCTTTCACTCTACCACCTTCTATAAATAGCCCCAAATACCATTCTTTATTTACGGTTTGATGCCATCCAAATTTATCTCCATTTCGAATTAGGGTATAGGTACGTTCCTCTTCCAGTTCATAGCCCAATTTTTCGTGTAATAGATCTTTAAATTTATCAATTCCCAAACGATCAATGGTATATTTTAAACGGGCATTCTTTCTTACTTTTCTGTTTCCTTGTTCTTTCTGAACCAGTACAATTTTCTCAGCTACATCAACTGTGTTTTCAGCCTTTGCAAAACCCAAAACAGTTCCCAATCTAGGATAAGTTTCTGCATCGCCAAATGTGGTTCCCATTCCACCTCCCACAACAATATTAAAACCTTCTAAAACACCATTATTTTCTATGGCAATAAATCCAATATCCTGGGTGAAAACATCGGTATCGTTAAAGGGAGGAATGGTAAATCCTATCTTAAATTTACGCGGCAAATACACCGGTCCGTAGAGAGGCTCCACTTCACCTGCGCTTCCTTCGGCTACCTTTTTTTTGTCTAACCAAATTTCATAGTATGCCGGAGTACGTGGAGTAAGATGATCACTAACCTTATTGGCATATTCCTGAACCTGATCAAATACATTGGAGGAATAAGGATGTGGACTTGCCATTACATTTCTGTTTACATCACCACAAGCGGCAATGGTATCTAACAGAGATTGATTTATGGACTGAATACTTGGTTTCAAATTTCCTTTTAGTACCCCATGAAATTGAAACGCCTGTCGGGTTGTTAGCTTTAAAGTTCCGTTGGCATATTCATCAGAGATTCTATCCATTTGTAACCACTGTTCCGCATTCACCAATCCACCGGGAACTCTTACCCTTATTAAAAAAGAGTAATCGGGTTCCAATTTTTGTTTCTTTCGTTCACGTTCAGTATCTCTGTCAAATTGTTGATAAATGCCATGAAATTTAGATACCTGTCGATCATCAAGCGCAATTGCATCAGTTACGCTATTGGCAAGACTTTCCTCAAGTGTACCACGTAAATAATTGCTATTGGTTTTTATTTTTTCTACTTCGGACAGTTCTGCCCAATTTATATTTTTGTCTGTCATGATTTGTTTCGGTTTAGTCTAATCTACTGGTTTACTAATCGTTTAATACACATCTAAAAGAAGTCTTCTTTCTTTTTTGAGCTTCTTAAAGTATTCTTCAGCTTTATCGGGAGTAACTCCTCCTTCAATTTCGATAATCTCTTTTAAAGTATGTTGAACATCTTTTGCCATGTAATTTTTATCACCACAGATGTAAAAATGAGCTCCACTTTCTAACCAATTGAATACTTCTTTTGCATTTTCTTTTAATCGATGTTGCACGTAAGTTTTTTCTTGCTGATCTCTTGAGAAAGCTACATCCAATTTGTTCAGCACTCCTTTTTGAAGGTATTTCTGCCATTCGACCTGATACAGGAAATCCTCCTTGAATCTTTGGTTCCCAAAGAACAACCAACTGTTTGTGTTTTCGCCCTTTTGTTCCAGTTCTTGAAGAAAACTTCGATAAGGAGCAACTCCGGTTCCGGCACCCACCATGATTACTGCTTTGTTGTTTTCCTTTGGTAATCTGAATGCTTCGTTTTTTTCAATATAAATTGGAATGTGATCGCCAATATTAATTTGATCGGATAGGTAAGTAGAACACGCACCGTTTCGATCTCGTTTTTTATGCTTGTATCTAAGGGAAGCCACGGTAACATGAACTTCTTCAGGATTCTGAGCCGGACCGGAAGAAATCGAGTAGAGGCGAGCATATAATACTCTTAGAGTTCCTAGCAATTCATCGGTTTGAATCTTTCCCTGGTAATCTTCTAACAGATCGTAAACATCGGCACTGTAAAGGTATTTGTCAAGTGTTTCCTCATTTTCAAGTAGCAAAGCCAGTTTGCTGTTGTTTACAATTGCATTGTATTTTTCAAGAACCTCTTTATTGAGTACGGTAATTTCTAATTTGTGCTGTAATGCGCTGAAAAGCGACAACTGCTTACCTCCAACATTTACGATTCTTTCTGGATCATCACCTAAGAAATTGATGATCAGATCGACCAGATCAATAGGATTGTTTGGTAAAATTCCTATGCTATCTCCCGCTTCATAGCTTATACCTGAATCCTCCAATGAGATTTCAACATGGAATATTTCTTTTTCAGACTTATCGGTAGTAATTCTTACCTTATCCAACACCTCTGCATAAAAAGGATTGGCTCTGTTGAATTTCTTCTTTACCTGGACAACGGCATTGCTTGTGCTGGTTGAACTGATTTCTGGGTTTAATTTTTTCAATTCTTCTGCGATTGCCTCAATCCAATTGACAGCATCTTCTTCATAAGCAACATCTGCTTTTTGAATGGGAACAATTGCCTCTCCTCCTAATTTTGTAAATGCTTCATGAAAATCTACCCCTGTTTGGCAAAATTTTTTGTACGATTTATCGCCAAGAGCTAAAACAGAGAATTTGGTTTCATTAAGTTTCGGCGCTCTTGAACCAAGAACGTATTCATGAAAATCTTCAGCTTGTAAAGGTGGTTCGCCTTCACCGTGAGTACTCACAATTAGAAATAGATATTTCTCCTTTTTTAGATCATTCTTTTTGTAATCATCAAGAGATTTAAGATTTGGATTAAATCCTAAAGCTTTAATTCTCTCGTGCAAATCAGTGGCAATTTCTTTGCTGTGACCTGTGTGAGTCCCGTAAAGAATGGTGATTTTTTCAGAAGAAGTTACAGGAGTTTGAATCGAAGAACTATCTGCGCTTGCATTTCCATTTATAATTCCTGAAATGTATCCGTCCACCCAAACCAACTGTTCGTTTGAGAGATTTTTAATAATCGAGTTAAGCTGCTCGAGTTGTTCTGTATTTAGTTTATAATTTGTTGTCATGATTTAGTTTGCAATTAGTAGTTTTTGTAATCGGTAATTTTCAAAGTAATCCTTTAACTGATTGCGGATTTGGATGGATTTGTACACATCTTCGCCATTTGAACTTACAGCAATGCTGATATTTTCCCGTTTGTAAATGGCAGGAGAAACAAATTCACAAAATTCTGGTTGATCGTGAACATTTAGTAACACGTTAACATCACGACAATCGCGAATTAATTGCTTGACAAACGAAGGATCATCAACACAACTGTAGATGAGATAGTAGTCTTTCAGAAAATCTTTGTGGTATTGTTGTTCGTGATAAACTATACCCGAATTCTTAATCCAGCTAATGATTTTGGGAGCAATAATTTCAATTAAATTTGTGCTTCGCTGCAGTATTTTTAGTTTTTTGTAGGCATCTTCGCCTCCTCCGATAATCAGAATTTTTTTATCGGTAACATCTATTGCTATGGGTAAAAATTGTTTTTTCGACATAATGCTTGTTTTTAAATGTGATAATCAACGGGATGTTTTTCTTCTCTTCCAAATTTGATTTTATTCCATGTTCTTTCGTGTAGAAAATAAAGCCCCATTTTAGTGAAGAGTTCTACACCACCAATCGACATTGCCCAGGTGATATCGCCAATGATCAACCATGAAATTAAGACGGTATCTATGGTTCCAATAGTTCTCCATGAAATGGTTTTGGCGATGCTTCTGTAGGTTTTTTCTTTCATTTCTTTTGCTTACAAATAAAAAAAGAGCCTTTCTGGATTGCAGAAAGGCTCGATATGCTTGGTCATAATAGTGCACAACGAATTCTGCTAGGGAGGAAACCATAACATACACATACAACAACATGCAAAAATGTTGAGTTGGATACTGATATGTGAATTTTTGAAATTCATTCTTAATTTTAATATGCTATATCTAAAGCAATTGAATTCATAAAAAAAGCCTTTCTGCGAGTGCAAAAAGGCTATTCTATATATTTTGATTCGATTTAACTCATCAAGCAATTCCTTTTTGCAAAACACAATTTTCCATACACATACAACACATTGTACATGCAACAGAAACATTCATTTTATTATTTAGGATATTACTCATTATTTTGTTTTAAATCGGACTAAATGATCTCTTATTCGGCTACAAGGATATGAAGATATTTTGAATAATCCAACATAGTGCAACAAAAATAATTTCAGCCAATTGCCGTTTTACTTATTTAAATCGATTGCATGCATCTAAATAAAATGAGAATTTAAGAATTTTAAAAATTATGAATTGTTAACATGGAATTTGTTGCTTGGGATTCAATCTCTTCATATATTTACGGCACAATAAATAAATTACAACTATGCTCCCAAAGTTTTTACTAGCAGACAATTCACAAGAGTTACCAGACACTCTTTTCATCGTTCACACACGCAATCCGAAATGTATTATCGAATGTGATGTTGAAGATTTTAATTCCAACCAAACGATTCATTGGATGGATAAAACTCCTGAAGATCAAAATATGATTGAAGATTTGTTGGATGAAGCAGAAACTTTCTATAACGATGAATTGGACAGTCAGGAAGATCTTTACGACGAAGAATTTGAAGATTAAATACATATTGCATGACAAAAAAGTTAAAACGATCATCGAATAAGTTGGTCGCAGGTGTTTGTGCGGGAATTGCTGAATATTTGAATCTTGATGTTACACTTGTGAGAATATTGTATGTGCTAATTTCTATTTTTAGTGCCGGATTTCCTGGTTTATTAGTTTACATTATTTTCTGGTTTGTTATGCCTGATTATAAGGATATCTAGTATGGATATAATCATTGTAAATGATATTGGAGAAAACGGAAGTTTTCTCCTTTTTTTATGCCATAAATTAAGATTGTACAGCAAGTTTATTTATGCTAGAAACATGTGTTCTAAAACAGTTCAAAAAGACCACATTTGTCATGATTTAGAAAAGTGTTTTCATCTATTTTTGCAGCGAATTTTTGAGGTGATATTAAATAACAGAACTAAATATATTAATCTGAATTGTAATATTTCCTTACGCAAACAACAACACTTAAATATTCTAACTGATGAACCTAAAAAAACTGATCCCTTTACTTGGGTTGGTATTTATCTGTATGGGAGTTTCTGCTGAAAATCTTCCATCGAAAACCAAAGTGAATCGTAGTATTGACTTTGTAAGTAAACACTTGTGGCGTGGATCTAATAGTGGTACAGCTCCTACAATTGAGCCAACACTTGAGATACAAACCGGCAAATTTACTTTTGGGGCTTGGGGAGCCTATGCTACTGATGATAGTTATCAAGAGGTAGATTTCTACGTACAGTACAACACACCATTATTTCAGTTTAGCTTGTACGATTTTTATTGTCCGAGACCAAATTTTGAAAACTCGAAATTCTTCGACTTTGATAGTGAGAATAGTGTTCATCTATTCGATGCTACAGCTAAATTTAAAGGGCATGCAAAATTCCCAATTTCAGTAATGGGATCTGTGCTTTTCTATGGAGAATTCGATAAAGATGAGAATGGAGACCAACAGTATTCAACATATTTCGAATTTGGTTACTCTAAGCTAATTGCAGGGAAAAAATTCTCTTGGGCACTTGGTTTTTCGCCATTCGAAGGCATGTACGATGACAAGTTTAATGTGGTAAATGTGAACATGTGCATGTATGATCAAATTAAGCTTACAGATCAGTTTTCATTACCTATTAAAGGAGGGATTACCTTGAATCCTGCTACAGAGAGATTGTTTTTGACTTTTGCTGTTACCATTAAGTAATTTCAAAAGTATAGATATGTAAAGGCTTCCAATCGGAAGCCTTTTTTTGTTATAATATGGAGAAGCTCCAGATTAGGCTGTTGAAGCGTTCCATATTAAGCTGTTGAATGGTTCAACATTAGGCTATGGAAGCTTTCCACATTACGCACTGATAATTTTTCATAGGCTGAGCTTTTGATGTGACTATTTTATCAATTCAAAAGAATTGATGATATTTAAGTTTTAAGATAATTGTAACAGAAAACTATACAATGACAGAGTTAGAGAAAGTAAATCAGTTTCATGATGCTTTTGGTGTGAACGTAGAACAGACTCCAAAAATTCCAGGTCGTGAAAGATGTGAATTGAGACAGAATATTATACAGGAAGAGGTTGATGAATTAAAAGCTGCATGGGAATCTGGAGATTTGGTTGAGGTTGCCGATGCTTTGGCAGATATTCATTACGTGTTAATGGGAACTGTATTGGAATTTGGCTTGCAGGACAAATATCCTGACATTTTTTTGGAGGTTCACAAAAGCAATATGAGTAAGTTGGACGCAAATGGCAAGCCTTTGTATCGTGAAGATGGGAAAGTGATAAAATCGGATTTATTTAATGCACCTGATATTGAAAAAATCTTAAAAGGGTAGATCATGAAAAGACTAAAGCACATATACTTTGCACTGTTTTTATTTTTAGCAATCAATCTTTCTGTTGAAGCTCAAAAAGTATCTCCACTAAATGGTTTTAATAATTTAGTGGGTGGTATTTGGTTAACAGAATCAGAATGGGCAAACGGTCAGAAGTTTAAACAAGAAATAGAATTTTCCTGGGGTTTGAATCAGAAAATTGTAAAAGTGAAAACCTATGGCACCATCGACCAAAAAAGTAAAGAATATGGTTTACGGAATGAAGGGATTAGAGCCTATAGTACTCAAGATTCTGTGATTCAGTTTTGGGAATTTGATATTTTTGGAGGCATCACACAGGGTATTTGCTACTTCAATAATAAGGACTTTCATTATGAGTATGATTATAAGGGAGAAGTTTTAATAGAGAGTTGGCTATTTGTTGACGTGGATAATTATAAGTACCAGATTGGAAACTTAAAAGATGGTGAAATTGATAAAGTTTACATGGAATCTACCTACCGAAGAATTAAAAAATAACAAGAATTATGAGTTTAAAGAAGTATCATGTTGATGCATTTACGGATAAGTTGTTTGGAGGGAATCCTGCATGTGTAATTCCGTTAAACAATTGGTTACCCGATGATGTTTTATTTGATATCACCAAAGAGAACAATTTGGCTGAAACTGCTTTCTTTGTACCTGTAGAAAATGGATTTCAGATTCGTTGGTTTACGCCCGAAGTTGAAATGGATTTGTGTGGGCATGCTACATTAGCTACTGCTCATGTCATTAAAAAACATCAGGATTATAAAGAAGATATTATTCGTTTTAAATCGGCAAGTGGAGAGTTGAATGTTACTTGTAAGGAAGGTAAATATGAGCTGGATTTTCCTTCGAGAATGCCAATAGAATCTGATATGCCAGATATTATTTCTTCCAGCTTAAATATTCAACCAAAGGAGATTTACAAATCACGAGACTATGTTTTGGTTTATGAGAATGAGGATGAAATTTTAGCTTTAAATCCAGATAAAAATAAATTAGAAGGTATTGATTTGGGACATGGTGGAATTGTTTGCACATCGAAGGGAAATGAAGTAGATTTTGTGTCACGATTTTTTACGCCTGGAGCTAGTATTTTTGAGGATCCGGTTACAGGTTCAGCACATTGTAGCTTAATTCCATTTTGGAGTGAAATATTAAATAAAAATGAAATGTTGGCGCATCAGATATCCTCTCGAAAGGGAGTATTGTATTGTGAAAATAGAGGAGAACGTGTGAGCATTTCGGGCAAGGCAGTAACTTATAGTTCCGGAGAGATATATTTGAAATAATATGGAGTATATAGAAGAAGTAGTATTTGAAAATAAGGAATTCTTAAATGCTAAATTGGATAAAGGGGAATATGACAATTGTAGGTTTAAAAATTGTTCCTTTGCTAATGCTGATTTATCGAATATGATATTTCTTGAATGCGAGTTTGATAGCTGTGATTTAAGCAATGTAAAAGTGATTAATACTGCATTTCGGGATATTGAATTCAATGCTTGTAAAATGCTGGGAATTTCTTTTGCCGATTGTAATAATCTGATGCTTTCGTTTAATTTTACAAATTGTCTGATGAACTTAAGTTCCTTTTATCAATTAAAATTAAAGGCAATAAAATTTAGAAACTGCAAATTGTCCGAAGTCGATTTTACAGAAGCAGATCTTAGTCAATCTCTTTTTGAAAATTGTGATTTAAGCGGTGCAGTGTTCGAATATACCAATTTAGAAAAAGCAGATTTGTGTACTGCAATTAACTATTCAATTCATCCTGATTCAAATAAAATTAAAAAGGCAAAGTTCTCAGCACAAGGCTTAGCAGGTTTACTGCAACAGTATGATATTGTGATAAAATAAAAATCCCGCCATATAGACGGGATCAATGTTAAAAGCAAATTTGTAATAATTGATGATATTTATGCAGCTGATTCACTTAAAGATTTGGCTTTAGGAAAATCTACCGGAACTTGAGTTAAGTTGTGAGTGTAATTGGTAAATGAAATTTCCATTACCACTGCCAAAAAATCAATTAAGGCTTTTTCATCGTATCCTGCAGCAAAAAACTCATCTAGTTTATTTTGACTGGCTTTTCCTCTGTTTTGAGCTACTTCAGCAGCAAGTGTACTTAAGGTGTTAAGCTTGGCATCGGCAATACTTCCATCTCTTAACTGAATCGTTTCATCTTCGGTAAATCCATTCATTTTGGCAATAGCTGTATGTGCAGCTAAACAATATTCACATCCGTTTACTTCCGATACTGCAAGTTTAATTGCTTCCATTTCTTTGCCCGAGAAACTGTCTTTACCAGCTTTGCTCGAATAGTTCAGGTAATTCTCTAAGGTATCACTCGAATATGCAATGGTAGCATATAAGTTAGGAACCATTCCCAATTGACTTTTAACCTTATCTAAAATCTGTTGTGCTTTTGCATCTACCTGGTCTCTTGTTGGTACTGTAATTGTTTTCATCTCGTTATATTTTTGTAATTATTAATATGTGATCTGTAAACTTTCTGTGTTTTGATCTTTTGTTATTACAAAGATGGAGCAATAAAACAGGGGGAAGAATGGCGATTCTTCCCCCTGACTTGATGATTTTTCCTTTTAGACTAAATAATGGCTGTTTTTTTGAATTCGGTTGGACTTTTACCAACTATTTTTCTGAAAAAGCGACTAAAGTGAGCAGCATCTTCAAAGCCTATTTCAAAGGCAATTTCTTTGGCGCTTTTATCGGTATACAAGAACAGTCTTTTGGCTTCTAAGCCAATTCGTTCCTGAATAACCTGTAAAGGAGTTTTATCGTTGTATTCGCCAAACAGGTTTGATATGGTTTTTGGAGATTTATTCAGTAAATCAGCATAATCAGCAACTTTGTGTTTGTCTCGAAAGTGCATTTCAACTAATACATTAAACTGACGAATAAGATCGAGTTTATCCTGATTGATTTCCGGATTCTTTAGGTTTTTACGAACCAGTCGGGTACATTTTATTAGAAATCTTTTTAAAAGTACCTGAAGCATTTCTCCTTGAATTTGGTCGGAGGTTTCAAATTCTTCCAGAATCACTTGAATCAACAAATCGAAACTTTCTTGCTCTTTTGAATCGAGCGATACAACTGGCACTTCGGAAGAACCAAAAAACAAATAGCCATGGCATGAAACTTCGTGATCGTGCTGTTGAATGCAATAAAACTCACGATTGAAAGAGAGTAAATTTAAACAATCCGTATTCTCAAGAATCTCGAATTGGTTAAGTGGAGTAAGAAATAGAATCTGATTCTGAAGAATATGGTATTGAATACCATCAACAATAATGGTTGAGTTTCCTTTTCTCTGCCATAATATCCGGTACAACGGCTCCTTGTTCACAAGTTTGATACTTGGAGTAGAGAATGAGCAAAACGAGAAATAGGAGGCATTCCTTTTATTTTCAAAAACGTGATTCATTAATTAATAAGATTGGTGATTACATGTTGACATATTCGAATCCATCATTAGGGTGTAGTGGATCTTCTGTTCTATCATGTAAAAGCACATGATATTCCAGGTAAGATTTAAGATTGGTCATCCAAAATGTCCATCCATTGCTGCAACCAACATAGTTGTTCATTTTACTGTCTTCATCCAATTTAATGTCGCTTTGAGTTAATTTTACCAGAGTCATTCCTTTTTGGCGACTTAATTCTATTTTCACGGTGTTATCGGCAAATTGAAATACTATTTTATCTTTTCCGTTTGCTTCAATAATCTTTCCTTTTTGCTCATCGTCCCAATTGTGCCACTTCCATATATAGGTATCACCAGTCTGAGTAAATTCTTTGGATGCTCTTTTAGCTCCATTTTCACTTCTGAATGTTACTTTTTTAAGAAACCATCTTTCCAATTTATGCCTGGTAGCCCAACACTTGTAGACTTTTTCGATAGGCACATTAATGTGAATTTTACGAACAAAATGACTCCAATCTCTATTTTCCATTTTACTGATTTGTGATTTTTTACCAGATAATAAAATACAAAAAAAGGGACAGAAAACCGTCCCTTTTTTTGTGATCGAAATTATTTAGACCTCTTCGGGATGTTCTTTTTTGAACTTATCCCAATAGGTGTTTAGAGTTGATTTCATATCCTTATGCAACATTAATATACCTGCCAAGTTGGGCAGAGCCATTAAAACAATTGTGATACCTGAAATGGTCCAGATAATGGTAGTATCGGCAAAAGAAGCAATAAAGAATCCCACACAATAGATAATTCGATATGGTAATACTCCTTTTGCTCCAAACAAATAGGTGACGGAACGACCACCATAATATGCCCATGCTATGGCTGTTGAAAATGCGAACAAAAGTAATCCAATCGATACAATCCAACGTCCCCAATCACCGAGTAAACTTCTGGAGAATGCTTCTGCAGTTAATGGAGCAGAGTGAACAAGTGAATTACCTTTAAAGTAAACACCATTTTCAGATATAGATTTTCCATTCTGTATATTAATGCTTCCTGTATACAAATCATCATTGGTATTGTACACCATAACCTTTTCAGCTATAGATCGAGCATTAATAATACTTACTTGATTTTCGATAACACCTTGTTTCACATTTAAGTCACCTGAAAATACAGGAAGTTCAGTTTGTTTGCTTAAAAAATGAATCAGTTTTGATCTATCTTCTTCTTTAGTATCATCGTATTGGTCAGCCATTACGATCATATCAGTAGATTGAAATCGGTTTGGTAATTTTTCGGTCCAAACCCCTGAAGAAAGAATTACCAATCCAGTTAAAGTACAGATAACTATAGTATCGATAAATGGTTCTAAAATAGCAACCATACCTTCAGAAACAGGCTCTTCGGTTCTGGCAGCAGCATGAGCAATTGGAGCCGAACCCTGACCAGCTTCATTACTAAACAATCCACGATTCACACCTTTGGTTAGTGCATAAGAAAATCCAGCACCTAAGAATCCACCAACTGCGGCTGTTCCTGTAAATACATTGGTAAATATTGAAACAAAGGCAGGAATAATATTTTCGTAATTATATGAGATTACAGCAAGAGCTCCAACAAAATAAATAAGTGCCATCCCAGGAACAAGCTTCTCTGTTACCTTTGCAATTCTTTTAATACCGCCTAAAATTACAAATGCTAAAAGAATGGTTAGGAGACCTCCAACTATCATTTTATCAAAACCAAATGTTGAATAAAGGGAGTTCGTAATTGAATTTATTTGAGGTAAACTACCAGTTCCAAATGATGAAAATATGGTCATGGCAGCAAAGAATCCTGCTAGCCATTTCATATTCAGTTTGTTTTTCATGTAATACATTGGTCCACCGGAGATAAAACCTTTTTCATCGGTTTCACGATATTTGTGAGAAAGTGTAACCTCAACAAATTTGGTAGTCATCCCTAGAAATGCGGTTACCAACATCCAAAATAATGCTGCTGGTCCTCCCAGGTAAATGGCAAGAGCTACACCAGCTATATTTCCTGTTCCAACGGTTCCTGATAAAGCGGTGGTTAAGGCTTGAAAGTGAGAAGCATCACCCTTTTCACCAGGTTTGTCGTATTTGCCGCTAACTACTTTAATGGCGTGTTTGAAAAAACGGAATTGTGGGAATTTTAGATAAATAGTAAAGAATAAACCGGTTCCAATAAGAATAAATGGAAACCACTGGCTTCCTCCTAAATATCCTTCAATTAGGGTTAAAAAGTCATTAATGCTATGCATAAATTAAGGGTTAATGGTATTGAGTTATCGAATTTTTTATTGAAAGTCATCTAAGATAAGGGAATATTTTTAAAATGGGCAGAGCCAAACTAAATCAATAATTTCCATAATAAAGAAGAATTTGAAATGTTCTTTTCTAATCAATTTAACATTCATGTAATATTAAAATAAATCTGTTGATCTGCTTGTATAGCCATTTTGTCGAAAAAAAGAGTTTCCTCACAAGTAATTTTTCTACATTCAATATTGATTTTTTTTTGAAAGATCTTTAGAATAAAAAACTAACCATCCCTTTTGGATGATATCTATACCAAAACAACAAAAAAATGAAAAAGTTAATTTATGTGCTGCTATTTTTTATAGCTGCAAATGTCAATGCTCAAAATAACATTGACTTTCAAAAGCCTCCAAAACAAATTTTGGATTTGGCTGATGTTGAACGAGCTCCTTCCGTATTGATGGATGAGAGCAAAGAGAACATGGTATTGTTGTATCGTGATGCGTACAAAACAATTGCCGAATTGTCGCAGGAAGAAATGCGTTTAGGGGGACTTCGCATTGATCCAAAGACTAATATTGGCAGCCGTGTTAGCTATTACAATAATGTTAAAGTAAGACGATTGGGTGCTAAATCGGATGATGCAATTCAATTCAAAGGATTACCAACAAATCCACGATTTTCTAATTTTGTATGGTCTCCTGATCAATCAAAGTTGGCAATGACGAATACAACAGCTAAAGGTGTTGAAGTTTGGGTTTTGGACCTAAAAACGGCCAATGCAAACAAAATTGCTGAAGGAAAAGTTAATGCAAACCTGAGAGATGTTATCAATTGGTTTAAAGATGGAGAATCGGTATTGGTGAAATTTGTTGCTGAAGCAAGAAAAGAATTAATTAATGCGAAAAGTTCTATTCCATCAGGACCAACGATTTCCGAAAATGCTGGTAAAAAGGCTCAAAACAGAACTTATCAGGATTTGTTGAAAAATAAAACAGATGAATTCAACTTCGAACAATTGGCAATGTCTGAATTGTTTAAAGTTAAATTGGACGGATCATCAGAAAAATGGTTATCAGCTGCGATGTACAAAAGTGTTACTTTCTCTCCTGATGGTAACTATGTAATGATAAGTGTTGTTGAGAAACCATTTTCTTACTTAGTACCTTACTATCGTTTTCCTTCCAAAACTACTATCTATACAAAGGATGCAAAAAAGGTTGAGGATGTATTAATAGTACCTTTGATTGAAGATTTACCACAAGGATTTATGGCTGTACGTAAAGGTCGTCGATCGGTTCAGTGGAGATCAGATGCAGCTGCTTCTATCATTTATGTTGAAGCTTTAGATGGAGGAAATCCTGAAACGAAAGTTGATTTCCGTGATGAAGTTTTCCAGTTAGAAGCTCCTTTTAATGGCAATGGAAAAAGTATTTTGAAAACAATCA
>Ga0209692_10001900_pt1 | contig 25542 bp, 23 predicted proteins | sample tdDd472_FD_187129 | JGI IMG/M metagenome (GOLD analysis project Ga0209692, IMG submission 187129) | Marine sediment microbial communities from the Atlantic coast under amendment with organic carbon and nitrate - tdDd47.2 (SPAdes)... | ecosystem: Environmental > Aquatic > Marine > Coastal >... | reverse complement strand
TATAAAAAAAATATCACCCTCCTCGACGGAAGGTGATATTATAGATCAGGATTTATCTTTTCGGGTTATCCCCGGGGGCACATAAGTGCCCATAAGGTTATGACGCAGCATTATTCAATACATCTTTCGCAATAAGGACCCTCTGTATTTCCGAGGTTCCTTCTCCTATGTCACCAAGTTTGGCGTCACGGTAAAGCCGTTCAACAGGATACTCACTGATATAGCCGTAGCCGCCGAATACCTGCACCGCCATGTTCGCGCATTTTACCGCATGCTCACTTGTAAAAAGCTTGGCGCATGACGCGAGTATTGCAGAATCAGCCTGGCCGCTCTCCTTGGCCCATGCGGCCTGAAGAATAAGAAGCCGTGCCGCATCAGTCATGATAAACATATCGGCAAGCTTAAAGCTTATTTCCTGGTAACGGTTTATAAATTTACCAAAGGTTTTTCGTTCCTTTGAATAGGCATTGGCATAAGAAAGACAGGCTGATGCGATACCGAGAGATACGGTTGCCATACCGATGCGTCCGTACTCAAGAGTCTGCATCGCCTGGATAAAGCCCTTGCCGACTTCTCCCAGCACATTGCTTTCGGGAACTTCACAATCTTCGAGAAAGATTTCCGCTGTAGGAGACCCTCGAAAGCCCATCTTGTCAAAAGGTTTGCCGACAACAAAGCCGGGAGTATCGCGGTCCACGATAAAGCAGGTTACACCGCCGCCGGGGCCCGCGTCCTTATCATTGTAGGCAAATATAATAGCAACATCGCAAATAGTCGCATTGGTTATAAAAGTCTTGCTGCCATTCAAAACCCACTTGTCGCCTTTTTTCACCGCAGTAGTTTTCACTGCCGCGGCATCCGATCCCGCTTCAGGTTCTGTCAGGCCAAAACAGCCGATCAGGTCTCCCTTTATTATTCCCGGCAGATATTTCTGCTTCTGCTCTTCTGTGCCGAAAAGTTTCATAGGCATCCCGAAGAGACCGGCGCTTGCCCCGGCAGAGAGAAATGATGAGGCACATGCCTTTGCCACTTCTTCACTTGCCAGCACATGACTGACCAGATCATTATTTGAACCGCCATAGGCCTCATCATGAAGCATTCCAAGATAGCCGATTGAAGCGAGTTTCTTGATATTTTCCTTCATCATTATTCCAGCATCTTCTTTCGAAGCCTTATCAAGGTCCTGTGCCCGTGGTTCAATTTCCTTTGCACAGAAATTCTGAAAATTTTCCTGTATCATCACCTGTTCTTCATTCAGATCATAATTCATTATCGCATCCTCCTACATGAAACCGAGTATTCGGGAGATAATGAAACGCTGAATTTCAGATGTTCCACCCCCGATCTGAGCCAGCTTTGCGTCTCTCAACATTCTTTCCACAGGGTAATCATGGATATACCCATAGCCGCCAAATACCTGTATAGCCTCTGAGGCGGCCTGAAGTCCCCAGTCACCTACAAAAGCCTTGGCTGTCGAAAGATGCATATGGTTAAGCGGTTTTTCCGTATCTTTATCATGGGCAACGCGGTAAACCAGCATCTTTGCCGCTTCCATGGTTACCTTGATATCTGCAAGCTTATGCTGTATTGCCTGAAATTTTGCTATCGGCTTTCCAAACTGTTCCCGCTCAAGGGCATAGCCTGCTGCCTCTTCGAGCATAAACTTAAGACCGCCGACAAAGGGAGCCAGCAGCGCGCTTCGGTCCCAGGAAAGGGTTTCATGGGTATAGGCGAATCCGTGACCGATTTCACCAAGAAGATTTTCTTCAGGAACTTCACAGTTATCGAGAAACACCTCGGATGTGGTCGATGCTTTAACTCCCATTTTGTGAAATGGCTCTCCCGTTGAAAACCCGGGGAAATCTTTTTCTACAATAAATGCTGAAATTCCAGCGTTACCAAGCTTTTTGTCAACGGTTGCAAAAACAACACAGACATTACAAATCGGCGCGTTGGTAATAAAGGTCTTTGATCCGTTTAAAATATACTTGTCACCTTTCTTTACAGCTGTCGTAGACATGCTGGCCGCATCAGAACCGGAACCCGGTTCAGTCAGGCCCATACAGCAAATCCATTCGCCGGTGGCAAGCTTCGGTATATATTTTTTACGCTGTTCATCTGTTCCATTTTTATAAATGGTATCAGTCCCGAGATAGGTGTGAGCTCCCAGGGCAAGTAAATGTCCCTGGTCGATTCCGGCGTGACCGAGGGCTTCAGCAGCGACACAGCATGTTGTCACATCGGCGCCTGAACCACCCAGTTCCTCGGGAAAAGGAAGTCCAAGAAGTCCCATCTCTCCAAGTTTTTTCCAGAGCTCAAAAGAAAATTCACTCTTCAGGTCAGCTTCTTCGCACAGGTCTACAATTTCATTCTTTGCGAAACGATAAACCGTATCCCGAAACATTATTTGTTCTTCAGTTAATCCAAATTCCATCGTTATCCTCCTTCATGATGGCAATGTCTGATACATTTACTTGAGTTTAGGGGGCGGTATTACCAGTCCTTCTCCCGTACCAACCAGAACACCATCCTGATTAGTCCAGGTAAGCTTCATCTTGATCCATTTTCTTTCTTCGAGTTTTTCAAGAACTTCTGTTGTTGCGGTAACGGTATCGCCGATGTAGGTAGGGGCTTTAAAACGTGTTTTGATTTCCAGGGCAACAGTCCCCAGGCCGGGAAGCTTGGTTCCCCATACAGGGGCGATTAAACTGTGGGGTATTCCCCCGTGGGCAATTCGCGTTTTGAAGGGAGTATGTTTGGCAAACTCCTCGTTCATGTGCATTGGATTAAAATCACCGGAAATAGCGGCAAAGAGGGTGATATCCGTTTCAGTGATGGTCTTTGAAAATGATGCCGTATCACCAACTTCAATCTCGTCAAAGGATTTTCCCAGTTCGTAGTCCATATTGTTTCTCCTTTTAAAATTTCAGCCAGGCTGAAGTTGTATCTTTCCGGCAATGCAGAATTAATCTGCAGTGCCGGGGAACTCACATGTACAGTCTACGGGGCAATCCCTGAAAGATCTCACGCCTGCAGCATTCATGGCCGCAGACAAAAAGCTGTCATTCTTTAATTAAAAGATTATAAATCTGCTTTGAGACCTTTTTTGAATAATGATCATAGTCAAAGGCGTCACGATCGACAACATATTGTATAATCATTCCCTGTACGACTGATATTATTACCGATACCGTGTATTCTACTTCGATATCATTAAATACGCCCTTTTCAATTCCCTCTACAATTATGCTTCTGCACTCATCGCGATACCCCTTGAGAAGTTTCTTATTGGTACGGTGCATTCGATCGCTCGATTTGGAGAGAGTCCAGAAATCAAAAATAACCTTAAAGTAATCTTCATCATTCCCCAGTTCAAAGGCATGGGTCATAAATATCTTAAGTTTTTCAACAGGATCATCAAGATCACTGTAACTCTTTATCAAAAACTTTCTGATATTTTCATTTATCTCTTTCAGCACAGAGACCAGGAGGTCCTGCTTGTTTTTAAAATAATAATGGACCAGGCCGGTTGAGAGGTCTGCTTCCTTGGCAATATCACGAATAGTAAAGTCATGGTATCCCTTTTTGCTTAATACCCGGTAGGCGGCTTTAATCAGTTGCGACCTTCTGATGTTGATGATTTCACTTTTATTTTTCTCGTTCATCCTTTAAAAAACCTCTTGATTATTTTGTTCAGTCTCATTTCCTGTACATATACACTGTAAATGTCTGCACAGTTGACTGAACATCCAACCAAATTCATTTTTCCGCCCTTTCCGGTCAATCACTATTTTTTGAACCGGAGAAACCTTTTCCCTTACACACGCTCCAGCTTATACCGATACCCGCCTTTTCAATTATCTCCTGGTTTTCAAACCAGTCCGATTCTTTAAGCCATCGGTCAGGAACTTCTTCTGCACCCGGTCCACTGAACCTGTTCTCTTCAACAGAGGAGGTGCCCCCGGTCAAAATACTGACGGGAAAACCAAGATTCTTTTTGCCGGGATCGATAATAATTATACCTATATCATCATATTCTATTTTATCCTGAAGCCCCTCGAGACTATCGGTTAAAATTTCCACTACCCTTTCAGGTGATTCATCATACAGTAAGCCAAATTTTTCAGGAGACTCAGCTCCGAATACCTGCCTGATATAATCTGCAAAACCGTCAGTAGCAAGTATTATTCGATCACGGTCCTGATCTATTCTGATCAGGTTTACCGCCGCCTCAGTGATACTTCTTCCTGCAAAGTTCATGTCTGCCGCTGTTTTAAAACGCCGCTTTCTTTCATTCATATCCAGTATCAAAACAATACTGTCACCACCATTGGCAACTGCGGCGTGTATTTCATCCTGTTCTTTGACAAAACTGATACAGCTGAAAGTAGTCTTTGAATTATACTTCTGCTGTTTATAAATTTTTCTAATATACTCCTGCAGTTCATCCACCACGGGAGCCCCGTCACCTTCTGCAAGCTCTTCGCCAAAACGCTCCAGGAGTTCCCGTGAACCCCTGGGGTGGCGTTCTGATCCATCTGCCACGGCAAAGGTATCATGCTTAAAATCAAAAAGAAGACAGTCTCCATTTCCAAAACCGCAGCGTACCTTTTCGGTACCGGTCACCACAAAGCCTGCGGCATACCCTCCCGCTTTTAGAGAACGGCGGGAGGCGTTCAGAAGTATGGAGGTCTTATTTTTCATCGATCAGTCTATCACCCGGAAAAAATCTATGTCACGGGTCGAGCCTTTACGCTCTTCTGCAAATACCGCTTCAACCCGGGCCCCTACTTTTACCTTTGACTCGTCTTCCAGGTCAATATAATGCTGAAAAAGTGTATCCGCTCCATCGAGCTTAATGAAGCCGTAACCGTAGGGTACGGGTTTCTGCTCGCCTGTTTCAGGATCAATAAAGGCATACCTGAGAATAGTAAAAGAACCGATTTCTCCCCCTGGGCCTACTTCAACCCATTCATTCATTTCAACAAAACATTTGCCGCATACGCCCCGCGGGGGTATATAGACAGTTCCGCACTCAGGACACTTGATTCCCATGAGACGCTTGTTCTCCCGGGTTTCTTTGAAAAATTTACTTCCGTGCATCCCTACTGAATACTTAAAGGGCTGCTCAGCTTTACCTGATTCTATTATTATATAATCTTTATCACTCATTGACTCCCCCTACAGTTGCGGCTTTGAGCTGCCGTGAAGTATCATGTCAGTCCACCAGCATCCACCGAATCCGGTACTGATGGCAAAATTTACATCAGGCACCTGGCGGCCTTCTGCCTTACCCATTACCTGCATTGCGGCCTCACAGCAGCGTATCAGTCCTGTCGCCCCGATCGGGTTGCATGAGATAACTCCCCCTGAAGGATTGATAGGAAGTTCACCGCCCATGTCAGTGTTGCCGTCATGTATATACTGGGGACCTTCTCCCGGTCCGATGATTCCCATATCCTCTATCCAGATAATCCCTGCAAAGGAATAAGGCTGGTAGAGTTCTATGACATCAATTTCTTTTCGAGGTTCCTTTATGCCCGCTTTTTTAAATACTTCACGGGAACAATCAGCCATACTGGTAAGCCGGCCGTAATCAGCATCACCCAAATAGGTGTAACTGTGACGATTAGAAGTCGCCCATATCCAGTCAGGCTTATCTGTTATCTTTTCTGCATACTCTTCGCTCGCCATGATTACCGCTGCCGCGCCGTCAGTTCGCGGACAGACATCGAGAAGATGAATCGGATCAGCCAACATCGGTGACTCGAGCACTTCTTCTACGGTAACTGTTTTCCTCAGCTGAGCATGAGGGTTGTTCATCGCATGCATGCGGTCCCGCACTGAAACCCGGGCTCCATCTTTATCAGTTGCACCGTATCGCGCCATGTAGGCCTGGGCTTCAACGGCAAGACCGGAAATAGCCCCGGCAAAAACCTGTCGGTCCCATACGGGATCAAAGGCCGTGGTAATCGCACCGGTGGTATCGGATTCAGAATTTTTTTCCCAACCGATAACCAGTACCTTATCAAAGAGACCTGACGCTACCATGTGATAACCGCCGATGGCGATACTTGCACCAGTCGTGCCGCCGGTGGTAATTTTTATAATAGGTTTCATTGTCGCGCCGGAGCCGTCAACACTCCAGCAGTCAACATAGTTTATTCCTTCAAAGTGATCCATGTTGCCAATGACAATGGCATCTATATCATTTATGGAAAGATTCGCATCCTGGAGGGCACGCTTCACCGCTTCATTGATAAGCTCCTGTCCATTAACATCGGGACGGTGGCTTTTATGAAAAGTCTGCCCGGTTCCAACTATTGCTACTCTGTTTGCCATGTTCTACTCCTTATTTCTCTGACCCAAGTACCCATACACAGTGGGACTGTCCCGAAAGACCATTCACACCCTGGGCAACACCTGTCTTCGCGCCGTCAACCTGATAATCCCCTGCATCTCCACGAAGCTGTTTCACCACTTCGGCAATGCGGATGAGTCCCGCTGCAATTACCGGATGGCCGCTGAGAAGCCCCCCCGATGGATTGACAGGAAGTTTGCCATTGACATCAAAGGTTCCTTTTTCAATAAGAGCCCCCGCTTTTCCATCGCCGCAGAGTCCCATGGCCTCAAGCCATAAAAGCTCCTGGTAGGTAAAGGCGTCGTAAACTTCCGCTACATCAATTTCTTTTGAGGGATTCTTGATACCCGCCATTTTAAAGGCCTTTGCTGCAGCCTCTTCAAGGGATCTAACCCGGGAAATATCCCGATCTCCGAAAAAATATGAATCAGAGCAAAAGTTCACACCCTTTACCCAGACAGGCTTCTGCTTATACTTTGTCGCCCGTTCTTCATTGGCAATTATTATCGCGCAACAGCCGTCTGAGACGGGAGAACAATCGAGCTTATGAAGGGGATCAGAAATCATTTCTGAATTAAGGACATCATCTACTGTAATGTCCATTCCCAGCTGAGCCATTGGATTTTTAAGGGCATTACCGTGATTTTTAACCGATACGCGGGCCAGCTGCTCGCTGGTTGTTCCGGTTCTATTCATATAGGCGTTTGCCTGAAGTGCGCAGGCAGTAACCATGTCCATCCCCAGGCTTCTTTCATAAATGGGATCAAAAGCCGCGTTGGTGATGAGACTTGAAATAGACTGAGAACCCTTTGAATGAGCCGTTACCAGTGTCGTGCCATAGGATCCGGAAAGAGCACGGGTCAATCCATAAAAGGCCCCGAATGTTCCATCCCCTTCCACGCATGAAACATTTTTGTTAGCCGCGCCGCTGGCGTCACCGACAGCCATGCATGAAATAGTTCGACCGTCCCAGAAATCATTTGAAGTAGTAATTACATTATCTATATCGTCAATGGTCATTCCCGCGTCATCAAGAGCGGCCCTTACCGATTCAAAAGCCATATCAGCAAAGGTATCCTCAACACGGTTAGCATCGACAGATGTCATACCGACACCGATTATTGCAGCATTATCCATCATTCACTCCTTCTTATACCGGCCTGAAACAGGCGATATCCTGAATAGTTCCATTTCGCTTTTCAGCAAACTGTGCCTCAACGGCCATACCTATCGTTACTTGCTCAGGCTCAACTCCCTCTATAAAATGAAGCATTGCCGTATCCGCGTCATCAAGTTTAACGAGTGCATAAATAACCGGAACCTTTTGGGGTATCGATGCCAGCTGGCGCCGAGCCACGGTAAAGGACTGAATGGTTCCTTTGCCGGAAAGTTCCTTCCAATCAGTGTTGTCCGTAAAGCAGGTGGGGCATACTTTTCTCGGGGGCACAAAACTTTTTCCGCAATCACTGCAGCTGACTGCCAGAAGCTTTTTATCATCCCTCAGTGAAGAGAGAAATTTAGTTGCCGTTTCCCCGGCCCACCAGCTGTAAGGAACACTGATTTTGCTGTCACAGATCATCGGCTCTATGCCTTTGAATTCTTCTGACATTTCTTTTTTCTTTCCCTTGTTCATGAATTACCTCGTTTTAAAATTACCGGCCGATTATATACCGGTGAGGATCAACTTCCTCTCTCAATATTCTCAATTCATCTTCGTGAGGCGCTTCGGTATCTGTAATTTTATCAGCCCACAGAAGCTCAAACCCGCAGTTGTCCTGAACATCTTTCCTGTTGTAGCCAGGGTTAATAGAAAGAACCTTCATACGCTTGCTCTCTTCATCAAAACCCATGATAGCCATATTTGTAATAATCCGGTAAGGACCGGTTCCCCTGGGAAGGCCCGCATCATAACGGGAGTTTCCGCCCTGGAGATAGCCCGGTGAAGTTATGAAATCAGGTTTCTCCGTAAAGCGTCGGGCGTCCTGTGGGGTCATCATCATCGTTCGCCAGCAGAGGGATGCCAGGTCATTGGCCCCCCCTGAACCGGGGAAACGAACCTTTGGCTTTGCATGGTCGTCGCCGATCATGGTTGAATTAATATTGCCATACATGTCTATCTGGGCGCCCCCGAGAAATGTATAGTCGACCATGCCGCGCTGGCAGGTTTCCATAATCTCAGGCATTGAACTTGCCATAAGGGCCCGATAAAAGGTTCGTGAATCACCAACCGATATCGGCATCGAAGGAAGCTGAGGAGCAACGCCTCCCGCTTCGAACATGATGCAGAGGTTGGGTGAATGTGTTTTCTGTGAAAGCATCGCGGCAGCACAGGGTGCCCCGGTGCCAACAACAACCGTTGCCCCGTCTTCAAGGTTTCGGGCCGCAACACATATCATCAGTTCCATTGTATTATAGTCAGACATTACTTTCCTCCATCTCAGTATCGATAAGAAATTCTATCGCGCGGAGTTTTTTCATTTTATCAAATCCACCATTGAGCATAAGGTATTCTTCGAAATTTTTTGTATTGAATATTTGTTTATCCACAAACTTCTTAAACTCTTCCGGATCTTTTTCCGCGGTCAGCCAGTCTTTAATATGCTCTTCATCGGAAAAATATTCATAGGGCATATTTCCAGGATAACTTCCGTAAGGGATTTCAATGACAGCATCAACACACCAGAAGGGAATAAATGTTCCCTCAGGATTCTCCCGAATCTTTTCAGTAGAGACTATCCGTTCAGTGGTCAAAACGACCCGCTTTGCCGCTTTTGCCAGGTCCTGATCTGAAACCGATGCCCCGTGAACCCGGGCGTTTCCATATATATCACATTCATGAACATGAATCGCGGCAAAATCGGGATAAAGCGCCGGAAAAGCCGCATACTTCTGACCTGTAAAGGGACAGTTTATCTCCTTTGCTGCACTCTGTTCAAAAGTATCTGTTCCGAGAATATTTCTCGCCGGCAGAAAAGAGAGACCCATTGCCGCCGCCTTGAGGCGCCATGAAAGGGTCGCATTGGTCCATTCAGTTAGCTTTATATTCCCACTCTGCACTGCTCTCCTTGCGTTAGGCGAAAGACCACGGGCTTCAAGGCCAATTATATACGCAATATCGCATCGATCGATACACTCTCCAGCGATAAGAATCTGAAAATCATGCGTTGCCGTATGACCAGCAAAACCAAGATTCTTTTTCTTTTGACGGGCGATCTCATGAACAATTGCCGTAGGTATCCGGTTTGCTCCAAAGCCCCCAATTGCGATATAATCGCCGTCATTGATCATTTCACTGACAACAGTATCAACAGCCGACAATTTCGGCTTTAAAGCTCTTGATTTTGTTCTAAAGAACTCGCGAGCCTTATCTGCATCCGGGTCAGTAAACAGTTCATTTTTTCCTGACTTTAATTGATTTGACATATTCATAATTCTCTCCCTGTTTTATTGCTTTCGTTACCGGGAACCTTCCTTTTCTACCGAAACCTCTTGATCATACATGCCATCAATTTCTTCTTTATATTTTTCTCTGATAACATTGCGCTTTACCTTGAGGGATGGTGTTAATTCTCCTGTTTCCTGGGAAAACTCATGCTTTATAATTGTATACCGCTTAATGGTTTCATAGCGGGCCAGGTGCCTGTTTCTTTCATTAACATGTTCCTGAACAATTGAAAGAAAGGCTTCATCTTCAAGCAGATCTTCCGGTTGCTCAAAGGGAATACCCTTGTCAGCCGCAAGCTTCTCAGCATGCTCGATATTTATATTGCAAAGCGCGCTCAGATATTTGCGCATTTCTCCTATAACAATAAACTGTGTAAAAAGAGGATCTCCCTTGAAAAGATTTTCTATCTTCTGTGGAGCGACATTTTTTCCGCCTGAGGTAATAATCAGATCCTTTTTCCTGTCAGTGATAAGCAGAAAACCTTCACTGTCAAAAAAACCTATATCACCTGACATCAAATATCCATCTTCATTAAAAACATCCCTGGTTTCTTCAGGCATTTTCCAGTAGCCTTCTATGACATTGTCGCCCTTCAAGAGAACTTCGCCGTCATCGGCTATTTTAATATCCATGCCGGGAATCGGGGCACCCGTTGTGCCGATACGATAATGGGCAATATTCTGCATTGTTGCAGGAGCACAGCATTCAGTCATGCCGTAACCCTGAATAACCATAATACCGGCAGCGTTGAAAAATCTGATAATTTCCTTTGCCGTAGGAGCGCCTGAGGCGGTCATCCAACGCACTCTTCCACCAAGGGCCTGCTGCAGGTTTTGAAAAATAAGGGTATAGGCTACCCGGTATTTCAGCTTAAGCCTCCAGGGAATCCTTTTCTTCTGCTCACGGTATTCACTGATTTTATTTCCCACTCCCTGGCCCCAGTAAAAAACCTTCTGTTTAAAGGGAGATGCGGATTCTGCGGTGGCAATAATCCGCTGGTAGACTTTTTCACATACCCGCGGTACCGCGAGAACAACAGTCGGTCTTTTTTCAGCAAAATCAGCGAGGAGTGTATTGATATCTTCAGCATACGAAGAAGTAATACCGACATACATGCCATACCAGTGCCCGGCAACCCGCTCAAAGACATGACTGAGAGGAAGGAAAGGGACCGTATGATCACCTTCAAGAGCATAGTGAGGTTCAACAGAATCGAGAGAACGGATAACGGATATAACATTTTTATGACTGATCATAGCTCCTTTCGGAACACCCGTAGTACCGGAAGTATAGACAATGGTCGCCAGGTCTGAAGGTTCAACACTGTTGGCAAGGGTCTCGAACAGAGAAGGATTGTCCCTATGAACAGCTTTTCCCTTTTCGATTAAATCAGAAAATGAAATTACATAGTCAGGTACATCTGCCGCATCTTCATCCGCCATTACGCCGATGCACGCAAGAGAAGGAACCCGCTCTTTCACATAAAGAGCTTTATCAAGCTGCCCCTTGTTTTCAACGAGCATTATCTTCGCACCAGAATTTTCTACGATATATTCAACCTCTTCCCCTGTCAGGGTCGGATAAACAGGGACAACACAGGCTCCGATTCCCAGAAGACCCATATCTGAATAAAGCCATTCAAGCCTGTTTTCAGAAAGGATAATAATGCGGTCTCCCTTTTCTGCTCCCAGTGACTGGAGAGCAAGTCCAAGGGCACGGGACCGTTCATAATATTCTTTCCATGTGGCCCCTACCCAGGTGCCTTTCAGCTTTTTTTCAATAGCCAGTCTGTCTCCATACTTTTCAGCCCGGTTTTTAAAAACCTGGTTTATTGTCTTCTCCATCTCCACTCTCCTGCAGCTGTCTGCTGCTCCCGTGATTCTAAGATTTTAAATTACAAACAGTCTGATCCACGTTTTTCCAAATACCCCTGATACTACTTTCCTGTAAATTTTGGACGACGCTTTTCCAGGAATGATGCAATACCTTCTTTTTTATCTTCTGTATCCGCAAGTTTGCCAAAAAGGTAGCTCTCCAATTCCAGAGCCTCATCAAAGGGAAGATCTACACCATCCAGCACTGATTCGAGAATTGCGGCAACAGCCAGAGGTCCTTTGTATGATATGTCCTTTGCCATTTTAAGCGCTTCTTCCATTAGTTCTTCTGCCGGTACAACTAAATTGACCAGGCCTACCCTCTCTGCTTCATCAGCTGGAATAAATTTTCCCGTCAGCATATACTCAAGGGCCCGTGAGGTTCCGAGGAGCCGTGCCATGCGGACTGTTCCACCAAAGGCAGGCATAATACCAAGAGCGACCTCAGGAAGCCCAAGCTGCGCCCCTTCAGCGGCTATACGAATATGACAGGCAAGGGCAAGTTCTGTCCCCCCGCCGAGGCAGGCTCCGTTTATAGCAGCGATAACCGGCCTTGGTGAACCTTCGATAAGATTCATTATTTCGTGAGCCCTTCCTGAAAGTCGCGCTCCCTCTTCAGCCGATGGAATATTCTGTACTTTATTAACATCAGCTCCGACCACAAATGTTGCGCCGTCAGCGGTAAGCACAATGACCTTAACAGAATCATCAACTTCAATCTGGTGAAGTGTGAACTCCAGTTCAAGCATGGTAATCTCATCCAGAGCATTCATCGGCGGGTTCTTAATGGTTATAACCGCCACACCCTTATCGTTTACCGTGTAATTTACTTTCTCACCCATTGTTTATCCTCAAAAATATTCAAAGCTTAATGTTTAGTATTCGCGCGGGTTATTTTTTTTGAAGGCGCGAAAGCGCTTTCGCGCCTTCAAAAAAAATAACCCGCGCGCCTTCAAGTTTTATTTACTTTTTTAAAAGCCCCATTACTTCCCTGGCTTCATCAGGCGTTGCTGTTTCACGGCCTGCACATTCGGCAATCCGTGCAGCCCACTCAACCTGCTCATAACTTCCTTTCGCCAAATCTCCGTTAGGTACACGGATATTATCCTCAAGACCGACCCGCATATGCCCGCCAACAAGACATGACTGCATAATGGCCGGGAACTGCTCGTTACCCACACCACAGGTGGTAAAGTTTGCATTTTCAGGAATAGCGTGCATCATGTTGACAAAGGATTCTGCTCTGAAGGCCTGTCCGCCGGCAACACCCCATACAAAATTAAAGTTGTAGGGCTCGGTAAAAAATCCCTGTTTGGCAATAAGGAACCAGTTATCAAGTCCGCCCATGTCATAGACTTCAATCTCAGGCTTCACACCGTTTTCTTCCATTGCCTGTCCGAAATCCTGAAGCATGGTGAAAGTATTTTCGAATACGAAGTCGATAAAAACCTTACCTGATTTTCGGTCGATAATACTAAAATTCATGGTATTAGTATTCAATGACGCCATCTCAGGCTTCACATGTACAATCTGTGTAATACGCTGCTCTGCGGTTTTCCCCATACCAACTGCTGAACTCAAGTTAACAATCAGCTCTGGACATTTTTCTTTAATTGCATCATGGGTATCCTTGATGCGCTGATGATCATGGGTTGCCATACCGTTTTCTTCTCGAGCATGTACATGGACCATGGCAGCTCCCGCCTTATAGCACTTATATGCCTCTTCAGCGAATTCTGCGGGTTCATAAGGAACATTTTCATTCTGAGTCTTCATGGTTGCCGCACCGGTCAGTGCCGCGGTGATAATAACTTTTTCAGTCATATCCACTCGTCCTCCTGCTTTTTTCTTTTTCGGTACCGCGCCTACTCCCGGTTTAGATGCTGCACGGTCTGTTACCTCTACCTTAGCCGGTGTGTATGGCTTAAAGTGATCAATATCAAGAATAGTATTAGTGGTCTCTTCTGCGAAAACCGCCTCTACCTTCATGCCTGTTTTCACATCCTCAGGTTTAACCTCGTCAAGAATATGAGTGAAGGAGGTATCCGCCCCATCAAGCTTGATCATCGCCATAACAAAGGGAGCCTTGCGGGGGAAATGCTTATCATCATACCGTACAACGGTAAAATTAGTTACTTCCCCTGTATTTTTAAGGTCTACCCAGTTATCCCTGATATCTTCCAGGTCTTTTTCACATACCTGGCGCGGCGGCACATACACCTTGTTGCATTTGGGGCACTTGCTGCCCATTATCTTCTTCTTGTCTCTAATCGTTGTAAGAAAAGTACTTCCCACCCTGCCTGCGAAATAGGAATAGGGAAGCGCCATCTTACCGTTGACAACAAAACTTTCTTCAAAACCTGGTTTGGCTTTCTTATTCATTTTTCCTTCCCCCTCTATTCATCTATCTCAAAGTACAGGATATCAAAAACATCACCCTGGCGTTTTTCTTTCCACACCGGACGAAGTCTCGTTCCCTTTTTTTCATTGCGTCCCATGGTCACCTTGTCGAGCTGGTCCATTCTCAAAAAATGCCACATGGTTTCATTCCCTTTGCATCCATCGAGAAGAACGTTGATAGCGCCGTAGGGAGTCTCACGGGCTTCTCCAGTCAGAGGATCGGGGCTCCCATAGAAAACTGTCTCCATCAGCCGCAGTTCACCCTTGGGGCCTACTTCTACAAACTCATCTACATCACAACGGCATTCAGCACAGATTTCTCTGGGAGGAAGTTGAAGCCTTCCACAGGAAGCACACTTGTTGGCGAGAATTTTTTTCTTCTTAAGCTGATTAAAAAACTTACCCATTACCGGGCCGGTTGCAAAACGATTATTTACAGAAATAGTTTTCTTCAGAACAATCAGTTCCTGCTCAGCATCTTTTCCGCCCATAGGGTCTACATATTTTTCAAAAAGTTCACCCCACTTCATTGCTGTCGGAAGATCACCTTTCACAGAACCGGCACCGGCTGCCATAAGAGTCTGAGCGTCGGTTTTTCCGAGAGTCAAATCTACCCAGTCTTTTGACTTGCTGATCTCAAGGGTTACTGTTGGGGTACCGACAATACCATCGGAGACCTTACAGGTTTTGTCCTTAATCGCTACAGACCACGCGCTGCCGTCTTCATCCTGAATATCGATAACAATAATAACATCCATATCGGCTGCAGCTTCAGGCTTGAAGCGGGCCTCAACAGTTGCAAACATATCGACAAGATATTCCCTGACACTCATCTCCTGAACAGGAGCGACAAACTTACGAAACATCTTTGCCGTTTTTCCCAGCATGCCGATGTCTCCGTCGACCTTGAACTTGCCTGAAGTAAAAGCGCTGGTTCCGTCAACTTTACCAATATTGATACCGACAAAAGTATCCGCATCCGCAATGGTAGTACAGGCACATCCGCTCAGATCATCGGTCTGCTCAAGATTCATCTTGTTATCTTTTATCGTTAACTTCCATTTACCCTTACCGGCTATATCATAGCCGAAGGAAGCATCAACGCCTTTGGCCCCTTCGGCCCGAAAACGCTCTTCCATGGTATTGAATATTTCTTCTACTTTTACACCAAATTCTTCACTCATCTTATGCACCCTCCCAGCCGAGTTCTTTTTCCAGCATAAACAATACGGTCCACATGGTTCCGCCGAAACTCGAGGCAAGCGCATGGTTTACCGGTGTCGGAATCTGATGAGGACCCGCGTCACCCCTCACCTGTTTGGCCGCCTCGGCAAACCTGACCAGCGCGGTAGCTCCGATGGGATTCGCGGAAATAACTCCTCCGGAAGGACATACAGGAAGTTTCCCACCAATGGCTATTTCTTTATCTTCAATCAACTTCAGAGCTTCGTCTCCCTCAAGAAGGAGAAAGTCTCTGAGCCAGTCTGATCCCCACCATGATGACGGATCATACATTTCGAATACATCGAAGTATTCAACCGGATCATCGATTCCATTTCTTTTAAAGAGCTGCTCTGCACAGAAACGCTGTGTTTTTGCAACCGGAGCGCTCTCAGGAGCGTTACCAAAAACATTAAATGTTTCTTCCCGGTGAGCAGTAATGTGATCCCGTATCCAGACCGGTTTCTTTTTCATTTTCTTTGCTCTTTCTTCTGAAGCGAAGATAACAGCACAGGCGCCGTCAGACTGTGAACACATGTGAATCAGTCTCAGGTCACCAACCAGTCTGGGCGAATTTTCCTTAAGTTCATCTGCCTGGTCCCAGTTCAATCCAAAGGCACGGTGTGAATTCGGGTTGAGGCATGCATGCTCATCCATGATAATACGATAACTCATGGCGGCATTCTTTGCTCGTTCTTCACCGAACTCCTCAATCATATCATAGGCCGTTGATCCGGTAAGAGCACCTGATTGAAGTTTTCTAAACCAGAGTGGATCCGCCATATTTGTGATACCCCCGGTGGTATGCCCTTCCTGGAGTTTCTCAAAACCGATAGCAAGCACGATATCGTACATTCCCGAAGCTACGAGATAATCACCAGCAGCTGCAAGGGTGCCGCCGGTTGTCCCACCTGTTGTGAGACGAATCTCATCCTTCCCATACATGAGTGCCCCCATGCTGTGCCAGAGGTCGGGCTGATGGACCATTTCAAAAAGTTCCATGTTGCCGTGTACGACACATTCTATATCATCCATTCCCAGGCCGCAGTCATCAAGGGCTTCCTTAACCGCCTCGAATATCATTTCTGGCTGATTGACATCTTCTCTATGGCTTGAAAATTTTGTCTCACCAATGCCGACGACTCCGACATGTCTGTTCTTTTTTCTATGTGACATTATTTCCTCCTTACTTCTCAAGAATCACAACACCCTGATGCTGTCCACACGCACCGGTAGTGCCATGAGCAAGGGCTTTTTTTACACCATCTACCTGCCGATTTCCGGCTTCGCCTTTCAGCTGAAGGTAGCATTCCGCGACACGGGCCGCGCCTGATAGAAGAAGCGGGTTGCCGTTAAGCATTCCACCGGAAGTATTTACATTCATCTTTCCAGGGCCCCCGTCTTCAATCCACTTTCCGCCTTTACCTTCGTCAGCAATACCGATCCCTTCTGCCCACATGGGGAGCTGGTAGGCAACCGCGTCTGAAAGTTCAAAAAGACCAACTTCCTTTTTTATGTCTTTTATACCGGCCATCTTTGCAGCTTTGGCTGAGGCCTTTTTCATAGAAAAGTTTGATGTAAGGTCTTTATCACCGAGAAAGTAGCTGTCCATGCAGCTGCCGTAACCGGTAAGCCAGACTGGATTTTTACAGAATTCCTGTGCCCGCTCTTCGCAGCAGAGAATAAAAGCATAGGCCCAGTCAGTAACAGGATACTGGTGAAGTTCTCTCACTGGATCAGAAAGCATGGCAGAATTCATAACATCCTTTGCGGTAACTTTATCATTATTACGGGCATAAGGATTCTTTGCTGCATTTTCCCGGGACCGTACAACTACTTCGGCAAGATGCTCATCGGTAACACCTGACTTTTCCATATATTCCCGCGCCTGAAAGGCATTGGCATTCTGGAAGTCAAGGCCGACGGGTCTGTTATAGAAAGGGTCAAATGCAAGGTTAGTACACATCTGCCGGCTTTCGGTCTGAGACTCTTTAGCATGTCCAACATAAAGGACCACATCGTCATGCCCTGACAGAATCATCGACATGGCATAGCCAAATCCATTTATAGATTCCTGAGCTACTTTTTCTTCGCCCCTGAAGTGTGCCCCTACAGCATCAGTCACACCATTATCTGAAATTGTTCTCGCATCGAAAACATCATCAGAACAGGTAAGGATATTTCTGATACCCTTATCTAAATCATACGTGGCACCTGTATCATCAAGAACAGGCTTAATACATTCACGAAGCATTCCCTGCATTCGCTGGTACCAGATATCCGGCTCGTTTTTAATCTGTGCCATGGCACATATTGCGACACGATTACCCATAGTATTCCATCCTCCTTCATCATATCGTAGATGAAAATTTTCTGTTCCCGGCTTCTCTGCCTTCAGTCATGTTGGTCAACCGTCCAATATGGCTATACAGCTTTTCGAGGCACCGGGGCCAGGATTAAACATAGCAGTTCCAGAAATCTCCTTCCTTTACCGCCTGTATTATTGCATCTTTACTTCGTTCAGCATCCATTTCTATCCATGCCCTTCCGACATTAACCCGGTCATGGGAATCATCCGAGGCAATCATCGGGTAGCCCAGTTCAAGCTTCTCGAAATCCTTTTCACGAAATCCCTTCGAAGTTATCTCTACGGCCCCAATTGGAAACTGCTGCTCAAGTTCTCTCAGCCGGTCTTCAGCCTGAGCCGGCGTAATATCATATTCACCAATATGATTAAAAATATAGAGCTCTTCTTTATCTCCTTCAATCAGATTAACATGAACATAGCCTTTTACGAAAACCGTCAGTTCCACACCATAAAATATAATCATATCCGAATCAACCGATTCGATGGCCTGGCGGTAGTTTTTCTTTAAAAGATAGTCATGATCAGTAAAGGCGATAAAATCATAACCGAGACGGCTGTAGGCGTCAGCAACCTCCTGCGGCGTTAACTTGCCGTCAGAATACGTTGTATGAGTATGAAGACACCCCTTCAGCAGCATCTGTTTCCCCCGGAAGATTTCAAAGATCCCGAACAGTTGGACGACTGACCAACATGTACCCTTAAAAAAAAGGATTCACGCATCCTTGTATAAATAAATCTTTTGATTACACCAACCCTTTTTCGAACTGGACGGACTGTCTATATCTTGGTTGAACGTCCAATTAACTTATAGAATCGGGCATAAAAAAAGTCAAGAAGAAAAGAATTTTTTCCCTGAATTAATCAAATTTTTATAATCCAGGGGGCTTTCTTTGAAAGATTTTAGAGAAAGGAAGTTGAAAAACAATTTGACAGGTGCCCCTGCCCTTAATTTCCCCAAAGCGGATGCCTCCCTAAATCCCCCTGAAAGGCAACCGGCACTATGACCATGAGCCCTCTCCTTTATTCAATTTTTAACGGGAGAGGGCGCGCCGGAGGCGGGGTGAGGGCACAGTTCTCGAGCCGAGGAACGGGCGGGAAGTCAGGCCTTAACTTCCTTACCCAATATCAACTACAATAAGCGTTACATCATCATCAAAGGTATCTTCTTCTTTCATACCGGTCCATTCCCTGACCCTGCTGATCAGATAGTCGGAAAATTCATTATGATCCAGGTCCCCGCCCTCGCAAATAATGGTATCCACATCGGCGGTCATAAACATTTCCCCTTTTTCATTTCGCGGCTCGACTATTCCATCAGTATAGAAGAAAATACGGTCTCCCTCACCAAAGGATGTTTCCATTGTCCGATAATCAGCTGTCTCCATCCATCCGAAGGGAACACCGCGAATAAAGGGACGATCAACCGTCTTCTTATCCCGGCGCATAATCATTGGGGGCCAATGGCCGCCGCTGCCATGGGTCATGGTCATTTTTTCAAGATCTATAATTGCAAAAATCGCAGTAACATACTGATCACCGGTAAAATTATACATCGATTCATTCAGATTTTTCAGCATCACATCGGGACGGGTATCCTTCTCAAGGCGAAAAGAATACGTGACCTTAAGCATGGCGCAGATAAAGGCCGCCGGTACGCCGTGACCTGACACATCGGCAAGAAGTACGGCAATCCGGTGATCATCGAGCTGCCTGACATCGTAAAAGTCTCCCCCCAGCTTCATCATCGGCTCGTAGTGTACCGCCGCCTTGAGGCCGTCCATTTCAGGGACCGTGCTGATCAGAACGGATTCCTGTATTTCATGGGCAAGGGCTATATCGTGATTCAAAATATCAAGCTCAGTCGTCAGTTTAGCGGCGCTTTTAAAAGATATCATGCTGTTGACCCGGGCAAGAAGTTCCTTTCTTTCTATCGGCTTGGTGATGTAGTCATTTGCCCCTGCCTCAAAACCCGTAAGAACATCACCGGGACGGTTTTTAGCCGTGAGCATCAGGATCGGGAGATCATAAGAAGTATATTTTTCCCTGACCTGCCGGCAGACATCATAGCCGCTGATCCCGGGAAGCATAACATCAAGAAGAATCATATCAGGGCGCATTCCCTCCTGGATCTGCTGCAGCGCCTCTTCTCCACTGGTGAAGGTTAGAATATAAAAACCCGCAAGCTCAAGGCTGTTTCGAAGCACCTGGAGAAGCACCGGTTCATCATCAACAATCATAACCGAAAAGCCTTCACCTGATTTTTCAGTCTCTTCTGCAGTATCTTCTTCCAGCAGAAGATCAGTGCCGGGGAGATAGTTGAAGCCCGCCTGCAGCTCAGAAAGTGCTGTTTCAAGGCTTTCGGCAGAAGCGTCAGTTTTACCTTCTCCCGGATCAAGGGTAAAACTGAAGGTAGAGCCTTCACCTTCCCGGCTTATTACAGCGATGGTACCGCCATGAAGCTCAACAAGGTCACGGGTGATAGAAAGACCGAGCCCCGAACCGGGAACATTTGACCGTTTGTCCGCCTGCACCTGCTCAAAGGACTCAAAGACTCCTTCGAGTTTTTCTTCGGGGATACCGATTCCCGTATCGGCGACAGAGACGCGAATCTTTTCTCTTCCTTTATCATCCCTTTCCCGTGAAGCTGAAATGACAATCTCACCGCTGGAGGTAAACTTTATGGCGTTACCGACAAGGTTAAAAAATATCTGCTGCAGCTTTTCCGCATCCCCTTTTACAACATACTCGCTGAAAGAAATTTCATTGGTAACCGCAAGCCCCTTCTTTACCGCCAGGGGAATCAAAATCGAAACAACCAGCTGCACGATCTGGGCGACATCAACCGGCTTCATCGAGACCGCCACATCCCCATGCTTCAACTGAGAAAAATCGAGAATATTGTTTATCATATTTGAAAGCCGCCGGGCGCTCACCTCGATAAGTGTCAGGTCCCGGTGCCCGTCAGGATCATCATGGTATCCCGGTTTTTCCATCAGCGACTGGGTCAGGCCGATAATGCCAAAAAGAGGAGTACGCAGTTCATGACTGATATTGGCGATAAAATAATCCTTCAGTTCATCGAGACGTCGCAGCTCCCGGTTGGTCTTTTGCAGCTCTCCGATCTGAAGAGTAACGATGTAGGCAAAATGATTAAAGGTCATGGCGAGGCGTCCAAATTCATCATTGCCCCGGACGGGAATCCGGTAATTCAGGTCGCCGCCTCCGAGGACTTCAATACCATCGATCAGATCATCCACAGGCCTCGTAATGATTCTGCTGAAAACATAGCCGAGAAGAGTAACCAGAAATATTCCCGCTGCCAAAACCATGATAATCAGATTTCTCAGTTTATGGATGGAAGACAGAGCCTTCTTTTCGGAATAAATCAGGCGGGCCGCGCAAATTGTCTTTTCTCCCGGGATGAGGCCGGGTGCGGAAAACTCGAAACAGTCATCACCAAAAGCCTCAATGTAACGTTCGTGAAACTGTTCTCCCTGAGGAAGTTTCTTCAATTCTTCACCAGGGACTCTCCCGTCGGGGTAGAGCTTTCTCGCCTCGTTGCTCCCTTCAGGAAAAGATGCGAGAATAAGGCCGTTATATTTTTCCCGTGATGAGAGAAGAACCATGTCAGCGTAGACCAGGCCGTCCTGCCTGAGAGAAGCAACGATTCGAATGGTCTCTTTAGCGTCGAGGCGGCTGCTGGGGATATCGCCTCCATTCAGCAGAAGAACATTCAATGCTGAGCGCGCAAGTATTCTGCTGTCAGTCAGGCCGCGCCTGACGAGCATGTTGATTTTTTCCTGCTCCTGCTTATGTAAAATAAAAAGACTCATGGGAAGAAAAGAAAAAAGGATTATGACTACAAAGGCGAGTATCTGCTTATACTGTATCCGCATCGACGGACCTATTGAAACTTCCGCAGGGCATTATATCTTCTACGGGCCCGCTGAATGTAGAGACCGGCTTTCCGGTTCTTCGGGTCAATTAACAGTATTTTTTCTCCCTGCCTGATGGTGGCTAAATACTTTTTGCCGTTATAGAGTTTTATCATTTCAGCTTCCAGTTTCTTTATACGCCCCTGGAGTTTTTTCCGAAGCGACGCGAGTTCCCTCTGTGCCATCTCCATGCGGGCATCGGTCTGTTTCAGCATTGTAATTGCCCCGAGGAGGTCACCTTTATCTTTCAGCTTAACAGCTTTTTCATAAAAGTCAAGAGACACGGTAATTAGATTAATATATTCAAGGGCTTCTTTGTGTTCCCGGTCAAGTTCCCGTACCTTCTTGAAGGACTTTAGAGCATCAGAGAACCTTCCTTCCATATATAATTCCCTGGCCCTGGCATACCGTGCCTTTACTTTTCCATAAAAAAGCTGGGGATCTGACACCGCGGGTCCTTTTACCGAAAAGGCATATGAAACACCTGCCAGCAGTTCGTGAGACATGAAGGCCCGTGTAGACAGATCATTCTCTGTAAACCGATAGGTAAAACGCAGATCTATTCCCTTGTAAATATTCATAAAAAAGCCCGCTGCCACGCCGAAACCGACCTTAAAGGCCTGGGCAGTGGTACCGCTGTTTTCTCCGTGGAAATAGAGATAACTTCCCCGCACAATAATACCTCCAAAAAGATCAAGGCGTTCTACCGGCGAATATCGAAACAGGGGTCCTGCGGTGAAAGCAAGGGACATGAAGTATGAATCGGGAGAAGACTCAACGTTTATACTGCTCCAGGTTAAATCGGTATCAATCATCATAAAGGACCACATCCAGGGAACACAAAAAAGACCCAGAGCGACACCGTCAGTCAGGTTTTCTTTGAAGTAGCCCCCGATATAATTATAGCCGCCGTGAATACCGATAATGGGATAACGGATTGGAGAAGACTCAACTCGTGCAGGAACCGCAGAGACCAACAGGATGAAAACAATTACACTACTATGCAATATAAAAAGAAACCGGGAATGTCGCCTTACCGGGAAGAAACTGTTACTCCTTGGAGATAATCCAGAGATCATCATAATAGATCCCCGCAGTTTCGTTGCGGCCCCCGAAGAGGACCAGGCGTGTACCGTATTTTTGAAGAACATATTCACTTCGTTTAAGCGCATCACCATCAGAAGAAAACCAGTCACCGCCCGTTGTACCTGCAAGTAATTCAGCATTAAGGCCCGCCGCAGTTTCTCCACCAAAGGTGAAGAGTGAACCATCCAGGGCCGCAAGGGCAATATTTTTTCTTTCAAGCAGATCACCCCCAACTGTTACATTAGCAGTATCACCACTATAGATGTCATATGTCCACATATTTTTATAGAAGCTGTCATCTGACGGGTCATATCCGCCGACCAGGTAGAGTACATCATTAATTACCGCGGCACCATGGCCGGCACGGTACTCTGCAGCAACCGGCTGAGTCCAGACATGCTTCTTCGTAGAAGTTTCGGGCTGAATCTCAAGACGATGGAGATCGCTGTCAACCTGGCTGCCCCCGTCTTCGCCCCCCTGAATGAAAAGATACCCATCATGGGCAAAGGACACATGACCGCTTCGCCCCGGAGGGAAGGTACCATTCGTATCATTTGTCCCAATCTCGGTCTCCCAGAGACCTGTAGTAATATTATAGGGTTTCAGAAGACCATTGTTTTTTACAATGACGGCTCCCGATGCGTCAATCCCCCCAAAGACATAGAGCTTATCGCCCACCACTACCATGGAGTGATAAGCCCGGTTCATATCACTGACCAGGGGTTCGGATGCACCAGTATCAAGATTGATGCGCCACAGGTCACTGAGAACACCGGAATCGTCTTTCCCCCCATGAATATAGAGCCAGTCGTTATAAATGGCAGAGGCTGCCCCGCTCCGGGCTGTGGCTGCAGTTCCTATTTCAGTCCATATATAGTTACTTTCAACAATTTTGCTTATTACCACTTCACGGGACAGAGCGGTATCAAAGGTATCCATGCAGCCGAAAACCATGAAGGCAGACATACACAGAAGAGCCCATCGCCCGATGCGCTTTTTAAGTCCCCTGATATGTTCTTTCAGTATCATCATGGTTACTGTTTTCTGCTCGCGGGCCTGCATGGTTTCAGCCTAAAAAAGCCCGGCACACTCCGTAAATAATATACTCACAAAGGTTCATTCCACCTAATAGAGAACTTGCAATTAAGCAAATAAATTCAAGTATTAATGGATATGGTTAGTCTTAAGAGGAAAAAGAAATCAGTAGTTTTCGTTTAACACCGTTCAGGTGACATATCGAGGCTCTATATCCGTCAGACTATAACGCGGAAGTGGTTGATGGCTTCGCCATCGGTGGTAAAAATTTTGATAAATTCATGAAGATTGACAACTTTAAAGATAGACAAGATATCTGACGTCACATTAGCGATTATCAGGTCACCGCCCTTTTTTCTAATCTGCTTGGCCCCGGCGATGATAGAGCCTATACCGGAACTATCAATATATTCAAGATCATGGCAGTCGATGAGAATTTTTTTTCCTCCCCCTGCATTCAGGGTGTTAAAAATAATTACAAATTCTTTTGAATTATCAACATCGATTCTCTTCATGGTTTTAATTTTAAAAACAACCATATCATAATCAATATTGTTTTTTTCAACAGGCGAGAGTTTTAATATTTCAAGGAAGAGGCTCATCGATTTTACACCTTTATATACCTGAAGTGGCTCACTACTTCTTTCTTGTCATCGAATATTTTAAGAAACCTGTTCAGGTCCAGGGGAGCAATTATCTGTTCAACCTGGCGATTGACATTATAGAGGACCAGATCACCGGCAGTCACCCTTACGAGCTTTGTCAGATTGATAACCGCTCCTATTTCATTACTGTTTAAAGCATCTACCCTGCTCATATCGATGACAATTTTATCGATTCCGCCTGCGGTAATTGTTTTCATCGCAATCAGGAACTCATCCACCATATTACTGCCGAATATTGTCCCCCCCTCGATACTCAAGACAGTTTTTTCTATATCAGTTGTTTCCGATTTTGTCGGAACAGAGCTGAAAAACTCTATTTCCATCACTTTATACTTCATAAATTTGTGGTCCTGGAATTATTTCACACAACGTCGTCACTCAATCTTCTCCAAGAATATACAATGAATAGTGACCTGTCAAGCCATTTGATCATTCAGATCTTTCAGCACCGTCAGCATCATATCTTCAAGAACCTGTGAATCATGAAAATATCCGAGCTGTTCTCTGGCCTTCGACGAATCAATATAATGAAAAACGCTCCCTAAAAGGGCCTGCTGCCGATTCATCATTACATTAATTACCGCCAGCAGTGATGCTGTTCGGGGTGAAATGGTTAGAATTGGAAAGGAAGAAATCTTCATTCCGGGAAAATGCTCTCCAGCGAGACGGCGTGCCATGAGAGCAAACTCTTTCATCGGCATATTCTCTCCCCCTAAAAGCCAGGTCTCTCCAACCGCTCCTTCTTCGAGGGCCTTAAGAATCCCCTGGGCAACTGCCTCTACAGAAGTATAGCTCGCGCCGCCTGCAAGTACCGGTATGCCTTTCAGGGCCCTGCGGATGAGCCCCGCAGTTGTAGTGCTGCGCCCTCCCCGTTCAGGACCCACCAGTGACCCGGGCTGTACTATACAGACGGGAAGAGATTCTTCCTTTATTACCTTCAAGATAACCTCTTCAGCCTCTCGCTTAACGTCACAGTAGATTGCGAGACCTTTCTGGTAGTCATCGCTCTGTTCATTCATAATGTGAGGATCAGCCCCTCGGCTGGCAGAAAAACCACGAGACGCGACACTTCCCCCAAAAACTATTTTTTTAAGAATATTCTTTTTATAGAGATTAACGGCAAGGGCGGCAAGGGCTTCTGTCGTTTCAACA
>Ga0209692_10001899_pt1 | contig 25543 bp, 25 predicted proteins | sample tdDd472_FD_187129 | JGI IMG/M metagenome (GOLD analysis project Ga0209692, IMG submission 187129) | Marine sediment microbial communities from the Atlantic coast under amendment with organic carbon and nitrate - tdDd47.2 (SPAdes)... | ecosystem: Environmental > Aquatic > Marine > Coastal >... | reverse complement strand
GGGTCGAGACCAAGGCGAAGAACGTCGCCAAGACGTTGAAGCCCTATATCGACAAGGGCTATGACGTGATCTCGCTGGTGCCGAGCTGCACGCTGATGCTGAAATTCGAATGGCCGCTGATCTCCCCGGAGGACGCGGACGTAAAACTGCTCAGCGGGGCCACTTTCGATATCAGCGAATACATCGTCGATATCGCCAAGAAGGAAGGCCTGGCCGACGGGTTGAAGCCGCTCGACGGCGAGGTTTCGGTCCATATCGCCTGCCATGCGCGGGCGCAGAATATGGGCCAGAAGGCCGCCGAACTGCTGCGTCTGGTGCCCGATACCAAGCTGACCGTGGTCGAACGCTGTTCCGGCCATGGCGGGTCCTGGGGCATCAAGAAGGAATTCTTCGAGGTCGGCATGAAGGTCGGAAAGCCGGTCTTCCGGCAGGCCTTGAACAAGGGGCAGGCGAAATATGTCGCCAGCGAATGCCCGTTGGCCGGGCTGCATATCGCCCAGGGGATGGAAGCGGCCGGCAGCGACAAGCCGCTGCCGGAAACGGTGCCCCACCCCGTGGTGCTGTTCGCCCGCGCCTATGGGCTGGCCTATTAAGCGAAGGAAGTGAAAGGTTTGGAGATGATTGCGATGCCGCTAAAGACGGAAATTACCGCCGCCGACATCATGCCGATCGACGAATATTCCAAGATCCGGAAACAGCGCCGGACGGCGATGATGCCGGTGAAGAAGGCGCGCCGGATGGATATCGGCCCGGTCGCGACGGCCTATTTCGAGAATTACGAGACCATGCTCCATCAGGTGCATGAAATGCTCTATATCGAAAAGGGCGGGGACGAGCAGCTGGCCGACGAACTCGCGGCCTACAACCCGCTGATCCCGAAGGGCCGCGAACTGGTCGCCACCGTGATGTTCGAGATCGACGACCCGATCCGCCGCGCCAATTTCCTGGGCCGCCTGGGCGGGGTCGAGGAGACGATGTTCCTGAAATTCGGGGATTTCGAGGTCAAGGGCCAGCCGGAAGAGGATGTCGACCGGACCAACGCCGCGGGCAAGGCCAGCAGCGTCCAGTTCATCCATTTCCCGATGTCCGACGCCGAGGCCGAGGGCTTCAAGCAGGAAGGCATCCAGGTTATCATCGGCTTCACCCATCCGGAATACGCCCATATGACGATCATGCCGGAAACGACCCGCGCCGCGCTGGCGGCCGATCTGGCCTGAGCCAAACAGTTCCGCACATGGAAAGGCCGGCCGGATTCGCTCCGGCCGGCCTTTTCTTTTGGCCCGATCCGCCGCGCGGTTTGCGGCTCAGTTGATCATTTCGCTGTCGTACAGGCCCCAAACGTCCTTGCGGGCGATCCAGCCTTCGTAGCCGCTGGCGCGGACTTCGCACCAGGCGGTGTCGCATTTCTCGACCACGGCGACCATCCCGGTGGCCAGACGCGCCATGACCGGCGAGCCGTCGTCGGGGTCGCGCCGCATGATGATCTCCTCGGCTTCGACGACGATGCTGCGGCGGCTGGACAGCATGGCGCGGTGGATCCACCCTTCCGTGCCTTCCACGTCGCGCACCTTGCGCCAGGTGTCGTGCTCGGCGATCACTTCCAGCGGCATGTAGCGCCGCTGGTAGACCCATTCGACCGGATAGCGCACGCCGGGGCCGCTCCGCATGTTGACCTCGTCGGCGTTCAGCGTGACGAACCGGGGGATCGGCTGGCCGCTGGCGGCCGACTGTGCTTGTGCCGACTGGGCTTGAAGGGGCGCCGTTGCGACGACGCCAGCCACGACGAAGCAAGACAAAAGCAGATTTGCTTTCATGTTCCTCGTTCCATTGAATTATGTGACGTCATCGACCCGGATACCCTGCGTCGCGCCCGCGCGGCAAGGGAATACCGGGAGAAACCCCGGGGATGCTTGACCGCCTGCGTAAAACTGTTGCTGAAAGACGGTGCAAAATGAGGTGCCGCGCGGTATGACAGAACCGAATCGCACCCGGTGCAGGACCCAGTTCGAATAACAATGCTTGAAATGTGAGTGCGGGATGAACCAAAGACCACGCGTCATCGTGACCCGAAAATTGCCCGACATCATCGAGACCCGGATGATGGAGCTCTTCGATTGCCGGCTCAACCTGGACGACGAAGCCTTCAGCCGCGAGGAATTGATCGCCGCGGTTCAGGAGGCCGACGTCCTCGTCCCGACCGTGACGGACCGCATCGACCGCGAGGTGATCGACGCGGCGGGCGACCGGCTGAAGCTGATCGCGTCCTTCGGCACCGGCGTCGACCATATCGATTTCCAGGCCTGCAAGCGGCGCGAGATCATCGTCACGAACACGCCCGATGTCCTTACCGAGGACACGGCCGACATGACCATGGCCCTTATTCTGGCCGTGCCGCGCCGCCTCACCGAAGGGGAGCATCTGGTGCGGTCCGGCGAATGGACGGGCTGGAGTCCGACCGGCATGCTCGGCCACCGCATCTGGGGCAAGCGCCTGGGCATCATCGGGATGGGCCGGATCGGCACGGCGGTGGCGCGCCGCGCCCGCGGCTTCGGCCTGTCGATCCACTATCACAACCGGAACCGCGTCCACGAGCAGGTCGAAGCGGAGTTGGAGGCGACCTATTGGTCGAGCCTCGACCAGATGATCGCCCATATGGACATCATCTCGATCAACTGCCCGCACACGCCGGCGACCTACCATCTGCTGAACCGGCGCCGGCTGCAGTTGATGAAGCCGCATGCCTATGTGGTGAACACCAGCCGCGGCGAGGTGATAGACGAATCGGCGCTGATCGAAGCGCTGGCCCAGGATCAGATCGCCGGCTGCGGCCTGGATGTCTACGAACACGAACCGGCCGTGAACCCGAAGCTGTTGAAGCTGCGCAACGCCGTGCTTTTGCCGCATATGGGATCGGCCACCATCGAAGGCCGCATCGCCATGGGCGAAAAGGTCATCATCAACATCCGGACCTTCGCCGACGGGCACAACCCGCGCGACCGCGTCATCGACACGATGTTCTAGGAACCGGGACAGGACGAACCCTTGGACCCTCTCGCCTTCGTCGCCTTCACCACCTTCTTCGCCACCATCGGCCCGGTCGATGTCGCGGCGATGTATGCGGGGCTGACGGCGGGACACACGCCGCGCCATGCCCGGTCGATGGCGGTCAAGGGCGTGCTGATCGGGTCCGGCCTGCTGCTGCTCTTCGCCTTCGGCGGCAATGCGGTGCTGGCGCAACTGGGCATCGGCCTGCCGGCCCTGCGCACGGCGGGCGGCATTCTGCTTCTGCTGGTCTCCATCAACATGGTCTTCGCCAAGCCCAGCGGCGGCACCTCGACCACCGAGGACGAGACCGAGGAAGCGCGCCACAAGGCAGACCTGTCCGTCTTCCCGCTCGCGACGCCGCTGATCGCCGGTCCGGCCGCGATGGGGGCGGCCGTGCTGCTGATGGCCGATGCCGGCGAGGATTGGACCCGCAAGGCGGTCGTGATCGGCGCGCTCTGCGCCAACCTGTTTCTTGCCTTCCTGTGCCTGATGGTGGCGTCCTGGATTCAGAAAATTCTCGGCGTGACCGGGCTCAACGTCATATCGCGCGTCGTCGGCGTCCTGCTGGCGGCCTTGGCGGTGCAATTCATGTTCGACGGCATCGCCTCCAGCGTTTTGCTGGCATCCGGAAATTGATCCACTGGTGTAACAATGGTGAATGCGTAAAATAATACGGAAAACGTTGCGACTATCGCTTGCGAAGAATAACAACCGGTGCGATCAAGGGTCCTCAGGATTAGGCAATTTAACGCCCCATTTTTGGAATAAACAAAAAAATGCAAACTGCGGGTGATCAGGACTGGCTGACAAGCCGGTTGAAACGCCATCTCGGCGAGTTGTTGCGCCTTGCCACGCCGGTCATCGGGTCGCGTGCGGGCATCCTGGTCCTGATGACCGTGGACCTCGCCTATCTCGGCCGGGCCGGCGCGGACCAGACCGCCTTCTATTCCCTCGGTTCGTCGCCCTTCGTGATCCTGATGGTCATCGGCATCGGCCTGATGATGGGCACCATGGTCACGGTCTCCCACGCTTTTGGGGAAGAGAATTACATCGAATGCGGCGCCATCTGGCGGCGGTCCCTGCCCTGGGCCCTGATCTGCGGCGTTTTCCTGACCCTGCTGCTGATTCCGGTCGAGGATTTCTTTCTGCTGACGGGCCAGAATCCCGGCCTCGCCAAAGGGGCGGCGGGCGTCACCTTCATGATGAGCCTCAGCCTCGCGCCGACGCTGATCTACGTCACCAGCGCCTTTTTCCTTGAGGCCCTGCGCCGGCCCTTGCCGGTTCTCTTCGCGATCGGACTGGCGAATCTGCTCAACTTCGCGCTCAACCCGATCTTGGTCTTCGGCCTGGGGCCGATACCGGAAATGGGCGCGGAAGGCGCGGCGCTGGCGACGTCGGTGGCGCGCACCGCCATGGCGGTCTTCCTGGTTCTCTATTGCTGGTACCTGAAGGACCACCGGACCTTCGGTATCCGCCGGCCGCTCGGCTTCGGCTGGTGGCGGCAATTCGCGACGCAGCGGAAATACGGCTACGCGACCGGCATGTCGCACGGTTTCGAAAGCCTCGGTTTCGGCGTGATGCATATCTATGCGGGCTGGCTCGGGATCAATTCCTCGGCCGTTTTCGGCATGGGTATGAACCTGACCGCGCTTTTGTTCATGGCGGCGCTCGGCCTGGCGAACGCGACCTCGGTCCGGGTCGGTATCGCCCATGGCCGCCGCGACCTGCCCGACCGGGAATTGGCCGGCTGGGTCGGCACCGGGGTCACCTTCGCGCTGATGCTGGTGTTTTCCGCGATCCTGACATTGCAGCCCGAATGGGTGGCGTTGAGCTATACGAACGACCCGGCGCTGGTCGCCATGCTGATCACGGCGGTCTATATCGTCGGCTTCGTCGTGATCTGCGATGGCTGCCAGATCGTCCTGTCCCACGCGATCCGCGCGGCGGCGGACCCCTGGACCCCGACGGTGCTCAACTTCGCGGCCTATTTCGTGGTTCAGATTCCGCTCGGTTACTTCCTGGCGATCCACATGGACCACGGCGTCGCGGGCCTGTTCGAAGCCATGCTGATCGGGTCCGTCTTCTCCTGCGCGATCCTCGGCATCCGCTGGCTGCAGTTGAACCGCAAGGACATCAAACTCAGCCGCGCCCTGGTCTAACCTCCAGGCAGCATAATACTCGGATTGTCGCCGCAAAGTGGGCAGGCCGGGTTCTTCGGCGTCCTGATCATCCGCATGTCGTTGTCGAGCGCGTCGTAGAGCATCAGCCGCCCCGCCATGCCCGTGCCCAGACCCAGGATCTGTTTGATCACCTCGGTCGCCTGCAGGGTTCCCATCACGCCGGCGACGGGCCCCAGTATCCCCGCCGTGTCGCAGCGCGCGACGACGCCGTCGGCCGGGGCTTCCGGGAAGACGCAGCGATAACAGGCGCCGCCCTCATAGGCCCTGAAGGTCGACAACTGCCCCTCGAACCGGACGACCGAGGCGCTGACCAACGGCTTCCGGGACAGATAGCAGGCGTCGTTCAGAAGCACCCGGACCGTGTAGTTGTCCGTGCCGTCGACGATGAGGTCATAGGGATCGATCACCGACAGGACATTGTCGGCGTCCAGCCTGGTTTCATGCGCTTCGATCGCGATGGTCGGGTTCAGCGCCCGTGCGCGGGCCGTGGCGCTCTCCACCTTGGACCGGCCGACGCCGTCCTCCGTATGGGCGATCTGGCGCTGCAGATTGGTGCGGTCGACGCTGTCGAAATCGACCAGGCCGATCCGGCCGATTCCGGCCGCGGCCAGATACAGCAGCACCGGGCTGCCCAACCCGCCGGCGCCGACGATGCAGACTTTGGACCGGAGCAGGGCGATCTGCCCTTCCTCCCCGATCTCATCCAGGATGACGTGGCGGGCATAGCGTTCCAGGTCGGCGTCTGACAATTCCTCCATCGAACCGGATTCCCCTTCCACCCAATGTCAGTCGCTGTCTTCGTTCCCGGCGGGGCCGGGCTGCGCCAGGCGCTCCTCGATGGTGCGGGCGGCGTCGAAGAACTGCCGGCGGGTCTGGCCGACGAAGCGGTTGCGGTTTTCGATCGCGCGGAACAGCTCTTCGGAATCGTAACGAACCGATTCGACCATCCTCATCATGATGTCGAAGGTCTCGGTCGTATGGTCCAAAGGCGGCATGTCCATCTCGACGACGATCTTCGACATCAGGTGGGTCAGGCCCTGCACGAAGGCAAGCTGCCGGTCGTGTTCCTCCGCCGTCGTCACGATCGTCTTCAGGCGCAATTCCTTGGACAGGAAGGCTTCGACGCAGTCCAGCCGGTCGCCGCGCACATTGCACAGCGCGATGCGCAACCCGGTGATGCCGTTGGCGCCGGTCTGCGGCCCGAACAGCGGATGGGTGCCGACGATGTCCACATGCGCGGGCAGGTTCTCCAGCATCGCCGCGATCGGCTCTTCCTTGACCGAGCAGACGTCCAGCACCAGCGCCCCCGGCTTCAGATAGGGCGCGATCTGGCGGCAGACCTCGGCCATCCGCTGCACCGGCATGGCCAGGATGACGATGTCCTTGCCCGCCACTTCCTCCAGCGGCTCGGCCACGACGGCCCAGCGCTCGCTCAGGGGTTCCAGGTCGCGGACGGGGTCACAGGCGCCGATCCGGCAATGGGGCAGCAGATAGGGCAGCATGAACTCGCCGAATGCCCCCACGCCGATAAGTCCCACCGATGCACGCATGACCGTAATCCCTGTTTTTCCGTGTTTTCGACCAGACGGGCTTATAGGCCCTGAAGTCCGGCCCGTCGATACCGGGCGTTGCCGTTCGATCCTCACCTTTTCGACGGGCCCGGTATTGACGCAATAGGACGGTCGTCCTAGATAGAGACATAGGACAATCATCCTAGTGACAATCAAGCCGTGAAGGAGGCCGCCGTGCCCGCAGATCTATTCGACTCGTTTCAATTGGGGAACCTGACCCTTGCCAACCGCATGGTCATGGCGCCGATGACGCGCAACCGCGCCGATGAAAACGGCGCGCCGACGCCGGCCATGGCCGCCTATTACGCCCAGCGCGCGGGCGCGGGGCTGATCATCGGCGAATCCGCGCCGGTTTCCGCCCAGGCCGTCGGTTATCCCCATACGCCGAACCTGTTCACCGACGCGCAGACCGCGGGCTGGCTGCGGGTCAATAACAGGGTCCATTCCGCGGGCGGCACGATTTTCGCCCAGTTGCAGCATTGCGGCCGGATTTCCCATCCCAGCATGCAGCCCAGCGAGGTGACGCCGGTCGCGCCCTCGGCCCTGCGTCCGGAAGGGCAGGCCGTGACACATTCCGGCATGATGGATTTCGTCATGCCGCGCGCATTGGAAACGGCGGAACTGCCGGGCGTGGTCGAGCAGTTCCGGCACGCGGCCGAACGGGCGAAACAGGCCGGTTTCGACGGGGTCGAGGTCCATGGCGCGAACGGTTATCTCATCGACCAATTCCTGCGCGACGGCACGAACAAGCGGGAAGACGCTTATGGCGGGTCGGTCGAAAACCGCATGCGCCTGCTGCATGAAATCCTGGAAGCGGTCTGCACGGTCTGGCCCGCGAACCGGGTCGGGTTGCGGCTGACGCCGGAAAACAGCTTCAACGACATGTCCGACTCCGATCCCCAGGGACATTTCGAAACCATCGTGGACTCGCTGAACGTGCACGGCCTTGCCTATCTGCATATCCTGGAAGGCGACATGATGACGAAATCCCGCACGGTGGATTACGCAGGACTGAGGGCCGCGTTCGACGGGCCGTATATCGCCAATAACGGTTATGACCGCGAGCGCGCAAAACAGGTGCTGGCCGGCGGCGGCGCGGACCTGATCGCCTTCGGCATCCCGTTCCTGGCCAACCCGGACCTTGTCCGCCGCTACAAGCTGGATCTGCCGTTGAACAATGCGGATTTCTCGACATTCTACGGCGGGACGGAAGTCGGCTACACGGATTATCCGGCCCACCAGCATCCGGAAACGGAAGCGGCCTAGGGGCGGATTTGCGAAAAGGGGCGTTTTGCCATGGCAACGAAATCAACACGCGACCAGATCGTCGAGGCGGCGGACCAGCTGTTCTACCATCAGGGGTTCGACCATACCTCCTTCGCGGACATCGCGGCGGCGGTGAAGATTTCCCGGGGCAATTTCTATTACCATTTCAAGACCAAGGACGAGATCCTGGACGCGGTGATAGACGCCCGCCTTCGCAAGACGGCGATGATGCTGGATCAGTGGGAAATGGCGGGCGAAACGCCCGCCGCCCGCATCCGCAGCTTCATCGACATCCTGATCGTCAATAAGGCCGACATTCAGCGGTTCGGCTGCCCGGTCGGCACCTTGTCCTCCGAACTCGCGAAAATGAACCACGCCGCACAGGGCGAGGCGGCCGGGCTTTTCACCCTGTTCCGGACCTGGCTGCGCCGGCAGTTCGAATTGCTCGGGCGCGAGGCCGAGGCGGACGCGCTCGCGATGCATCTTCTAGCCCTCAGCCAGGGGGTCGCGACCCTGGCGACCGCCTTCGGCGAGGAAGATTTCATCCGCCGCGAAGTGCAACAAATGTATGACTGGCTCGCCGCGGTGACCGGCGCGGATACCGAAACCGCCCCGCATCCGACGCGCCATTGAAAGGACCTCACATGTTCATCATTCTGCTAAAATTCGGCGCCAACAAGGCCAAGGCCGGCGCCTTCATGGAAGGCCACAAGGCCTGGATCAAACAGGGTTTCGACGACGGCGTCTTCCTGATGGTCGGCAGCCTGAAACCCAATGCGGGCGGCGGCCTCCTGGCCGCGGGCGCGAGCCGGGAGGCGATCGAGGCCCGCGTCCAGGAAGATCCCTTCGTCGCGGAAGGCATCGTCGAGGCGGAAATCCTGGAAATCGACCCGGCCCGGGCGGACGACCGTCTTGCCTTCCTCGCCGCCTGATCCAAGGAGGAGGGAGGCATGAGCGAAACGATAAAGGGCCCGGACGGGAAACCCCGCTGCAAATGGGCGGGCGCCGCGCCGGACTTTTTCGACTACCACGACACCGAATGGGGTTTTCCGGTCGGCGGCGATATCCGGTTGTTCGAGAAGATCTGCCTGGAAGGCTTCCAGTCGGGTCTGAGCTGGCGGACCATCCTGGACAAGCGGGACAATTTCCGCGCCGCCTTCGCCGGCTTCGATTTCGAAAAGGTCGCGCGGTACACGGAACAGGATGTCGAGCACCTGCTGCAGGATGCCGGCATCATCCGCCACCGCGGCAAGATCGAGGCGACGATCAACAACGCGCAGCGGGCCTGCGAGATGGCGGAAAGGGAAGGCTCGCTCGCGGCCTTCCTCTGGCGCTACGAACCGGACCCCGCCGGCCTGGGCAGGCCGCAGAGCGCCTCCACCTCCCCCGACTCGGTCCGGCTCTCGAAGGATTTGAAGAAGCTGGGCTGGAAATTCGTCGGCCCCACCACGGTCTATGCCTTCATGCAGGCCATGGGACTGATCAACGATCATGTGGAAGGCTGCGTCATCCGCCGCGACGTGGCGGCGGCAAGACAGGCGTTCAAGAGGCCGGCCTAGGCGGGTTGTGGATCGCCACCCCGGCCATCACCATGCCGATGCCGATGAGATCCCTGAACGACGGCACCTGCGCCAGGACGACGAGGCCGATGAGGGTGGCCGAAGCGGGCAAAAGGCTCAGCAGCAGCGCGTAGCTCGCCCGCGGCAGGCGCGCCATGGCCAGTTGGTCGCAAATATAGGGCACGACCGAGGAACAGATACCCACCCCGATCCCGGCCAGGATCAGCACGGGATCGCCGAGAACGGCCAGCACATCCTCCAGCCCGAAGGGCAGCACCGCCAGGAAGGCGATCGCCATCGCCGCCCCCAAACCGGTCACGCCGCCCGCGGCGCCCTTTTCCGCCAGCCGGTGCGCCAGGACGATATAGACGACGAAAAGCGCGCCGTTGAGGAAGGCCCAGGCGAGACCGGCGGGGTCGTCCGACCAGGTGACGTCGATCAGCAGCACGATCCCGGCGACAGCCAAGGCGAGCGCGCCCAGATTCCGCGCCGTCCGCAGGCCGGCGGCCGCGACCGCGATGGCGCCGACGAATTCGATGGAGGCGACGAGGCTCATCGGCAGACGATCCAGCGCCAGGTAAAAGGCCGAATTCATCACGGCCAGGCAGACGCCGATCCCCACCAGCAGAAGGCGGGCCTCCCTGTCCGCCCCGTTCCAGGTCCGCAATGGATGCGTCCAGGTGGAGAAGATGAAGGCGGCCGAGGCGATGCGGAGCCACGCGACCCCCAGGACGCCGACGGCGGGAAACAGCAGCACCGCGAAGGACGGTCCCAAATAATGGAATACGGCGCTGACGCCGAAAAAGGCTGTCGGCGGAAGCCGCTCCGCCGGACCCTCGTAGAACCACCGCAACCGCCCGCCATCCATGGCCGATACCCCCGACTGTTTTTCAAGACACGAAGATATCGGTGGTGAATGGTTGAAATAAAGAAGGTTTGGAAGGTATGATCGAGTATAGAGACACAGAACGAAAGCAAATAGGATGAAACGCCTTCGTTACGAAGATCAAGGATTGGACAGTACGGATTCGGCCATCCTGGACGCCCTGATCGAGAACGGCCGGGCCAGCGTCGCCGACCTTGCGCGCAAAGTGGGGCTGACCCCGCCCAGCGTGTCGGAAAGGCTGAAACGTCTGGAGGAAGCCGATGTCATCACCGGCTATTCCGTGTCCGTCGATCCGGCGGCGCTGGGCCTGCCGATCGCCGCCTGGATCCGTATCCGGCCCCTGCCGGGGGAACTGAAACGCGTCGTAACGATCCTGCAAGGTCTGCCGGAAGTGGTCGAATGCGACCGGATCACCGGTGAGGATTGCTTCATCGCCAAGGCGCATGTGCGCTCTGTCGAGGACCTTGAGGCGCTGCTGGACGAGGTCATCCCCTTTGCGGTGACGAACACATCGATCATCCAGTCATCGCCGGTGAAGCGGCGCCTGCCAATCGTTGCGCTCAAGGAAAGGGGCGTCGCCTGAACGACCGTGACTCGGCCGATGGCGGCGAAACCGCACCCGAAAACAGGCCCGAAACCTATACGCCGGTGGACCCGAAGCCGCCCGAACCGCGTTCCGTCTCGCTCAGGTCCTCCACGATCTGCCACTGTAGTTGCGTGACCGGCGCGATCACGATCTGGGCGATCCGCATACCGCGTTCTACCGTGAAATCTTCCGCGCCGAGGTTCGCCAGGATGACGCCGACCTCGCCGCGATAATCCGCGTCGATGGTGCCGGGCGTGTTCAGGCAGGTGATTCCGTTTTTCAGAGCCAGGCCGGAGCGCGGGCGGACCTGGGCCTCGTAACCCATTGGCAATGCAATGGAAAGTCCGGTCGGCACCAGGGCGCGGCCGCCCGCGGGGATGACCGTATCGGCGGTCACGGCGGCCAGAAGGTCGGCCCCGGCGCTCAAGGTGGTCTTGTATTCGGGCAGGGCCAGGCCCTGACCATGGGGCAGGATCTTGACGGCGACTTCAATCGTAGTTGGCTGGGCCGCGGCAGTGTCGGACAGGGGGGCGGACATGGGAAAACTTCCTTCGGAACGGGTCGGTTTCAGGATCGGGTGGCGGCGCCGGAGAAATGCGCGGCGATTTTTCCGGCCAAGGTCTCGGCGACCTCGGCCTTGGTCGCGTCGGGCCAGTCTTCATGGCCGGTATCGTCGACGAATTGGATGCGGTTCCTGTCCCCGCCGAATGTCCCGGTCCCTTCCGAGACGTCGTTGGCCAGAATCCAATCGCAACCCTTCCGCTTCCGTTTCGCTGTGGCGTGCTCCAGTACCGCTTCCGTTTCGGCGGCAAAACCAACCACCAGGGCGGGCCGGGCGGAACCGGGCTTGGAGAGGGTGGCGAGGATGTCGGGGTTCTCGGTGAGGGTGAGCGACGGTAACGCACCCGAATCTTTTTTCAGCTTCTGATCCGCCCGGCCGCTGACCCGCCAATCGGCCACCGCGGCGGCGCAGACGGCGATGTCGGCCGGCAGGTTGGCGAGGCACGCCTCCAGCATCTCCTGCGCCGTCTCCACATGAACGGTTGCGACCCCGGTCGGGTCGGCCAGCCGGGTCGGACCGGAGACCAGGGTGACCGACGCCCCGGCCCGGGCGAGCGCTTCGGCGATGGCGTGCCCCTGCCGCCCGGAAGACCGGTTGGCGATGTAGCGGACCGGGTCGATGGGTTCATGCGTCGGGCCGGACGTAACGATTGCCGAACGGCCCGCCAAAGGCCCGGCTTGCGCGGGTTTGACGCCGGTGGCCGAGTGCAGGTGCGCCAACACGGCGGCCACGATATCGGCCGGTTCGGACATGCGGCCATAGCCGAATTCGCCGCAGGCCATGTCCCCCTCTACCGGGCCGATCATCTCCACGCCGCGTTGTTTCAGGGTCGCTACATTGGCCTGGGTTGCGGGATGGGTCCACATCCGCACATTCATCGCCGGCGCGGCCATGACGGGCGTGTCGGTGGCCAGCAGAACGGTCGTTGCGATGTCGTTCGCGTTGCCCTGGGCCATGCGCGCCAGGATGTCGGCGGTCGCCGGCGCGACGACCAGAAGGTCCGCGCCGCGGGACAATTGGATATGCCCCATCTCCGCCTCGTCGGTCAGCGAGAACAGATCGGTATAGACCTTGTCCTCCGACAGGGCGGACACGCTGAGCGGCGTAACGAATTCCTCGGCGGCCTTTGTCATGACGCAACGAACGGCCACCCCTTCGCGCCGCAGGGCGCGGATGACTTCCAGGGATTTATAGGCCGCGATGCCGCCGCTGATGATCAGCAGGACGCGCTTCGGCACGATGGGGGATTCGGACATTGAATCGGCCTCTCCGGCTCAATCACTCGATCGACAGGACCGTACTGGCGGCTGTCTTCCACGGCAAGCGCGCTCGAACGAAACCGGAATCGGAACGGTTTCCGCCGATTTGACTAAAATTGTAGTTAATGGCCGGGCCTGTCTGTCCAGGGCGAAGAATGGCGGCGAAAAACCCTTTGTTTGAAACCGGTTAGGGTCTGTTCAGCCGAGGAAGGCGAAGACCGCCAGCACGGCCAGAACCGCGATCATCGCCGGTCCCCAGCCGTTCCGGACGCCAGATTGCAGAACCCGGTTGCCGCGGGAGCCGCCGCGCCGCGCCTGTGCCGACATCCGGGCGATGACGGCCGGGTCGATGCCCGACAGCGTCTCCAGCACGTCTTCCGCCCGCCGCAGCGTGCCGGGCAGGCGTTGCAGCGCCTCGAGGGTTTCACCGACGGCGTCGCGGATGCGCGCTTCCGGCCCGCGGTTGGCGATCATCCAATCCTCGATCAGCGGCTGGGCCAGGACCCACATGTTCACGGTCGGATTCAGCTTCCGCCCCACCCCTTCGGCGACCAGCATCGTCTTCTGCAGCAGCAGCAGGTCCGGCTGGGTCTCCATCTCGAAATCTTCCGTCACCTTGAATAGCTGGGCCAGCAGGCGGCCGACCGAAATCTCGTTCAGCGGCTTGTCCAGCACCGGTTCCCCGATCGCGCGGATCGCCTGGGTGAAGGCCTCCTTCGATTTATGCGGCGGGACGACGCCGAAATCGAAATGCACCTGGGCGACGGTCCTGTAGTCGCGCTGCAGGAAGCCGACCAGAAGATCGGCCAGGAATATCCGGGTGCGCTTGTCGACCCGGCCCATGATGCCGAAATCGACCGGACACAGATTGCCTTCCGCATCGACGAACATGTTGCCGGGATGCATATCCGCATGGAAGAAGCCGTCGCGGAAGACCTGCAGGAAGAAAATCCGCGCCGAGCGCTCCAGCAGGTCGTTCACGTCCAGCCCGGCCTTGGTCAGCCCGGCGATGTCGTCGATGCGCAAGCCGTGGATGCGCTGCGTCGTCAGCACCCGGCGCGCGGTGCGCTGCCAGTCCACGGAAACGACGCGGAAACCTTCGTCGTCATGGCTCAACGCCGCCAGTTCCGATGCCGCCGCCCCTTCCAGGCGCAGGTCCATCTCTGTCTCGACCCATTCCTTGAAGGTCGCGACAACGTCGACCGGGCGCAGGCGCCGCAGGGAGGGGATCAGCCTCTCGCCGGTTTCCGCCAGCCAATGGAACAGCGCGATGTCGCGGGCGAACTGTTCTTCGACGTCCGGCCGCAGCACCTTCACCGCGACTTCCCGCCCGTCGGGCGTGACCGCGAAATGAACCTGGGCGATGGAGGCGGCCGCGACGGGCGTTTCCTCGAAAGAGGCAAAAAGCGCGGCGATCGGGGTTTCCAGTTCCGCCTCGATGGAGGCGCGCGCCTTTTCCGTCGGGAAGGGCGGCAGGCGGTCCTGCAGCTTGCTCAGGTCTTCCGCCACCTGGTCGCCGACCAGATCGGCGCGGACCGACAGCGCCTGCCCCAGCTTGATGAAGCTGGGCCCCAGTTCGGTCAGCGCGGCGGCCAGGCGCTCCCCTTCCCGTCCGGGCCGCCGGCGGCCCCACAGCAGACGGACCGCGCCGACGGGAACGCGCAGCGCCCGCACCCGGCGGGCGGGCCACAGGGCGTCGTGCCGCGCAAGCGTGCGGGCAATGCCGATAAGGCGGAAACAGTTGAGGATGCCTGTAATCATCAGGTGGGGGTTTAGAGTATTATCTCATCTTGGGAAATCACGGATTTGCCGCGCATGGCGGTGCGCGCGGCGGCGGCTATCCGCGTTCCTGCTGTTCGAAGAAGGATGTGCCCTGCGGCAGTTCCGGCGCCTGCAGGTCGAAGGCGACGGACCGGATCCGCCCGGTCGCCTCGCCGCGGACGACGCGGCCCGCATCGACGTTCGGCATCGGGTTCGGCGACAGCGGAACGGCGTCCTCGGCGGTATAGACGAAAATCGACAGCACCCGGCGCTTGTCCGAATTGTTCGGGGCCGAACCGTGGACGACGCGGGTATGCATCAGGCAGGCGTCCCCCGCCTTGCCCATCACCGGGACGGCCTGCTTGGCCATCTCCGCCTCCAAGCCCGGGTCGATGGCGCCGGTGAACCGCCCGCCATGCCACAGGCTGTGCAGCGCCCCGGTATGGCTGCCGGGAACGACCATCAGGCAGCCGTTCTCCTCATCCGTGTCGTCCAGCATCACCAGCGCCGTCACCACATCCGCGTTGCTGTGCGGCGTATAGGTGAAGTCCTGGTGATACTTCACCTCGGTATTCGTCCGCGGCAGTTTCGAATTGATCTTGCTGTGATGGAACTTGACGTTCGGGCCGATCAGATCGGCGACCGCGTCGGTCATCCGGCTGTTTTCCATGGCCGAGCGATAGGCCGCCCCCGCCTCGACCGGCGCGTTGACCCGGCGCAGGCGCGGATGCGCCGCAGTATGGCCTGGCTCCAGGTCGAAGCGCGGCTTGCCGTTGATCGTCTCTCCGAAATCGTCGTCGTGGCGGCGGCTTTCCTCGACCCAGTCGTCGAACTGGGCCTGCATGGCGGCCAGCTGCCCGGCATCGACGGCGTGCTTCAGAAGCAGGAAACCGTCGCGGTTGAAGGCGTCGATTTCATCCTGGGTCAATGTCAAGGCCATGGCCGCCTTCCCTCTCTGTCCTCCAGCCGGGCGTCAGGTTCGCCAGCCGGAATGAATGGCCGCGATGCCGCCGGACAGGTTCTGCCAATCGGCGCGCGCCAAGCCCACTTCCGCCATCATCCCGGCCAGGGTCTTCTGGTCCGGGAACCGGCGGATGCTTTCCACAAGATATTGATAGGAGTCCCGGTCGTTCGCCACCGCCTGGCCCAAGGCCGGCAGGACGCGGAAGGAATAGGTGTCGTAGATATCGTCCAGCACCGGCAGGACGACATGGCTGAATTCCAGGCACAGGAAATGCCCGCCCGGTTTCAGCACCCGCCGCGCTTCGGCCAGCGCCGCCTTGATATCGGTCACGTTGCGCAGCCCGAAGGCGATCGTATAGGCGTCCACCGACCGGTCGGCGAGCGGCAGGCCCTGCGCATCCCCCACCAGCCAGTCGATCCGGCCCAGAATGCCGTGATCGATCGCGCGGTCGCGCCCGACGAGAACCATCCCTTCCGTCAGGTCGCAGACCGAGACATGCCCGCCGCCGGCTTCCAGGAAACGGAAGGCGATGTCGCCGGTGCCGCCCGCGACATCCAGCAGGCGCATGGACGGGCGCGGCTTCAGCCGGTCGATCAGCGCGGATTTCCACAGCCGGTGCACGCCGCCCGACATCAGATCGTTCATCAGGTCGTAGCGGCCCGCCACGGATTCGAAAACGCCCTGGACCAGGGTCGGTTTCTCCTCCGGCGCCACTTCCCGGAACCCGAAGCTTGCGGTTTTGCCGCGGTTGTTTTCAATGCTGTCTGTCGCCATGCGGCGCACGATAACCGAGGCCGAACCGAAGAGCCAGACCATGCCCGAGTTGCCCGAAGTAGAAACCGTCCGCCGCGGCCTTGCGCCGCACATGGAAGGACGGCGGATCGTGTTCGCGGAACAGAACCGGCCGGACCTGCGGTTTCCCTTTCCGCCGAGTTTCGTCGCCCGCCTGGAAGGCAACCGCGTCGTCACGGTGGGCCGGCGGGCGAAATATCTGCTGATCGGGTTGGCGGACGGCTGGACCTGGCTGGTCCATCTCGGCATGTCGGGCCGGTTCACGGTCAATCCCGGAACCGAAACGATCACCGCGACCTCCGGCCAGGTCGGGCATAATTCCGGTTGGGCGCTGGCGGAGAAACACGATCATGTCCGGGTCGAGATGGAAGGCGGCGCGCGGCTCGTCTTCAACGATACCCGCCGTTTCGGTTTCATGGACCTGATCCCCCCCGGCGGGCTGGAGACGAGCCCGTTTCTCGCCGGGCTCGGCCCCGAACCCCTGGATGACGGTTTCAACGTCGCGGATTTCTCCGCCGCGATCGCGGCCAAGAAAACGCCGATCAAGGCCGCTCTGCTCGACCAGTCGGTGGTCGCCGGGCTCGGCAATATATATGTCTGCGAAGCGCTCTGGCGGTCGGGGATCAGCCCGAAGCGGCTGGCCAAGACGATCCCGGGGCAACGCGCCGAACGGCTGGTGCCGGCGGTGAAGGAGGTGATCGCCGCGGCGATCGAGGCCGGCGGGTCCTCATTGCGCGACTATGTGCAGGCGGATGGCGAGCTCGGTTATTTTCAGCATTCCTGGGACGCCTATGGGCGGGAAGGGGAGCCTTGCCGGAAACCCGGCTGCGGGGGCATTCTGCGCAGGATCGTGCAATCGGGCCGATCGACCTTTTTCTGTCCCGGCCATCAGCGTTAGGCTGGCGGGGCCGCCGGCGCCGAGCGAAAGTCCCAAACAGGGGGGATGTATGAACGACCCAACGGTTTCAGCCGCACGCGTGTTCAGCCCGGCCCGCGTCACAGGCCGGTTCGCCCGCGCGGCTTTCGCCTTGGCCGTCCTGTTGCTGGGCCTCGCGGCGGCGGCGCCCGCATCGGCGCAGACCTTCCTGTCGGGGTTCGAGGACGTGCCCCTGATGGACGGCCTGAACGCGGACGAGGATGCGGGTCTTGTCTTCGACTCGCCGGCCGGCCGGATTGTCGAAGCCTACGCGGTCGGAGAGGTTGCGTGGCCGGACGTGATCACCTTTTATACGGCGACTTTGAAATCGCTCGGCTGGCGCACCCTGGGACCGGGGCGTTTCGCCCGGGAGGGGGAAGAACTTCACATCGACCGTTTCGGACGCGACGGGGACCTGACCGTCCGGTTCACCTTGGCGCCGACGGATTGATCGGGCAGGGCGACCGGACCGGGTTCGCCGCAGCCACGAAGCGGCGGCCGAAACAACGAACATCAACCATCCAGAAACCCGGCACTGTCCGGGACTAGGCGAGGGGTACCATGGCGTACGAATATATCTTGGTCGAAACCCGCGGGCCGGTCGGCCTGATCACCTTGAACCGCCCGAAGGCGCTGAACGCGCTATGCGCGGGCCTGATCGCGGAACTCGGCAAGGCGCTGGACGGTATGGAAGCCGACGATAATATCGGCGCCATCGTCCTCACCGGGTCGGAAAAGGCTTTCGCCGCCGGCGCGGACATCAAGGAAATGGCCGGCAAGGACTATATGGATGTCTACCTCCAGGACTTCATCACGAAGGGCTGGGAACGGGTGACGACCTGCCGCAAGCCGGTGATCGCGGCCGTGTCCGGCTATGCGCTCGGCGGCGGCTGTGAAATGGCGATGATGTGCGATTTCATCCTGGCGGCGGAAACCGCGAAATTCGGCCAGCCGGAAATCACCATCGGCACCATTCCCGGCGCCGGCGGCACCCAGCGCCTGACCCGCTTCGTCGGCAAGTCCAAGGCGATGGAAATGAACCTGACCGGCCGCATCATGGATGCGCAGGAGGCGGAGCGCGCGGGCCTCGTCAGCCGGATCATCCCGGCGACGGAACTGCTCAACGAGGCGATCGCGACCGCCGAGAAGATCGCCGCCCTGTCCCGGCCGGTCGTGATGATGGCCAAGGAATGCGTCAACAAGGCCTATGAGACGACGCTGGCCGAAGGCGTGAAGTTCGAACGCCGGGTCTTCCACTCGACCTTCGCGACCGAGGATCAGAAGGAAGGCATGGCCGCCTTCGTCGAAAAGCGGACGCCCAAGTTCAAGAACCGCTGATCGGCGGCGCTTGGCCTTCATCTGCCCCGAACCAGCCCCGATCCGGCCCCGAAACGGCCCGGATCGGGGCGTTCCGTCCCGAAGCCGCCCAATGCGGTCTTGACGCTGCATCGCCAGGCCCCTATAAGCGCGCGTTCGCCGACGAGCGGCCGCTCCTTCGGGGGCCGTCGCGGGAATTCGTCCAGGGCGGAAAAGGAAACATGGTCCGTTGGTCGCCGCACCCGTCATCGGGTTGGCCGGCGCGACGTGATCGAATTAGTTTTTAGATAACGGATACTGACTATGGCCAATAACCTGCAAGCCAAGAAACGCATTCGGCAGATCGAGAAGCGGACCCTGCGCAACAAGGACCGCGTCAGCCGTATCCGCACCTTCGTGCGGAGCGTCGAGCGTGCGATCGAAAGCGGCGACAAGGCTGCCGCCGAAACCGCGTTCAACGCCGCGATGCCGGAAATGCACCGGGGTATCAGCAAGGGCGTCCTGCACCGCAACACGGTTGCGCGCAAACTGTCCCGCCTCTCCTCCCGGATCAAATCCCTCTAAGACGGACGGCTCGCAGGAGGCGGTAACAATTTACCGCTTCCCGGCTGCTGGGGATTGTGACGCCGCCCGTATCCGCGGGCGGCTTTTCATGTCTGCGGCCCGAATTTCGCCGGGAACGCCTTTCCGACTCTCCCCTAGAAGCAGAGCTTAGATTTTCATCTAAAAAGCGTAAAATTTTTTCTATTTCGGGAAAGAATTTGGATTCCAAAAGCTTAGAAAGATCGGCCTTTCGGGGAAGCGCAAGGCCAGGGATGTCAACGGTTTTATTTGCCCGAATCGGTCTTTTGATTCCTTGTCACCGCAAACCCGCGTGGCTAAAGTTCCAGAGGCAGGGAGGTCGAGCGGACCGAATGTCAAAGGGCTGTCGGATAGGGTGCCAGGGTACCGTACTATCCGGATCGGTCCGCAGGAGCGGCGGAAAAACAAGAGCTTAGAAAAACTCTCTCGGCGGCTTCTTTACAAAGAATGAATTTTTTGAGTGTTCGCGAAATCTCGCGAAACGGCGCCTGCGATGGTGGATGCCGACAGGACAGTTTTGTCCGATGCCCGGGTTGAGGGGTCGGGTGGATTGGACAGGGTCCAGCCGGTCTGGACGGGGTGCCGAAGCAACGCGTGTTGCGGCGGGAATGGTTTATTGAGTTCGCGTTGAGGGAGCCGGGTGCGACCGGTTGTTTCAAATGCTGATTGAACTGGGTGGAGCAATGGATCAAAGGCTGTCGGCGCAATGGGCTCGGGTGCGCGCCCGGATGCGCAGCGAATTCGGCGAAACCGCATTTCAGAGTTGGCTCAAACCTCTCACCTTCAAGGGATTCCATAACGGGGTCATTCATTTGCTGGTTCCGACCCGGTTCATGCAGAACTGGATCGTGTCCCAGTATGGCGATCGCCTGTTGGAGCTTTGGCGCAGCGAGAACCCGTCGGTCAGCGAGATCGATGTCGCCCATTCCGCCGCGCATGGCACCGCCGCGGCGTCCGGCCGCGCCCCGGGCGCCCGTTCCATGGACGGTCGTTCGATGGAAGGTCAGGCGGCCCGCGCCGCCTCCGCCGAGGCGATGGAAGGCTTCGACGCCGGTCTCTGCGCGCCGCTGGACCCGCGTTTCCGGTTCGACAATTTCATCGTCGGCAAGCCCAACGAACTTGCCTTCGCCGCCGCGCGCCGTGTCGCCGAGGCGGACAACGTTCCCTTCAATCCGCTGTTTCTCTATGGCGGCGTCGGGCTGGGCAAAACCCATCTGATGCACGCGATCGCCGCGCAGCTGCGCGAATCCGCGCCGGAAAAACGTGTTCTCTACCTGTCCGCGGAAAAGTTCATGTACCAGTTCATCCGCGCGCTTCGCTACAAGGACACGATGGCGTTCAAGGAACAGTTCCGTTCCGTGGACGTGCTGATGATCGACGATGTCCAGTTCATCGCCGGCAAGGACAATACGCAGGAAGAATTCTTCCATACCTTCAACGCGCTGGTGGACCAGAACCGCCAGGTGGTGATTTCGGCCGACAAGTCCCCGGCGGAATTGGAAGGGATCGAAGACCGCATGAAATCCCGCCTCGGCTGGGGCCTCGTCGCGGAGATCCATTCCACCACCTATGAACTGCGCCTGGGCATTCTGCAGTCCAAGGCCGAGCAGATGAGCGCCGATATTCCGCCCAAGGTGCTGGAATTCCTGGCCCACAAGATCACCTCCAACGTCCGCGAGCTGGAAGGCGCGCTTAACCGTCTGGTCGCCTATGCCAATCTGGTCGGCCGGTCGATCACGCTGGAAACCGCCCAGGAAGTCTTGCACGACCTGTTGCGGGCCAACGACCGCCGCGTGACGATCGAGGAAATCCAGAAACGCGTCGCCGAACATTTCAACGTCAAGCTCTCGGAAATGCATTCCGCCCGGCGCAGCCGCGGGATCGCCCGCCCGCGACAGGTGGCGATGTATCTCTCCAAGCAGCTCACCGCGCGCTCGCTGCCGGAAATCGGCCGCAAGTTCGGCGGCCGCGACCACACGACCGTCATGCATGCGGTGCGCAAGGTCGACGAGTTGAAGCAGGCCGACAGCAGCTTCGCGGAAGACGTGGAACTGCTGCGCCGTATGCTGGAAGGCTAGGACGCACATCCCGGCCCGGGCAAGAATCCGGGCAAGAATCCGGGTAAGGGGCCGGGTAAAGGGGGGCCGGGCAGGCCTTGGCGAAAGGTTCGGGAAACCGCCGGGGCAGCCGCACAAGGGCCCCCGGGGAAATCAGGCCCGAAATGCCGCGAAACACCCGATTCGCTAAAATGGCCTCATTTCGCCCGCTCGGCATGGCCGGGGCCGCGGCGCCGGTTGCAGCCGGTTTCGGGGCGCCGTTCAGGACGATAAAAATAAATCAATGAAAACAACGTCTTACAAATTCCGTTCCGGCTGCTCTTTTTGCCCGGTCCGGCGCGCTCTTCGCGCCGCAAATAGCTGGGCATTCCCGAGCGAGGTGGTATAGTTTTTCCCCGTTCTCGGGGGGCCGATTTCCAGGCTTCCCGCTCCCCCAGCCAGCCTTGGGCCAACCGTGTCCGGATGGTATCTGGAGCGGCTCCTCTCAGGCTTGCGGTGGGGGCCGCCGGTCCAAGGCCTGCCGGTTGAGGCAGCCGGGGATGCAACAGCCGGGGGTGAGACAACCGGGGGCGAGACAAACGGACGGGGCACGACGGGGCGGTTTCGCCGCCCATATCGTCGGTCGACACTTAGCGAACGCGGGTTAGAACCCGCGAAAACAGAATATGGCGCGGGGAAACCCGCTCCGGACAGAAACGGATCATCGACGACCCATGAAGCTGACCATTGAACGCGCCGAACTGCTCCGCTCCCTGAACCATGTGCAAAGCGTAGTTGAGCGCAGGAACACCATACCCATCCTGTCCAATGTCCTGATCGAGGCTTCCGGCAGCACGCTGCGCCTGACCGCGACGGACATGGACATCGCCATCGTCGAATCCGTCGCCGCCTCGATCGGCACGGAAGGGGCGACGACGGCGCCGGCGCATACGCTCTACGACATCGTCCGCAAGCTGCCGGACGGCGCGCAGGTGGAGCTCGGCAAGGAAGACGACCGCCTGGAGCTGCGCAGCGGCCGGTCGCGCTTCACCTTGCAGACGCTGCCGACCGAGGATTTCCCGGTCATGACCGGCGGTGACATGCCGCACACCTTCAGCCTCGGCGCCAGCGTCCTGCGCGGCATCGTCGACCGCACGCGGTTCGCCATCTCGACCGAGGAAACCCGCTATTACCTGAACGGCATCTACATGCATTCGACGGACGGCATCATGCGCGCCGTGGCGACGGACGGACACCGTCTGGCGCGTGTCGAGGCGCCGCTGCCGGACGGCGCGGAAGGCATGCCGGGCGTGATCGTGCCGCGCAAGACCGTGGGCGAGCTTCGCAAGCTGATCGACGAAACGGAAGGCGATGTCGAAATCTCGCTGTCCGACACCAAGATCCGCTACGCCTTCGACAAGGTCGAGCTGACCTCGAAACTCATCGACGGGACCTTCCCCGATTACGAACGCGTCATTCCGTCGGGCAACACCAAGATGATGCAGGTCGACTGCAAGGTCTTCGCCAACGCGGTGGACCGCGTTTCCACCATCGCGACGGAAAAGATGCGTGCCGTGAAGATGGCGATTGCGCCGGGCACGATGACGCTGTCCGCTTCCAGCCAGGACAGCGGCTCGGCGGTGGAAGAGATCGAAATCGGTTACGACAACGATGCGATCGAAATCGGCTTCAACTCCCGCTATCTGCTGGATATTTCCGGACAGATCGAAAGCGGCCAGGCCCGGTTCGAGATGGCGGATGCGTCCTCTCCGACCATCGTGCGCGATGTCGAAGACGACAGCGCGCTCTATGTCCTGATGCCGATGCGGGTGTAAGGGCGGCGCGGAACAGCGCCGGCCTGCCGGAAAGAGCATTTGATGATAGCCGCCGAAAGACTGGACCATACCGGTGACCCCGGTACCGGTGCTGCCCGGTCTGATCCGGCGCGGCCGGTTGCGGTCAGACGGCTGACAGTGACCGATTTCCGGAACTACGCGTCCCTGCGGCTGGATCTGGAAGCATCGCCGGTCGTTTTGATCGGGCCGAACGGGGCGGGAAAGACCAACCTGCTGGAAGCCGTCTCCCTGCTGACCCCGGGGCGTGGATTGCGCCGGGCGAAAATCTCCGAGATGGACCGCCGCGGTGCTCCCAACGGTTCCGGCCCGGACGGTTCCGGCACCAATCCGTCGGGCGCCGGCTGGGGCGTCGCCGCCGAGGTGGACAGCATGATGGGGCCGGTCAAGATCGGCACCGGGCGGGAGCCGGGCGGCGAACGCCGGTCGGTCCGGATCAACGGCGCGCCGTCTTCCGCGCAGGCATTGTCCGGTTACCTCGGCGCCGTCTGGGTGACGCCGCAGATGAACCAGATTTTCCTGGAATCCGCCGGCAACCGCCGGCGCTTCCTGGATCGGTTGATTTTCGCGACCGACCCGGCCCATGCCGGACGGGTCTCGTCCTACGAACAGGCCATGCGCGACCGCGCGCGGCTGTTGAAGGATCGCGGGGCCGACGGCGCGGACAAGGCCTGGCTTTCGGCGCTGGAAGCGCAGATGGCGGAACGCGGCGTCGCGGTGGCGGCGGCGCGGCTGGACATGACGGAAAGACTGGGCCGGGTCGCGGCGGCGGGGTTCGGCCCCTTCCCCGGCGCGGCGGTCGCGATCGAAGGCGACATCGAATCCTGGCTTCGCAACGGTCCGGCGCTGGCGGCGGAAGACGCGTTTCGGGACAGGCTGGCCGCGGACAGGGCGCAGGATGCGGCCGCCGGCGGCGCGGGCCTGGGCCCGCATCGCTGCGACCTTCGGGTCCGGCATTTGGAAAAGGACATGGCTGCCGATCAATGCTCGACCGGCGAGCAGAAGGCCTTGCTGATGGCCCTGGTTCTGGCGCATGCCCGGCTGCTGTCGGCGGAGCGCGGGGCGGTCCCGCTGCTTCTGCTGGACGAGGTGGCCGCGCATCTGGACGAGGCGCGGCGCGCCGCGCTTTTCGGGGCGATCACCGAATTCGGCAGCCAGGCCTGGCTGACGGGCACGGATGCTTCGGTCTTCGCGCCGCTGGCGCGGTCGGCACAGGTCTGGCGCGTCGCCGATGCGAGTTTGCAGGCGGCGGCGCTTTGACGGTTCAACTAGAGTATAGTGTGGATAACAATGGAAAACGGGTTGGTTAACCGATGAGCGACACCACGGACGACACGAACCAGAACGGCGGTCAGGAAGCGGAATACGGCGCCGACTCGATCAAGGTTCTGCGCGGGCTGGAAGCGGTCCGCAAGCGGCCCGGCATGTATATCGGCGACACCGATGACGGGACCGGCCTGCATCACATGGTTTACGAAGTCGTGGACAATGCGATCGACGAGGCGCTGGCGGGTCATTGCGACATCGTCACCGTCACCCTCAACGGCGACGGTTCCGTCACCGTAACGGATAACGGGCGCGGCATTCCGACCGATATTCACGGCGAGGAAGGGGTCTCGGCGGCGGAGGTCATCATGACCCAGCTGCATGCCGGCGGGAAATTCGACCAAAATTCCTACAAGGTCTCCGGCGGGCTGCACGGCGTCGGCGTCTCCGTGGTGAACGCGCTTTCGGTTTCGCTCAAACTGAAGATCAAGCGCGCCGGCAAGGTGCATGAAATGTCCTTCACCCATGGCGAGGCGGACGGTCCGCTGGAAGTCACCGGGGATGCGGGCAAGGAAACGGGGACGGAAGTGACCTTCCTGCCCTCGACCAATACCTTCACCATGACGACCTTCGATTTCAACACGCTGGAACACCGGCTGCGCGAACTCGCCTTCCTGAATTCGGGCGTGGCGATCCGGCTGACCGATGCGCGCCAAGCCGACCCAAGGGTCGTCGACCTGCATTATGACGGCGGGGTCGAAGCCTTCGTGCGCTGGCTGGACCGGTCGAAACAGGCGCTGCAAGACACGCCCATCGTCGTCACCGGCGAGCGCGACGGCATCACCGTCGAACTGGCGATGCAGTGGAACGACAGCTATCACGAGACGACGCTGTGTTTCACCAACAACATTCCGCAGCGCGACGGCGGCACGCATCTGGCCGGTTTCCGCGGCGCGCTGACCCGGCAGATCAACAATTACGCGGCCAATTCCGGGCTGGCGAAGAAGGAAAAGGTCTCGATTTCCGGCGACGACGCGCGCGAAGGGCTGACCTGCGTGCTCTCGGTGAAGGTGCCGGACCCGAAATTCTCCAGCCAGACGAAAGACAAGCTGGTGTCTTCCGAGGTCCGCCCCGTCGTCGAG
>Ga0209692_10001897_pt1 | contig 25580 bp, 46 predicted proteins | sample tdDd472_FD_187129 | JGI IMG/M metagenome (GOLD analysis project Ga0209692, IMG submission 187129) | Marine sediment microbial communities from the Atlantic coast under amendment with organic carbon and nitrate - tdDd47.2 (SPAdes)... | ecosystem: Environmental > Aquatic > Marine > Coastal >... | reverse complement strand
CGACGTTAAAGACTTGTGCCCTTTTGTAATAAAACACCTTGATCTTAACGCATTTAATGTAACTCCATATTTTAAAAGCTCTCTTTCACTCATCTCTCTACTCCTTTTTAAAACTCTCCCTACAACCCTTGCTTTATTTTATTTAAACGACCATGCAATAGAGTAATCAGCTCTGAGCAATGATATCTATGTATATCGTCTGTAGATATATCAAACCATTCCGTAACTATTTCTATTTTTCTCTCTAGCTGGTTAATTAAATCCTCATCAACATCTTTCCTGTTGTAATGAAACTCCTCGAGCATCACTCACCCCTTACTTTTTCTACTATCTTATCACACTCCGAAGGAATGCTGCCTATATTAACACTTGCATTACAAGCCTCGCCACAAGTCAATAGAACGTTGTGGTCGCTGAATATTACATCATCACCATACTTTAGTCTATTGGCTATACTTTTCGCTATGCAGTGCGCTATGTGGCCCTGAAAGAGAACTATGTTGTTATTGCACCCTTCAGCTTGACATTTATACCCGTCTCTCTCGTATATCCTTATATAATCATCTCTTGTAAACTTAGGTGGATTTTTTAGTTTACTCATCTAATAATCCTTTGTTTTACTTTAAAATACCTTTTACCATTATGCCAAAATACAACACCTCTGCCACCGTGAGGAAAACTAGAACCCACAATAGCTATTACACTTTCATCATCAACTGCATCATTTGTAACTATCCCGTGTATCCTGCAATAAGTGGCGTGATTTGAGTGTACGTAAACCCCATCAATAACTTCACTTATTCTAATAGACCTTAAAGCTCTTATTTTTTTATAAGCATCAATGCAAAGTCTATGCAATCTAAGCGATGGCACATTGTAGTAAGGGTACACAAAAGTTTTACTCATTACATAACCCAATAATTTTAACCTTCAAAACCCTATCAATATAATACGTAATATGAGCTTCACGAGTGAATATACAATTAAACCCAACCATTTTACTAAATTCATTGTATATGCAGTTCATATATTCGTCCATAACATTCTTTAGCTTTTTGATAGCTTCCATTTTCATTAACTGAAAATCATCATTGCTAGTAATATATATAGAACCAGGAAATTCAAATCCAGCATTCCTATATAAATCAAGTATAGTCTTGTCAAACTCGTTAAACACAATGTTGTCATAATTAGCAACAATATCAAATATCATTTTATACCCCCATTACAAAATAAGCAACCACCGCAAATGTAATTAGCAAAATAGCATTAACATAATCCATTCTCATCATTCACCCCCTTTTTTAACTCTCTTAATAACCAGTGTGTCATCATCTTTCTTGTATACATCTACGATATCGCCAACTTTAAAGTCGTACCTGGATACCATCATGTAACTTGAGTCACCCATCTTTCTGATAGTAACCCCTTTCGCCATTGTAATTAAATTTTCCATTGCTAACCTCCATTATTCTTTTTATTTCTTCTACTAATTCTACAGGATCTTTGCATAAAATTACACCAGTATCCCATTTTAATTCATTTTTATTACAAACCCTATCTTGGGTATCTTCATACATATTTATTACAACTCTCCAGGTTCTAGGTAAAACACCGTCATTATGGTTTAATATAGCTAAAGCTAATTTTGGATTTCCACCTGATAAGTCGTTAATCAATTCACATTGGCAAGTAATTTCTTGTTTTGTATCAATCATATTGACCCCCTTATAAATTAAGTATACTACCGTTTTTAATATTTGTCAATAGTTTTTTTAATATTTTTTTAATTTATTTGATTTGGGCGTAAAAAAAGAGGGCGTATTATTTCTAATAGGCCCTCTTAAAGGGAATGTGAGCTAATAAAAGAGTAAAGGAGAGTAATTACAATATACTTGTTTTAATCGTCTTTGTCAAATATTATATAAAATAAGACATATTATAATAATAAATATTATACAAATTATGTTTAACATGGCTTCTAAAAAAACTCTTGGTCTATAAATTCATCTTCTATTCCGTGATCTTTACGGAACTTTTCAAATGCAGCATCTTTTTGCAGGTTAAGAGTTAAGTATGCTTCAAGTATTCTGTTGTTGCTTGCCGAGAATATTTCAAAGAATCCAGGTTTAGCTTTTAAACCTATGTCATTTAAGTTAATACCGAAATTGTGCAAAGAGAAGTTTTCAGCCATTATCTTCATGCATAAATCCCATGTATCAGAGCCTTTCTTTTCTTTGTACTTTTCCCATTTCTCACGAAATAACCCATCTGTGGTTAATTCCCTATAATCAAAATGGTTTTTTTCAATTAACTTTTCTGCCTCATGCCTAACAACATGACCTACATTGCTAACGACCTTTTCCCAGTTTATATAATCATTATCGTTTAATCCAAGGTTGAATATCTCTCTAAATAACCGCATTTGATCTATCTTAGAATCTGCTATCTCGTCTTTTATGATTTCACGTTGCTTGTTTATGCATCTATGATATAACCTTTCTGATTCCATACGAAGCAAAGTGTATTTGTTTACAATAACCCCTTGCTGCAATTTCATTTCGATATCGGTTAATCTTTGCAGTAACTCTTTATTATCTTGTTGGAGGTTTAATATTATCTTTTTCAATTCACCTATACTTTCAGCGTTTGATTTATTGAGAGTAATATTTCCAAACTTAATACTAGTAAAACGCATAAGAATAAACCTTATAGAAGCTAGTAGAATAAATGCAACAATTATTACTAAAGCTTGATTTTGTGTGCAAAATTTAAAAAATTCAGTCATCTAATGCCCCATTGAACTCAACCATAGATTTTGCGGTCATGTAACAACCCATAAGAACTTGATTCTTTAAAGCTTCTATATCAGCCGTAAAAGAGTCAGCTAAACCTACAATTTTAATAAACTTAGACTCAAGTTGTTTCTCGCCGTTAGCATTATATCTTAAGTTAAGTTTTTCATATGCAGAGATAACAGGGTCTTCTAGGTCAAGAGGCCAAGCACCTTCTATCTCAAGCTTAACACTTTCAAGGTGGTTTTCGTATGCAGTTTTATCTTGATAACCTTTCATCGTAAAATTAACTCTACCACTTGTTTTATCAAGATTGAAATACCCAACATTCCAATAAGTAGCCAAAAAACCAGTAGTATCAGTAATTTCTTTTAATAATCCCATTTTATGCCTCCAATGCGTCTAATCTTGCTTTTATACTTGTGTTTTCTTCTTCTAATACTTTTATTCTTTCGTCAAATTGTTTCTTTTGTAGGTATGCAATAACCAAAGGGCCTAGTCTATCATATTGTACCGCATCTGGTTTACCTTCATTATCGTATGTAACTAAATAATGACCGAATAATTCATGTAGTTTTTCTGCCGTAACACCGAAAAATCTTGTATCAACATCATCTACAATACTATCAAATGTAACTATATCTATATCAAGAATCTTTTCAAGATCAATTTCTTGAGTCTCATTAACAATGTTTAGTAGGTCTTTTTTGGATCTTATAGAAGATGTCGATCGCAACATATCGCCAGAAGAGTTTATGAAAATATTAGCCGCACTTGCCGTAGTGTTATCGTAAACACCTTTCATGGAAGTTAAAGAGTTTGAATTAACTATTTTTAGAGGTTGAGAATAAAACACCCCTGCGCTAGACCTGACTTGTAAAAGAGTTTCGGCTGAACTCACCAAAAACCACATTGAATTATAGTTAGAATTAGCATCTTGTTCATGCATCTTTAATTCAGGTTGTAGGGAAGATATCGTAATGTCGCCGAAAGACCCCCCATCATTACCATTGAAAAGCCTTTTATATGGTATGCTTTCAAATAAAACATTACTAGATGATCCATTTGTCTTTTCACCAGTATATGTTCCAGTATAAAACGCAACATCGGTAGAAAAAACCGTTTCCCCCGGATATATTGTCCTATTCGCAACACTAGCCGCCAGCCAGTTAGCCTCAGTATCTACCCTATCACCCTGTACTACTCCATTATTTATCGTTGCCATTTATTACACCTCTCTACACTTTAATTTTATTTGTTTTTTATCAAAATCTATTGACTTCTCTATTATTTCTACCTCTATTATTTCACTATCGATTATAGTTCCAGTTTCTATGCTTATTAAATCGTATAATTCCCAATTTATAGCCTTTATTGTTGTTGTTATAGACCATATTTTTTGAATATCGCTCGTTATTGAGTTTAATTTAGAAGCCAAGTTTATAACGTCTGATTCATTATGTAATACAGTTTTATACTCTAACGTTTCTCTTTTCTGGAATTTATTTATAACTTCTATTTCTTGACTGTTATCTATATATGCAAAACTAAAATCGCTTTCTACATAATCATTTGAATAAGTAAAGAAGGTTCTTGAAAACACACTCTTCGAATCTCTTTTAACATTTGGACTACCTATTCTACTTGATAACTTTATGTCGCCGATGGTAGAGGTTAGAATATCTCTACTTCTCCATGTTAAACGTCCGTCGTTTTCTATATCTACAATTCCAAATAAACTTCTAGTTATAGGCTCAACTATTTCTGACAATATTGTTTTGTTTGATTGAGTTGATATGCCTACTTGTTGAGTATTAGCGGAGGTTGCACTATCCCATTCGGAAGTATCATAATTAAAATCATTATAAAAATAATTACCTTGATCTTCAAATGTTTTTTTTATTATATCTAGACCATTAGTTAAACTATTATATCCAGTTCCCTCCCATTTAAGCTTATCCAAAGACAAGCCTGTGTTAGCTGGAACGACTATTGAAAACCTATTGTTACTAATCGTAGGCGTCAATTGATTCCCTTGATTGTCGTATACATTTGATATATTTACTATTCCGTGTGACTCGTCAGCTACAAGAAAATTTAAAGTCCCGCCTGTTCCTGGATCAAAACTAGAAGAATCAATAGGGATACAAATTCCACGCCTTATCTTACCATAAGCTACGGGGATCGGCTTTCCAATATAAGAATCGTCTATACTTGGAAAATTAGCTACAGTGAAATTATTTTCACATACTGGAGCGTTAAGGAAAAACCTAGTGTCTTCGACCGTTATACTGTAACTAGTTCTAGATTGAGACAACTCAATCAAATTTCCAGTATATAAGAAAACACCATCCTCATTCACTAAGTTTACTTTACTTCCTAAGCTCTCTTGTATTATCGTTGTCCTTTCTGTATTGTCGCCACTAGCAACGTTGTATTTAAAACTCGACAATGGTATCAATCCGCTTTTTAGACTATTAACAGACTTCGAGACATCTCCAAAACTAGCTCTTGGAGAATAAAATATATCATTGAAATAATTATCGGTGGTCTTATATATATTATCAGAGAAACCAGATAAAAACAACGTAGCATTAACAAATAAGTAGTTAAAAGGTTCTGTGTTGTTAGTTAAGTTTATATAACAAATAAAAGTAGATTCATCATAAAAAAACGTCCCATTAGATGACTCCATATCATTATAATTAAATACCTTTGTATAAGCAGTGTCTATTGACAATCCTATTACATCCCTAAAGTTGTTATCTATATTTAACCAATTCCATACATCTGAAGTTTCATCTTCAATAGTAGAGTCCCCTTTGAGATTGCTAAAAAATATTCTTTTATCGTTTGATGATGAAGAATAAGACAAAAAAGTTTTACTGAAAGCTTTTCCTGATTGCAATAAATTTATCATGCAAGCTCCCTTATTTTTTTATAACTCATTTGAAAGTCGAAATCAGAAGTGCCACCATTTATTTTTCCGGCTGTTACGGTTAATATTACTTTTATATTTTTAATTTTCCATTGATTAACAGTAAATCTATTGTCCGAATTTGTAGGAGTTCCAGTTGAATTTATTCCAAAAAAATAAACAGACTCATTACCTACGGTTATTGTTTGACTTGCCATTGACTTTGAGACCGTTCCTCCAAAAATACCTTGATTTTGAAGCAAAATATCAATATCTATACTAGAGCTTGCATCTAAGTTTAAACTAAAAAGAATTTGTCCATAATCAAATTGCACAATCCCATCATAATTAAGAGCATAATCATATACGTATGTAGTTGGCGCTGTTTGATCCACTGTTATAGCGTGATTAATGTCAACAACTTGTTGAGTATGGTCTTCAAATAAATTATTACCAGACAATAAATTAGGAGTCAAGTTATTATTATAGCTTGTATTTGTATACAAATACTTATATATATTAGACACAAAATAAATAAGCTCAAAAACTCTATACTTAAAAGAATCATAAACCCCTTGATTTAATTCTGACAATACACCTCCGCTTGTGGATACGGCTAAGCCTGACCCATTAGATTTTATGTAATTTAATCTAAAGTTAGGATTAGGGATTAAGGCGGTAGAATCAGAGTTGTTGTTGGCATAATCACCATTGACCTCAAAAAAACCACCTGATTTATATATATCAGAAATAATAAAGCCCTTAAAATCACCCTTTCTATTTACATCTATATTGTAACATAAATTAGATAAATCTTTAGTATCTATGTAATTGTTTATTTTCTGTATAGCCATTTCACACCTTTGCGTATATAATTCTTAGATTCCATGCATCCGGAGTTGAGCTTGAAAAAGTTAATCTAAGCTGTACATTGTTTACCCCACCATGAACATTAAAAAAAACCATATCACTAAAACTAACATTTCCCGTTCCACTAAATGTATGTACATGTATTTCCTTCTCGTAATCGTCAGGGTCGGAAACTAACACGGCAAGCGTAGCTGTACCACTTGGAGTAGAATCTATATTGGTTATAGTTACGCCTTGAAATTCTAAAAAACCAACATCAACATCGGCCGTAATAGATGTGCTAGATGCTGGTATGGCTACGTTTTTAGTTGTTGGGCGACCAACGCTTTCAATACCTGTAGCATTTATATCTCCATCAACAAACAAATCACCGACTATGTATATATCATTTTTCTCATCAATAAATACAGACCCAGCATCTTGTACCCATCTTATAGCCCTATTACTCCCATTATAATAGCCTAATTTTGTAGAATCTAAAACAGGAACGGTTGCGCTAAATGAAAAACTAGACCCATTAAAATATATATACTTTAACGCTGATCCTGTTATAATTTCATCACTATCCTGGACAACATACGTGTCACCATTCAGTTCAATTATTGACCCTTGTTTTACGTAGTATGTTGTAGATATTTTTTCAACCCAAGTTAAATCTACACCTAACCTTAAGTTATCAACATTTTCTGCTAAATTAGATATATCTTGTATTCCTTGCTCGTAGTCATTAACCTTAACTATTGCCATAATTAAACCTCATTTTCAAACCCACCAAAAACCTCTCTAAGTCCATAAACAACCTTTTCTATCATTTGACCAGAGCTTTGGTCTATATGTTCTATTTGCATTGTATTACTATCCAAAACCCCAAGTAATATTTCGTCTCCGTAACAGCTATCAGAACTACCAGTAACCCACAAGTTAGCTGTTTGACTTAAGCCTTTTCCTAATAACTTTAAAGGATCGACATTAGATCTAGTGTTCGGGCTGCTTGATATCTGGAATTTACGATACCAAAAAGATGGATCAACTATTGAAATATTTCCAGAGCTAATAGTGCTATTAGAATTATCTATTATTTTCTTTTGAATTGCTTTGTCTTGAGTTTTTACGTCACTACTTAATGGAGAGATGTACAGTTCGCCTATTTTATAGAAAGAGTTACCATCATTTGTACCGCCTGACAATGTAATAGTTACTATCCTAACCATGTTACTTGCGAATGTAGTATATCTGTAATCGTAGAAGTATTCTGATAATGTAGAAATAGGTTCACTTGAGTTTATTGTATACCCTGCGTTACCGCCTAGATTAACTATTGTAGGCTCTGTTGCATCATCACCTAAGTTTACTATTGTTGGCTCTGTAGCATCATCCCCAAGATTAACTATATTTACCGGATTATCCGTCCACGTTACAATGTCAATATCTACCGCATTACAATTGATCAATGCAATTATATTGTAATGCTCTTCACCTGCTAACTCCACCGTTATAGTTTGAGTTGCGGTACTAGTCGATCGCCATTGTTCAAGAACTGATCCATTAACCATGTTTTCTTTAGGATAATTAGTGTCTTCGCTTGTGATACTCGTTATGTTTGTATATCTATCTGTGGTATATCTCACTATACAACCGCCCTTTGATCTATTACTCCGCTTCTCTGGATAAATACATTACCAGAATTCAACCTTTCTTCTAACACTCCGTCAAGAGATTGACCAGCAATATTGATTATAACATTTCTTGACGAATTTGTCGAGCTGTTATTGTCTGATTCTCTAGCAGGGGTAACACTTACATTTTCACCACTGTTAACCCGTAGCAATGCGCTATCATTTGCACCGCCTACTGGTACGCTAAAATCACCACCAAACTGGGCTGTCGGTAACGGAGTACTTAAAATAGCAGCTGTTTGAGCTGTACCTAATAAACCAATACTTATTGCTGCGGGTATGTTTGCAGGATATGGAACGCTTGCAATTGCATTGGATATACCTACCGCCGTATTGATTGCTGTTTGCGCAACAGCTAAAGCCCTTTCAAATATTATAGCTTCTATACTATCGCTTTTATTCTTTCCTAGAATGTTTTCTCTAACTTTAGATAAAGCACCTAGAAAATCAACTCCTGTGCTAGCTATATCGCTAATAGAATCAAAATAGTCTCGCCATGTAGTTTTTTCGCTTGCTACAAATGCTTGACTAAATCCACTTGCACGCTGAAAAGTTTCCTCTTGATTATTTAAGAATTGTTCTGTGCTTTCCGAAGCGCTTTCTATAACACCATTAAGTGAGTTTTTTATAGTTTCAGCCGTATTTACACTTGTATCTGTAAAGTTTTTTAAAGCCTCGTCAGACACTGTTTTAGTTTGGTCGAATACTTCTTTTAAACCGCCTACGGCAGTTGTAGCGATGTTTTTCCATCCATCTACATAATCTACACCGAATTCTTTTAATGAGGCTCCAACCTCTTTAGTGCTGTTTTTAAGTTGCTCGAATGTAGCTTCACCACGAATTAGATCATAAAATGTCTTTAATGTAGCACCTATACTTTTAACGATCTTTATGGAGTTAGCTAAATTAGTTATTGAGTTTCTAACTGCTTGAGCTACAATCTTGAATGAAACACCCACTAGTCCAGCTGCAAAAGCTAAGGCTTGCAATGCTGGTTCAAGTAAATTAGTTTCGCCTTTCACTTCACTTAATTCATCGCCTATTAAAGATAATGTGCTTTTTAATTCTTTAAAAATCGTATTTACAAGAGGGGTTAAAACTGTTTTTATAGCTTGAAAGAATCCTGCTATTTTAGCCAAACCATCTGCAAAAGAATTTATAAATTTTTCACTCGAAAGAAAAGCATTGAAAGCTTTAGCACTTTCGGTTGACGCTTTCACGAAATCCACACCAATTAAAGAAACAAATTGACCAAACTTCTCGGATATATCACCCTGCTCATTACTAAGTTGTTGCAAAGCTCCTCCAAAAGTCTCAGCAGCAGCCTTTGCACTGCCTCCGAATTGACTTTCTAGCTCTTTTAATATTATTGCTTGCGCCCCTGCAATATCGCCTGTTTCCTGTAACGATTTTATTACTTCTTTTTGATCTTCGGTAAATGTTATACCTGTTCTTGATAATGCGGTTAATCCTTTTATAGGGTCATTTAGGGCTTTACCTACCTGTATGGATGAAGCTTTTAAATCTTGACCCATTGCGGTAGACACATCTAATATAGCTTCCTGAGCTCTTTTAAACGTATCACCGCCGATCTCTTTAAATGTTAATAACAAATTTGAACTTGCAATAACAGCTTCGTCACCAAAAGTAGTGATACCTTGCAAACTACTAGCAAAGTTTTTTATTTCTTTTGCTGTTAATCCCGCGGCATTTTGAGTTGATTTTAAAACAGTATCTAGTTGCTTTTCGACCTTTGCCTGCTCATTGAATGCCAGAACTGACCCTTGAACGGAGTTCTTTAAAATATTAAAAGCTTGTTTTGCGGCAGCAAGTGCCACGTTAGCCTTTATTATAGATCCGGTCATACCTTTAGCACTAGACCCAGCTTTGTCAGTTGTTTTTCCTAAACTAGCTAAATCTCTTGTCGCTTTGTCTGCGTCTGTGGTTACATTAATAAATATACTTGCTGCTTCAGTTGCCATAATCGCTACCTTGTTTTTATGTTAAATCCAACTTTTAAATACTCGCCTATAACCTCAAGTTTCTGGTTTGCAATCTCAATACCTGAATAACTCCGATACATCCACTCAAACATTTCAACGACCTGGACAATGTCGGGTTGTTCGTATATATAGCTTTTACCACAAGGCCAGCCCATACCTAGATGGTATTTAGACCAAAAGTCATAGTAATAGTAAAAGTTTTTATCGCAAAGCTCGCTAATTTCTTTTTTTGTGCCGAAAAAGATAGGGTTTGCAGGATCACCCACAAACCCTAAACGGTCGGCAAACCTATTGTCAACTTTCTGCTTAGATTTACCATGTATCTCTAACCAGAAAGCCGCTTTTACTTTTTTATATCAACCACTTTCAAATCGTTGATTGCTTGTAATAATTGTGTCCATATTTCATCACACACGCTATACTTTAATATATCATCTATTGTTATTTTTCTTAATGGCCCACCATCAACTTGAAAGTCGATCGGGTTTAAAATAGATTTAACATGAACTTTTATATACTTGTCATAATTGATATCAATTTCACCTTCATCATCAACACCTTTTATTATGTTTATAGATTTCGACCTAGTTGGTAATACTAGAGAAAAACCGAATCTTTCCGATTCGGGTTTCTCTAGGTTATTTTGAATATCAATATAAAATTTTTTTTCTTTAGGTTTTGCCGCCTGTAAAATCATTATTATGCTCCTGCTCTTGTGTATAATGCTGGTTTAACGTCATCACTTGACGCTACTCTAAAACTTGAACTAAATGCTTGCGCTGGTGACCCTTGGATCGCTGCACTTGCACTATATGAACTTAACGAAATAGGTAAGAAGTAAAAATCTATATTCTCACCGTTTGTGCTTTCTTTATTAGTATACAGTTCTGCAAAAAGTATTGTAGTTGCACTCGCATAGAAGTCAGCCGTTGCACCATCGTTTGGAGTGTTTACAATAGAAATAAACTCACTTGTAATTCCACCAGGTTGGTCTGTAACACCAATCATGTTTATACCGTTTATTGATCCTGTAATATCTGCAATATCTGAAACAATGTAAGTCTTAGATGTATCACAGAATGTAGTTGATTCGACCTCGTCTTTTGCGAACTCTAACGACCATTCGTTAATATCACACGATAAAGCCCCTGTAACTAATCTTGCACTATCACCAGCAGCCAAAGTCACAGTACCATCACTGTAAATCATATATCCCGCTGCAACATCAGCCGCGCCAGTAGCGCCACTATTAACCGGAAAACCAGTCGCAACACCTACGGTAACTATAACCCACCAGCCTGCTGTCAGTGTACCAGTATCACTTTGAGCAACTCCCAAAGTAGAAAATTTTAATGTCCCGTTTGAACCAGACACTTTCTTTGTAGCCATTAAATTAACCTCCATGTTAGTGTAGACTCGAAGAAAGATAGCCACGTATTAAGCGTGACGTCTTCAATCGACCTGACACCATCTGTTATATTGTTTTCTATTATATAATTATTAGTGCCATCACTAACACTAGTAAGTCCTTTAACATAATCCTTTATAGGTTCTAAGTTATCCTCAGATAAAGCCGTGTTAATTGCAACACTATCAATTTGCAACAACACCTGACCGCTTACCTCTGTACAAAAAACATTCTTAACACTATCTTCATTAGCATCAACAGTTTTAATGACAAAATAAGGCTTTTCAGCATTGTAACCACTATTACGGTAAAACGTATCGGTTACAAAATTATCTTTTATTGTTTTATATAGTGCCTTGTTTATCATACTTTATTATCCTGTAAAGCTTGATTAGCTGCGTTTGTAGCTATATTACCTATTTGTTCTATGACCCTGCGAGCACTTGGCCTCATATAAGGTGTAAATCCATAACGTGGCTTTCCGAAGGGTTCTAATCCGTATTCCTGGGCTAACGCATATTCAGAATCACTATAATAAAACCACTCATCATCTTCATCTTTTTTCAATATTATGCTTTTTTTTAAATCGCCACTTCTTTTTCTAACAATACGCTTCGCTATTCTTTGACCTGCTGTAGCAGCTTTCTTAGTAACAAGCTCTGTGAAATCTTTTGCAAATCCATCTATATCTAATTTTATATCAATTTTTATTCCAACCGGCATTACGAAACAAACCCGCAAATTATTTCTTTATGGTTGTTTACAGAGCTTATACCGTCATCCTGATAACCACCTGACATCACAATATACTTACCAGCTATTCTATCACCATGTTTAATCGGTGTGCTTACAGATGTATAAAACCGTTTCTCGGCTCGTTCGTTACTTGTTGAGTAGCTTGTCACCTCACTTGCTTTTAATGGTTGCAAGAAACCTAGATAACTAACAGCTACTCCATATGTTAATATACCATCATCGTTAGGAACAGTACTCATTGTCTCGATATCAGTAGCAACGTAAAACTTTTCTATACAACCGCCCATACTAACCCCTATATAAATTTAACAGTTCTATATATATTCAATGCGTCTAAATATTTCTTTGGATACCCACCAGCACTTATCTTATCATTGTCTTGCATAGTATACGAGTAAGTACCTATACTCTCACTCTTAACGTCACCTTTTGCAAACGTTGCGCCACTAGCCTTTAAAACCATATACATTACCATTTGGCACGCTGTTAACTTACCGCCATACGGTAAACTTCTAATTCTCAATGTTACATCTGATAAAATAGAGGGGGTGGTATCAGTAGTAAGTATTTTATCATCGTAATCAATTGTGTTTATTAAATATTCAGTCTGTGTTTGACCATCTATAACAAAAACACCCCCGAGAGCTATATTTATAACATTACTCATTGTAAATTGTGTAGTTGAATCCTGTACACCACTATAATCATCCATAAATTCATTATTTAAATATCCATTTGTGCCTAATAAAAAATCATTCACGATAGGTATATAATTAGTTAATAATGTATCATATGTAGCATCAGTAATACCAAGCAATGATTTACATTGAGTTAAAGTTGTAAAGTTAGGTTTTATCATTAAATTACCACCCTAGAAGGTCTATTAGTCAAATGTCCGTGTACTTTAATTCTAAAAGAAACTAAATCCGTAAGATCAGCCCTAACCCTTGCTTCTATTCTGTTTTTTCCCGTAAAACCAGGTATAAACTCTGGAAACTCATCATATATTCTAAACACAGTTCCACTTTTATCATCACCATTTACGGTTTTTCTTATAGATGTAGAATATATTCCAGCTGGCGCTTTATCAGAATATGTCAAATCATAACCTAAAAATCTAAAATCAAAATTTGACTTAACATTGTCCAATGTAAATCTTATCAATCCATCTGGGGTTTGAGGAGTAATAGGAAAATCTATGTTATTCTCTAGAATCAACCCTTCCTCGGGGTCTAAAGCATCCAACCCCCCAAACTTTCCATCATCTGGACTTTGAGTATGAGTAAGTATAGGTATAAACCTAGTAACATCCCACGTACCACTTTCCGACTCAAAAGTAAAACATGCGGGATCTACAGAACCGTCAACATTCATTTCTAAATTAGTAACCTTTATAACGGCATTCAAAGAATATGGATATGTTATTTCGATTGCTAGTGTTATATCATTAACAGCAACAGCGATTATTTCATATTGCTCAAAAGTATTAGACTCCCATATTTCGAGATAATTACCAACTACAGTACCATGACCGGCTGTTAGTGTTACTGTAGAATCACCAACACTCGGAACTGATTCAAATGTAGCATCTCTAAGTTTTTCTGATATATATTTTTCCAATGGAACGTTTTCATAATCAGATTTCAAAACACTTAAATCCGCACCTCCATATTGATCTAATATCGCTGCTTTTGTCAACACCTCATCATCTGTCATTTTTTAATCCTCTAAGCCTTTTATCGTGATAAACTACTTTAGTTTTTTCACTATATCATCTTTAGAAACCTCTTTTTTCGCAGGCTTCTTATTGTTTTCTTCTTTAATTCTTTCTAATTCAATTATTCTATTCTCTAAAGCCTCAACCTTTTTTGATAACCTTAAAAAAATCATATTATCTTGTTTTCTATTGCCGACCATATAAATTCCTTTTAAATAGGGGCTAATTAAAGCCCCTTGTAAATTATGCTGTGAAAGTTTCCACGGAAGTTCCGCCAGTAACAGTATAGCCCATTACAGTAAGATTACCTACCGTTAATGTATCTGTCTCTGTATCTAACCAATCAGCAGCATCACCACTAACAACAATATCAGCCTCACCATTAACCAAGGTTAAAGTGGTACTTACTATCGAAGCAGTCCCAGCCGTTGAAGTATCAGCAATACTTAAAGTAGTTGTGTAAGCTGCGTTTAACCAATTCATCGTCTCGCCAGCAGTATTAACAACTTTAATATTAACTGTTCTCGTCCATGCAGCCGCTGTTGGCTCTGGGGCAACTGTCTCTGGAGTGATAACTATAGTTAAGTCACCAGACATTCCCTCTGCCATTAGTCTTTGTTGTACGTTATGCGCTCCAAGAGCTTTACTTTTCTCACTAGATAGTCTAGGCACAATATCCCCCTATCCGTTTGTTTTTAAAACTAAGAAACCAACATTTTTAAGCTCATCAACCCTGTCCCAATTAGCAGCAAGTGCTAATTCTGCTCTTGTAGGCGTTTCGTTAGCAACTGATCCAGCTTGCCAAGCAAAACCCATCGGGTGTAGAGCATAGTTTCTTCTAGATACAACCTCAGTTACACCCGCAGAACCATCTCTATCAATTTCGAATGGAGTAACTCCGTTACCTGATTCACCATAAGCAAACCCACCTCTTTTACCTAGAATAGTCCAGTATTGTTGATTTGTAACTGTTGGAGTAGGTACTTCATCAGAAACAATAACTGTCATATTAAGATAAACACCAAAACCAATATTCTGAGTATTAGTAGGTTCGAAATCAATAAGATTTAATGATACTAGCCTAGCATATGGTACAGAGTGCATTATAATAATATCAAACTGTGATTTGTCACCTTTTTTGTAGTAAGTATCAATTACCGCATCAGAGTCAATTTTTTCTGCATCCGTAACAGTTCCAGTAGTTGTGATATCGTTAACCATGTCACCAGAATCTGCCGCAACATTATCTGCAATAACACCTGTAACAATAGCACTTAAAGCTGCTTGTTGTTCTAAATCCCATACATACCCAAGCTGTGATTGGATATTACTTTGTAGGTTTTCACCTGAAAGGTTTTGAGCTAACTCTTCATAAGAATCATTTCTACCTTCAAAAATTCTAACCCCGACTTGTTTGCCCGATGTTTGCGCTATTCTAGATAAATCAGTTCCATCTTGAATCGCTGTTGCACCAGCTGTAAGTCTCTTAAAAAATGGTACGTTAAAAGTTGTACCTCCGCCGGCGATATAACCATCAACAACACTTGATCTTTGAACTAATCCCGACTTATAAAAGGATGTAGTGGTAAAAGCCTCTTGTGTTAAATATCTAGCGTAAATCTCCGGTATAATCATATCTGTTGACTGTGTAGCCGCCATTATGACCCCCTAATTAAATTATTTATACATTAACTGTTTAGCTAGCTCATTGTTATTTACCCATAACTCGTTACGCTCTTCCATTGTCAGGTCTGTCCAACTCTTTTGAGTCGTTGACGCTGGAGCTTTTGGAGGAGTACTACCGTTATTAGTGGCAAACTCTTTAGCTAACTGCTCTTTCATATCATTATAAATGTTTGCTTGTATTTCTATTTGAGTATCTAAAGTATCCGTTTTAGTGTAATCTAATGTTTTCAAAACACTTTCGGGTAACTTTAATTCGCTAATCTTCAACAATGCGTTCTTTTCATTAGTAGCCTTTGTAGCTTCCAGCCTATCAGAAAGGCTTTGCTCTTGCAATTCTTTCATCTGTAGTTGTAGCATTTCAATGTCGGTTAACTTCTCTTTTTTAGTGGCTTCTACTTCTTCGCTTTTAGCATCAACTACCTTTTGTAGTTTACTAACTGCTGAGTCTAACCCGCTAATCTGACTCTTTTGAGTCTCGATTAAAGCAACCGCATCTCTTAAGGACGCCGTTAAATCTGCAATGTTTTGATTATCTTGACTTTGTTCCTCAGATTGAGTAACAACTTCTTCGTTGACTGTATCCATTTAGATACTCCTTTATTATAACATATTTTTAAAGGTAAATGTTGCCGACCAAGCAATTTTACACTTTTTTTACTTTTCCCATAAACATAGAAGTATGTTTGTCTTCTTCTTCATTTATTTTCAACAAAACAACTTGATTTTTAAGGCTATCAAACACTATAATTCTATTTTTATAATATTCATAAAGCCGTATGGTTGTATCATCTGGAAAACCTATATACATATCTTCGCCTTGAAGATATAACTTACCAGAAAAAACAAAAGATTCTAATAACTTATATTTAACTACTTTAAAAGTAGCAAAACAATAATCTCTTTCAGTATTCATTATTTACCCCTATCTTTTAACGGAACTCTTGCTCTCTGCGCTGGTGTAACACCTCTACGCTCTAAATCTTTTTTTATTATTTGTTGTTTTCTACTTGGAATGTAAACTTGATTGTAAATATTCTTTTTCAAACCTAAATCTTTATAGTATTGATTAGCATTTTTATAAGGCACTGTCTCGCCATCTATTACTCTATACTTTGGAGGGAATGCAGGATCAACACGCTCAGTAAAACATCTGTCGTTAATATCCCAACTAGGATTACCTGTCTGGTGCTGTATGTATGGGTTGCCGTCTGGGTATATAAACTCACCAAATGCGTTAGCTATTTCACCATCCATGCTAGCCGATTGCGGCCTTGTCTTGCCATCAATAACAGCTCTATAAGTAAGTTGAACTGCGACACCTTGTTGTAATTCTTTTTTATATTCGTCAGCATCACCGCTTGATCTAATTCTGTTAATCTCAGTAACTAATAGCCTCTTATATTCTGCTGATATACCTTTATAGTTAAGCTTGTTAGGAATAAGTTTACCTGTTCTATCACGAAACCCAAATACTTGATCTACACTTTTGTATATATCGTCTAACGTATTGTTATTAGTCAGTCCAGTTAATACGGTTCTATATACTCTTGTAATATATCTAGCCCTTGAGCTATTCATAGCTTGTCTATCCATGAACTTAGATAATGTATTTGTTATTGCATCTTTTAATTGTTTCTGTTGTGGTTTTCCTATCTGAAAATCATAACCACCTTGCAATCCGTTTTGTGTAGTTACATATGATTTATTGTACCAGGCATTAACAAACTCTCTATTATAACGAGCCTCGATAAATGTTTCAGACCTTACAAGATCACCTTTCATAGCTTCATTTATATTCTTTGCTAGTCTTTGCTGTCTTTTAGTAGTGAACCATGCATTTATTATATTAGTGTCTTCGGGTGCTTTCTTTTTCCACTCTTTCACAACCTCTTCAACATTACCGTTAGCGTCCTCTAAATATTGGGTATAATTTAGTGTCCAGTTTCTAAGATTTTTGTCTTGCTCTCTAATTATCTGGTTATCATATTTACCCATTACTCAGCTTCGTCCTCTGTTGTATCGTTCATATTATCATCAACAATCGTTGCGGGCATTAAGTCGCCTTCTTCTTCAAGCTCTTCTCTATTTATTGCTTGATCCACCTCTAAAGGCAATAGATTATTTAATTGGTTTTGGCTTAACATATAACCTGCCTCTCTAGCTTCCTTAACGTCCATTATAATATTACTTGGTATATTTCTAGTAAAATTAACAGATAAATCTTCTAAGTTAAAAGAAAACTCTTTGTTGTAGCTGGCGTTATATTTAGATATTAGACTTAACATATACTTTAAAGACCTCTTAAACTCAACCTCGGTCTTAATAGTAGATTGTTCAAGAGCATTAAACATCATTCTTATTTGAAACGCTGTAACACTTGACCCTATGCCAGACAACATATCTGGATCATAACTATTAGAATGTTTATATATTCTTCTTTGCAGATCATTTTTAGCGTACTCTATAGATTGATAATTAAGATTCTTTTCAATAAATTTAGCATCAACCCCCGATTCAGCATCAGCCAACAACAACCCTGTTTGCTTAAACATCTTCAACAAAGCTTCATTTTTGTTTTCATCATCACTAAATGTACCAAACCCTTTAAGCATCAAATAAGCCAATCTAAGCTGTGTTATCTCACTCGATAAATCACTATCTAATATATCATAAACATCTTGCAATCCTACCGTAAGCTCCGTGTCGCTTAATCTATTGGTATTGTTAGCAAACTCTACTAATGGGACACCTTCAAACAAATGTATTACGGGATCTTTCGTGACAACCATATCGCCTTGGCTACCTGCGTATTCAGTTACAAACACCTCATCATACCAAAAAGCATTATATTGAGATGTGTCACTCAAATCAGGATAATACATAAGGCCGTACACTGGCAATTGATTCTCATACAGCACAACGCAATGGAATGATTTCTGTGTGTTTAAAATAACATCGTTTTTGCCCTCTGGACTAGAAAGTAATATAAACCCCTCACCCTCTGCAACTGCCGAACTGGCAGCGTCCATCAAAACTGCATCTACATCTTTTAATTTTATATAATCCTTAAGCAAGTCTAAATTATTTTTATCTTCACTAGAATAACTAACCGGTTTACCTAAAAAATACCCCGTCTTATTTCCTACAATAGAATTGAAGAACGGCGTATGATTCCTGTGATTCACCTTCAACTCGTGTGCGTTTGTCCTTCTAAGTATTGGTACACCGTCATGCGTTCTAGGGTCTACTGTTGAATTATCAACAACATCTTGTGTAGTAGGTTCTAAAAGACCCCTTCTATACATTCCGTACTGTATTTTTCTACGATTCCAGTCAACATCTATAATAACGTCAATGACTTTGTTTATAGGTTGATTCTCTCTTATCGCTTGTATTAATTCAGCTTGAACCAAATCATCGTATATGTTCGTGTATTCTCTTAAGTTATCTAAATCTACCATGTCGCCACCTTATCTATTTTACCTATATATTTTTTACTTATCACTTTCTGTAAGCACATATCATCATTCTTTATTCTAAAGTTATCTTTGAATTCTATTACACGACCTATATTTCTAATGTAGTATAAACCCCGTTTAACCCTATTAAAACTAAACTTTTGTTTCTTTACGATTTTATCGCACACGACATAACTGTACAAATCATACCCATCACCCTGTAATATATCCATATAACCCCTTTTACATATGCATAGACATCATTCTTCCTGTTGAACTAACGACCTCGGCTCTACATATAACCAAAGCATCGGCGATATTCGGAGACTTTGTACCTTTAGGTTTTTTGTCTATCAATATTCGGCCTTTTGCGTCAAGCTTCATTGTCGGTTGTGATACCTCGTTCATAAGCTTGTTTAACTTCATTTTATCCGATTTTTCGTGAAATGTCAATACCCTGTCTTCTTTATGATCTTTTTCTGAGAATTTCCTATAACCATTGAAAAATTCATCTCTTAACTTCCACCATGCTTGAGATTTAGCATTTGCAAACATATCTGAATTCTTTCTGTCGTCATAATCTTTCTTACCGCCTCTTACTACCGCACCCGCAGCACTCCAACCGATAAACTCCATCTTGTGACCTGTTGCTTTTATCTGATTTAATCTTGCTTTAACTCCTGCGCCTATACCTATATTATCATATCTAAATTGCTCAGCTTTATATTTTAACGCATTATTAAAAGCTTTGTTTGTTGTTTCAATTACATCAATACCCGACCATTCATCAATAAACAATATAGTGTTTCCTTTCATTATAACTTGAGAATTCATATCAATTCCCTCGTCAGCCACATCTAGCGCACTTATTATTTTTCCATCGTCAATGACACTTGTTACTTCGGTATGAGTCACCCATGCTGAAGGAATAAGCACACTATCAACTGAGGCTCTGGCATCCCTCTCAACCTCTCTTTTAAATACATGCATTAGACCAAGCCGTTCAGCTTGAGCCTTTCTATCATTGTACCACTTCTTTGTATGTAGTGGATTATCCCACCAGTTAAATACGAAAGGGTCTGGATCTGTTTGTGTTTTCCTATAGAATATAGTGTTAGTCCCCGAATGGGTTGATACGTCTATGATACATTTAGATACATCACCTACCGCTGCCTCGATCATTTCTGGCCTTTCATAAAATGCGGACTCATCCTTAAAAAACATAGACCGCCTACCACCACGGTTAGGATTATCACCACTAGCGCCGGATATATCCGATCCTGTTAATGTGTTTTGTATATGCATACGACCAGCTTTTATACCACTAGTCCAGCTTTTCGGTAAATTTTCTATAATAAACCTTGCTTTTTGAAGTATAGTAGATGTATCGCCTATTTTGTCACACTCTTCAGCTTTATACGTATATACACCACCCGAGAATCCTTCGAAGAATAGTAATTGCCACATATAAAAACCCATCATTAACCATGTTGCACCAACATCTCTTGACTTGTCAACAACACCACACTCTTTATTTTTATATTTCTTCCATAACCAGTAAATAAACTCTTCTTGTCTCGGGAATAAAGAAAACATAACTCTTGGGTTAGTCTCTAAATTTGGGTTATACGTCCATACAAATCTATTTATAAAATCAATACACGCTTCCGGAGCAGGTATCTGATATATCTCCTCATACTTTTCAAGATCATCTAAACTTCTTAATCTTTCATCAATATCAATTACCAAGTTTCTCTCTTATAAGTTGATTCTTTTCATCTTCCGTCAATTCGGAATAGTTTATATTTGTTTTCGTTATACTATTTGATATATCACCTTTTATGTCCATCTTATCAGTAAACATCGCTATGGTCTTACCAAGCAACTCAAGAGCTTTCAATTTATCCCTAACATCTTTACCTGTTATATTCCCCTCATTATCTGTCTTTATATTGCCATCACCAAAAGCTATACCCTCAAGCTCTTTTATTATCCTTAATTTTCGACCTTCAAGCTGTGATATGTATTCTTTCGATAACTCTTTAATTCTAGCCTTAATCTGTGGTTTTCTAAGGTTTTCGCTTGCTATCTCTGCCGCTGACTGTTCTTTATATCCAGCCCTTATAACCGCCTGTGTGCCGTTAAAATCAACAACGTATTCATTGCAAAACCGTTCTTGCTTATCTGTTAATTTATCACTCATGTTTTACTCCATTCTTATCTATATTATGATTCACAATTGCCATTATTTTTTCATATTCTAATATCGCTAATCTTTCATTAGAAAACCATTGACTAAATTCAATTTGTGTATTTAGTATTCCGCTCGAAATAATGCACACTTCATACACAAATAAAGCTTTATCACATAATCTTTCGCACTTCATAGTAACGCCATGTATTTCATCTTTTGATATTTTACCAGTACCATCATATTTTATATAAAACATACCTACCCCCTATATCAAAATACAATTAACCTTTCCGGTATTACCCTCAAAGAGTTGTCTCTCTTCATTGAATTCACCCATAAATAACGCTGGATCATGGTACACTACACGACCAATATCATCTTCACTATAACTCATTACCTCTAGCTCTTCACCATACTTATCAACTAAACCATTTAACATATTCATTAACTCTATTGCTATCATCACTTCTCCTCGCTATCATCAAAGCCAACCTCATCAGTTATATTCTTAATACCAGCTATCCTTAACTTTATAGCAGACCATAAAGATAGCTTTACTTTTAATTTAACAGTCATAGTTTCAATTTTCATTGCTTACCCCTTACAAAATAACACCAATATTCTTTAAAGCCTCTCTATTATTTCTTTCATGCTCAATATTTTTCTTTAAACGCTTTATAGTAGTGTCCATGTCATCATTGCAAAAACCTGTTGCCTTCACAAAGTTATTACAATACTCCTGACCATGTAATACAACCATATCAGTTAAATCTTTTTCTCCATTCCTAGAGTTTCTAGCACATAGCTTTCTACACTTTCTGTTATTACACATTGTCATACTTACACCCGCTTTCTTCATGATAACTATTTCGGAAACAAGATTTTCTCTCTGTCTCTTATTCATGTATATTACCTACTACCTCGGCCTTTCTAACATCACAAAACCCAAGTATAGTGTGCTCTGCAATAAAAAAAGAAGATTCTTTGTAATGTACCACAAAAACAATATCATCTATCTTTATTCTATCCCCTTCGTATATCTCTACACCGTTCTTGTCTTTTAATCCTGTGTACTGGCCTAATGTCTCGGGCTTTATTTCATGGTCGTATAAATCTCTAATGTCGTGACTGTATATATCACCCCTTTCTAAAATTCTTATGGCAGACTTCCCATATCCATATGTTTTTACAGGCATTCCGAACATCCATATACCATGAGTTGTCATTCCTCTAAACTTAATTTCTCTCATACATTACCCCTATTTTCAACCAGGTCTCTAAATAAATATTGAATCATTACAGAATCAGAATTATACATAAGGTCATAAATTTCATCTTCATCTGAGCCATTCCATTCATGCAAATCTTCGTTTATCTTTGCTAACTCTTTACTGGAGAAAAGCCCGATATATTCTTCCGGTATGTCATTACATGAACTATTATCCATTTTCTCACTAGCGTAATCTATTAAATATTCAAACAACTTAATCTTTTTCTCTTCAAAACTCATCTCTCACCCCTTAAATAATCGACCTCACTTAAATACTCTACCTCTCTATGTAGAAATATGCGTTGTATCTCCTCAATAGTAGCTTTAGGGCATTTCTTGGATAAAAACAATATTTCCAATTCATGACATCTGTTTGCTAGATAACATAAATAATCTAAATCTTCAGCTCTACCCATAATCACCCCACTATCTAAACGCTTTTGTTTACCTTTCTTCCATTTCGCTCAACGGATAGCGATTATACGAATTTAAATTGCTTTTTCAAGCGTAATATTTAACCATGCCCCACAATTAGGACAACTTGGCCCACATGATTTCGTATAATCGCTGTTGTGTGCTGTTTTAAGGAGCTTGTCATACTCATCTAACAACTCAAACAGATCACTTTTGCACATAGCATTTTCAGTATAATATTTTCCAACCAATTCGTCTTTGCGCTCTTCAAAATCATCTTTTGTCATAGTTTAATTCCTCCTTAAAATTGCACATAACGGATAGAAAGTTAATGCAATGGATCATATCCATAACTACAATTAACAATCCAACACGCTTTTATTTATTGTAATTTACATTGCATTCAACTTTTTGTTGTGTGATTTTCAGCCACCTCCACAAACTGACCTTGCAACCTTAGCATTTATTGGCAATATTTCAAGTTTACCCCACGTATAAACTTCATAACCTCTATTTAACTCAATTAACTCTCTAGCCTCAGTCTCACTTTTAGCTACTGCAAAAGCTAACCCACTGCTATAATCAGGCGAGAACCCGCTCCATACAAATAATTTCAATTTTTCCATATTAACTCCTTATTTTATGGTTGTATTTCACACAACTACTTTTATATGTAATTCGTAATTTTTCCCTTACTTGCTTAACCCTCTAAAGTACTCTTCTATATCACCACCTGAACTATTACCTTTCAGCATTCTAGTAGTTTTCATTCTCATATCTTTTACAATCTCATTATATCTTACCGCTTCACCTAAAATTAACATAAATAGCTTTTTCATATCTTACTCCTCGCTTACAACAAGAGAATCATCTACGTAAGACTTAACGTCTTTATTATTTAATTGCTTCTCTAAAAGTTCATAAAACTTTTCACAATACACTTCTCCTGCAATTCTTATCTTTATAGCTTGCCATAGAGTCAAGTTCATTTCTATACTAGATACAGCACCTACTATTTTAATTTTCATCTCTCACTCCTTATATGATCCATAACCCAACCCGCAATCCTTTTTATATAAAACACCAATGTTATTGGCCCAACCATACAAGCACCTATAATCATACTAATCTTTGTAAATTTATACCCACTCTGCATATACACATACTTGTCACGATCCAAGAAAGATGCAGTTAACACGCATAATACACCTAAAAAATACATTATCCCTATTATCTTAAGTATTATCATTTCTTCACCTCGAAAGTAATCTCTCTTATACTAATACAGTTCTTTTTTTGCACATGATTCTTTTCACCATTATAACTATCAAAGAAGAATACAGTATCCCCTACATGATCTATAACTTCGCTAAAATGACCACTTGTGCCATACTCAGTTTGCACTACCCAAAACTTGTTACTGTCACTTGAAAACTCTATCCTACCAAATTTATCTTTATTGTGCTTTACGTGTTTGAAATTAAAACAATCTTCTAGTACATTCCATCTGATATAACCCTCTTGAGTATATCCACTATTAAAATCTAGTATATTATCTATATCAGAAACTCTTATATTCTCTTCATGTACTTGTCGTATTATATTAGTCATTGCAACTAATAAACAACCCTCATACCTTACAAACTGGTCTCGCCTCCCCATTACGATTCCAGCTACATCAATATGCGTTTGAGTCCATCTCTCCATATCAACCCCTTTTATTTATTATACTCTTTTTTTCTCCACTTATCAAGCGTAATCTTATTTATCCTCCTCAACTCTTTTTATTTCATCTTGCAAGTAGTTTATAGCTTTTTTAAGATCTTCAATCTCATTGGCCTTTCTTCCTGCTCTCCATATATACTTAATTGCACACCCTTTATTGTAGTTAAAGTGTCTTGTTACTTCTTTACATTCTATTCCAGGTAACCAATTATAATACGATGGCTTATTTATGTCGTAATCATCTTGAAAAGGTAAAAGCTCTATCTCTATAATAGCATTTCCAACAACTGCAATCTTACCCCCATCAGATAAATATATTTTCACTTCTAAGGGATTTTTTTCTTTATCTATAATAACACCGTGTTTTCCTCTAAAAAAAACTCTATCTTCAATATTTAAATTATTAAATACTGACTGTAGATCAACTTTTCTAGGCATTCTCGATCACCTCCCTATAAACCACTAGATTGTGATTCTCCATACTGTAAAACCCTTTCTTCTTAAGATATATATATATATCCTTATAGCCACAAAAGAATGCAAATATTTTCCCTAACAAGCCTACTTTGTCATTAGATACCATGTAATTATAGTGTTTTGCATCTGACATTTTATAAAAACTAAAATCTTTTCTTGTTGTTGAGTATGTTCCAAAAGTATAAACCTTATATGAAGACTCAGTCACTGATGT
>Ga0209692_10001895_pt1 | contig 25618 bp, 22 predicted proteins | sample tdDd472_FD_187129 | JGI IMG/M metagenome (GOLD analysis project Ga0209692, IMG submission 187129) | Marine sediment microbial communities from the Atlantic coast under amendment with organic carbon and nitrate - tdDd47.2 (SPAdes)... | ecosystem: Environmental > Aquatic > Marine > Coastal >... | reverse complement strand
ACGGAAGTTAAGCTCTTTAGCGCCGATGGTACTGCACGGGCGACTGTGTGGGAGAGTAGGTCACCGCCGTTTCTTTATAAAAAAAGCCCCAAACACTTTGTGTTTGGGGCTTTTTTCGTTACTATCGCCAGGTTTTCTCTAGTAGTTTAAATCAAATGCAATCCCAAGAGCGGAGATCGTACAGCTCCTATCTTGAGCTATTAGCAGAAGGAGATCCTTTTTCGGTGTAATGGTGCTCCATCTGTGCAGGTAAGACGCGATGCATCCATTGTTGGCTTGCCTGAGAAAACACAACCTGTTGCTGGTATAACTCTTGCGGTTCTGATGGTGTTTTGGTGTACACAGCAACTGAATTAAACTCGCGTTTGATCAATCGATCCAGAGTCTTGCTGCCTATCACTTACAGGTTGAATCTGTTATCTATATCGCAAAACTGATTCTGATTTATCCACGGCTGTAAATCACAAAGTGCTTTTTTCAAAGCAACTAAGTGTCAGGTACATCTCGGCCTGTAAAAGATGGTAGCCGAATGAAGTGCACTGGGCCGCTTTTCATGGTATAAATATATTATCATGTATGACAGATGTCTCGCCCTTTATTGCTGAATGGGTAATAATTGTGGTGTACATTAATTAGTTGTTTCAGTAAAACGGCCTAAAGATTTAAATATAAATTGAGCTAAATATTTCAAATTGTATTTGACAATTTGCAACAAATTTAGCCCATAGGACTATACCCATGACAGCGGCGTCAGCAAAAACAACGAAAGACCATCAATGGTTATATCTTACCGGCAAAGAGATATATCAATTTCTCCATAGGGTCAAAGGACGATTGCAGGGCATACATGTCTATGCGCTGGTTGGAAAAAGTGGGACGGGCAAGAGCTTTCGTGCAAGACTTCTGGCCGAAAAAATAGGGGTTCCCTACATTGTTGATGACGGGTTGCTGATTCACGATACAGCTATTCTAGCCGGAAAATCGGCCAAGCAGGAAATAAATTACATCAGCGCTATAAAAACAGCCCTTTTCTCAGATCCTGAGCATCGAAAATCTGTTGTGAAGACTATTCAGGATGAGAAGATAAAGAAGATACTCATTATTGGGACTTCAGATAGGATGGTGGCGAGATTGGCTGAGGCTCTCGAGTTACCACCAATAACTGAGATAATTAAAATTGAAGATATTGCCAGCCAGAAAGATATTGAAGATGCAATTAAATCTCGATTTGAAGAGGGCAAACACGTCATTCCGGTTCCAGTGATAGAAGTCAGAAGGGATTACTCCCAGATCCTTTCGGATTCAATTAGAATATTTTTCAAAGGCAGCGGAGATACCAAAGGGGTAAAACGGTCCAAATTCTTTGAAAAATCAATTGTTAACCCCATATTCCATGAACAGGATACACCCGGGACAGTTACAATATCCGAAGCGGCCCTTACCCAGATGATTCTCCACTGTATTGATGAGTATAACAGCGAGGTCATAGTGAAAAAGATCAAGGTTAAAATGGGAAGATCAGGATACGGTATCAATCTTTTTATCGACGTACCTTATGGGACAACCCTGCCAGGTAACCTGCACGAATTGCGAACCTACATTATTAATAATATAAGAAAATACACAGGTATCATTCTGGACAATCTCGAAATTTCCATCGATAATATATCCTTGCGCAAAAAGAAGGTGGTGACTAAACAACTGGAAGCCAATTAAGGAGAACTTAATTGGCGAAGTGCACTTCCACTTACTTTACCTGTTTCAGGGTTTTAAACTTGTCGTGCCAGGCACATTTATCACAATAGGTTTCTGTTTCGTCTCCAACTTCAAGAGGATTTGAGTCCGTCTCTTTGTCGGAACTGATGATCTTCCCTTCTTTGAACTCGAACTCAAAGAGTTCATATTGGTCTTCCGGGTCTTTGATATAAAAACTGTGGCACCCGCAGTCCGGACATTTTCTTTCTACCATAACTCACCTCTTGTAATTTTATAATAATTAGAAGTAGTGTCCTGTGATCTCACAATATAGGGAGCCGGAAATGACGGGTCAAGGTAAAACGGAATTGGCTCATGTGGATTTTGGCAAGGAATCTTTTAGCGGGGTATGGTTCTAGATTTTCGGAAAATCAGGTAATTTTTTGAGAACCATATCGGCCAGGTGTCAGGCCGTAACGTTTTTTAAAGCTTCTGGTTAGATGGCTTTGATCTGAAAAACCAGCAAGTAATGCTGCATCTGCAATGCTTTTACCTTTACTGATTAATTGCCGTGCCTTTTCAAGGCGGAGCTGAATAAGATAGGCATGTGGCGACATTCCCACTTCGTTTCTAAACAGTCGAATAACATGATAAGATGTGCACTTCGCAATTTCTGCCAACTTGTCTAAAGAAATATCGTCGCTGGAATGGGCTCTCATAAATTGAACAAGGTTATTGAGCCTGTCACTTGAGTTAAAAGAAAATCCACGAGAAATCACTTTTTCAAATTGCAATATCTCTATTTTTGAAAAGAGCGAGACTATAAGCTCATCTATTAACAATTGGGCCTGGTTAGTGATAATAGCTTCATGCAACAGAATTGCCACCTGCCAACATTCTCGGTTCTCAATGACAGAAGTCGGAAGAGTGAGGTTTTTTGCATTTTGACCGGTGAACAATTTTTCCAGATGCAGAAAGAACCTTTCATCCAGGTACAGACTTCGCAGATGCCGCTTGGCGGGATTTGATGGTCTATTTGAATGTACAATTCCTGGTTCAATTATGCTTACACTGCCCGGTTGCAGGATGGTGCTACTGCCCTTCAATTTATATTGTTCACCACCTTCGGAGTTGAGCCACAGGACGTATCCATTATGGATGTGGTCAGGAAAAACAAAACTGTTTGCACATGAAAGTGCTTCAATGCCAGGAGATAATGGCGATTTATACTGAAGTGTCTGGTTCATTTACCGTATTATAATACGAAAAAACACATAAGCTCTGCGTGAGGCGACTTCACCGAGATTTTTCTCGCTGAAGAAAGTCATAATATTCGCACATATGTCCCAGTGCTTTTACAGCGCGTTCAGGGCTGGTAAAGAAGACACCGTTGTATTTGGCGTTTTCAACTTCATAGATTGCACGTATTTTGGGGTCAGCAGTTAAGGTGACACCAAGGATTGGTTTTTCGTACCTTTCCATTAACTGAACCGTATGTTTAACATACTGATGTCCCCATTGTTCCATCCCATCCATCAGGTATTGGAAATCCTTGAGTTCGGTGTCCGGATCTACTGCGGAAACCGATTTCAACAATGTTTCCAAAAGGAAACCCCGCCCGGATACGCCCAAATGTATTACAGCATCACAACCGTCCCAGGATGCCAAAGCTTGTAGGGCTTTTATGGGAAGTTCTAAATCGTTTTCACCAACCAGATCGACGGGGTTGGTACGGCTCCAGTAGGGCGGAAGCATCTCGTCGAGTATGGTAACCATTTCCTCATCAAGCGGCTCTACTGTTAATTTTTGTTCGTTACATAAGTCGCTTGTTATGACTCCCCACCCGCCACCGAGCGTCATTATTGCCACTCTGCGGCCTTTAGGTAAAGGTAGAGAAGAAAAGACTGCGGAGGCATCCAGCATTTCCACCGGCTGATGTACGCTCACCACCCCGGCCTGACGGCAAAGTGCCTCAAATATTTTGAAATTAGCGGCCAGTGATCCGGTATGGCTTGCAGCGGCACGGTTTCCAGCTTCTGATCGACCGCCTTTGAGGATGACGACAGGTTTTTTCTTTCCAACTCTGCGCGCCGATTCAAAAAATCTTCTGCCATCTTTTACGCTCTCTAGATAAAGGAGTACGGTACGGGTTTTTACATCCACCTCAAAGGTTTCCATAAAATCCTCAATGGAAACCATAGCCTCATTACCGCTTCCTCCAAAAGCTCTAATTCCAAGTCCTTGGGCCTCGGCAAAGCTGAGTAACTGGACACCCATGTTACCTGATTGTGACACAAGAGCAGTGCCGCCAGGTTTAGGCTCGGCGTGCACACCGGTGAGGATTATTTTAGCATGGGGGTTTTGGATCCCCATCGTATTGGGACCAAGAAAGACAATTCCAGCCTTGCGAGCATCTTCCACCAATTTGTTTTCGAGAATTTTACCTTCTTCACCCGTTTCAGAAAAACCCGAAGATATAAGCAGAACAGATAAAATGCCTTTTTCCTTGAATTCTTGAATGAGCCCTCGAACCATTGCCGCAGGAATAGTTACAACAGCCAAATCGACAGGTCCAGGTATCTCCTTAATGGATTTGTATACAGGCCTGCCCCATTGTTTTCCACCTTTGGGATTTACTAAATAAACAGGACCCGGATAGCCGTGAGCCAAAAGATTGGCTGGTAACGACTGGCCCCACTTGCCTATCCCAGTTGAAGCCCCGACAAAGGCAATTGATTTTGGGGTGAAAATATTTCCCAAAATATCTGGTGGCACAGCTGGGCGGCTTACATGTGGTTCCCAGTTATCTCTTAACACAACTAGGGCATCAACTGCGGTAACCTGGCCATCCGGTCCAACAAGAAGTGGATTAATATCTACTTCTGCTACATCGAGACGCTCTAGAGCCAGGTGCGATAGCCCGACAAGACAATTGATGAGAGCCTTTCTGTTAGCCGGTTGCTCGCCGCGAAACTCGCCCAGCAAGGAGGCTGCTTTAATTTCATCCAGCATAGCTTCGGCTTCGATCTTGTCGATGGGCGCGCCTCTGAAAACCACATCGTCCAGTGCTTCGGTAAATGTGCCGCCTAGGCCAAACATCACAATGGGGCCGAACATGGGGTCACGTATTAACCCGGCGACAAATTCGCGTCTGCCGGCCAACATGGGTTGCAATAAAAAGCCTTCCAGGTCGTCACCGGCAGCTCTTGCAATCTCCTCTGCAGCAATCCTCACCTGCCCGGCATCAGAAAGCCCCAAGCGTACCAGGCCACGATCGCTCTTGTGGGTGAGTTTTGAGCCATTGCCTTTTAAGACGATCGGGAAGCCCAATTTATCTGCGACCTGAGCAGCATGATTAGCATCAGTTGCAACTTCCTCGTGCACGACTGGAACACCAAAGCTGGCTAGGATTTTTTTTGATTCCGCTTCACTGAGACTGCTCATTTTAACGTCCATTTTAAATGAGGTGAACGAGCTGTAAGTAGTTGTTTTCCAAAGACACTCTTAATAGAAAAGGTCTGATTTTTTTTGAGTCGGTTTATCCTACCCAGTTCCTGTAGCTCAGGCAAGTATTTCCAGGGACACTGGTACTGAAAAACTAGAACTATTTTGTTCTGGGAGGAGCCTTGAAAAGACATCTCTATACTGTAAAAATGACTAGAATCACATCATATTTTACTTACGCAAAAATATTTGTCATTACTTCGGGATGTGCTAAGTTTCATTTACAGGAGTACCACAAATGGCGAATTCAATCTAAAGAAGGAGTTAAAGATTATGCAGATATTAAAAACCTTACTGTTCTGTCTTTGTATGTGATTGCTTTCCACCGGTTGGTCAGTAGGTTCATCTGGTGACGAGAGGCATGATGTTTTATATTCCTGTAACTGTGGACCTGAGTGTCAGTGCAACACGCTTTCAACCAGGCCAGGCAAGTGTGCCTGCGGTGTTGACCTTGAATGGGGCCATGTACTAAAAATTGAAGGTAATGAGGCAATCCTCTGCCAGTGCGGTGGCCTTGACGCTAAGGATCCGACGAAATGTCTATGTGGAACTGCAGTCAAGCGGGTGAGCCTGGAAGGAACAGGCATCAACTTCTCTTGGCCAGATATCTTTTTAATGTAATCAAAATCAGGTTCTAACGCTTCAGGACAAACACCATTGTAGATTGCACCACGGGTCCCCATATAATATCCATCGCTTGGCGTACAGCACTCTATCAAACCTTGTTGACAGCCATGCATTATTTGGATGCTGGAAACTACAGCAAAATGTAAAAGCCTCAGATGGACGAAATCTCTCTGTCGTTGACTGCAGGTCAGTTGGGATCTCAAACGATAGGGATTAGGTGGAATATCACATCCCGGGCGCATGTATCCTTGTGGGCAAAATTTTCTGAATCAGGCGTGCCAGGTAAAGACTATACCAATCCCATCTTTTTGGCTGCAAGATGGAATGCCTGGGATAGGATATCTTTTTCCTTTTGGTCCTCTCTCCTGCCAAATTCGAAGGTTTCTCTCTGAGCCTGAAGTTCAACCAGTTGACTAACTTTTGTTATCTCTGCTGCAAGAAATTCGGCTCTTCGCTCTATCTCAGGGTCAATGAAACAAAAATCAGCATCATTAGTCATTCTCATGTCGATGTCTCCTCTGTTCAAGTTCCCCCCCCCTCGGGTTTGTTGTATACCACAAAGTAGCAATATCGGTGCCATGTCGGCAATGTCCTGCTAACGTCTATAGAAATTGGGTTTTCCAGCGCCAACACGGTAGTCTTTATGGGGATTGATTTCCGCTTCCCCGGAGATGGCCTCCCGTATTCGCGGAAAATTCCAGTTAACCGAATTTTGAGCAAATTAACCCGTTTTCTTCCTGAGTATAAGGGGTAATCATGTGAGTTCAAGCAGACCTTGATCCATTACAGTGAATGTATAATAGTCGGTTTTGTTGTACTTATGATCTTTGGTTGAAATAACTGGGGGGGATATACTGGAATGGGTAAAAATTCCAGTTGAAAAGAGTACGTCTGTTTCCTGACAATTTCGTAGATGTTTTAGATACATCCGGATTGCAGGGTACTCTCTTATGTAGCAGGTTTAAGAAAAAAACTGGGGTTTTGAAAAGTCCAGGGTGCTCTTTGCCTGGCTAACTTTCGACCCATGATTAAACTAAAACATCTCAGGAACTCCGCGTAACATATTCTGTTTTTTCTTTTGTTATTGGCACGGGACATCTTCTTTGTAAACATTGGTTACCTAGCAAGTTAAAAATTACTGCTGACACTATTTTTTTTAAGTATCAATACATGGTATAAATACAAAGAGGAAAATTCTTTCTAGCCTTATCATCTTTTCCTTTTTAAACAATTTTCATTGTCTTAAAAAAATAGCAGGCGAAGTGTTTGCCTTCTTTTATCGATGAAAATTTGCCCCCACATAAATTATCGGTATCCGATGCGTTTTGTTAGCGAAAATCATATAGATAAAATCAGTTTCCTCTACGCTATTATCGTCGTTGCAGTAATGACATTTTCCACTGGCGCGGTGTTAATTATCAATAAGGTCGATTCACTCAACAAGGATCTTGTTGAGTTGGAACAGGACTTTATCCTTCAGCAGAAGGAGCAACTCAAGAGTGATATAAATTCACTTCTGGCTCGAATAGATTCCAGGCGATCGCGTGTGGCGCAATTGCTTCAGAAGCGCTTGGAAGAGCATGTGGAAGAAGCTCGAAAAATAGCAGTAAATCTTTACGAACAGATGCCGGGTGATATGAGCAGAGAATCCGCCGCCAGTATTATCCGTGAAGCCATAAGGCCAATACTATTTAACGAGAAACATGGGTACGTTTTTATACTGACGCTGGAAGGTAAGGCTATCCTGTACCCGGCAGATAGGAGTATTGAGGGCTCAAGCTTTCTGACCAACAATGTCGGAGGTGGGCCTGGTGTCATAGAGAACCTTATTAAGATTGCACGTGAGAAAGGACGAGGCTTCTATCACTACAATTGGACAATGCCCGGTGACCCCTCGGGATCACTGCATAGCAAGATTTCCTATGTTACCCTTTTTGAGCCTCTTGGGTGGGTTATCGGCACCGGTGAGTATATTGAGAATCTCGATGCACTTGCCAGAGCTAACGTTATTCTCGATTTTTCGGGTATGATGAACTCAGGTGAAATAGATTATTTTTTCGCTTATGAACTGCACGACATCAAAGGGGGAGATGATTTCGCAACAATGCTGATAAATGGCAATCGTCCTGACCTGGTGGGTAAAAAAATATCAGATGATTATCTGGATGCCAAAGGAAAACCGTTTCGAAAAGAATTTCTGGAGGGTATCCGGGAGGAAGGAGAGTCTTTTGTCGTTTACTGGTACAAAAAGCCGGATGGGTCAGGAATTGGCCGCAAGCTCTCCTATTTTAAATTGTATCCTGAATGGAATTGGATCGTTGCTCGTGGTATCTATTTTGATCGTCTGGATAACATCATAGCAACAAAGAAAGAGGAGCTTAGCAAGAAGGTAAAAAATGATATTGTACTTCTCTGCTTTGTCTTCCTTGTTGCGGTCATTGTTGCTCTTCTTGTGGCGTACAAGTTTTCCAAAGAGTTGCAGAACATTTTTGACAAATACAAACACACCCAGCTGGAAAGTTTCAAGGAGCTTGAAATACTGAACCGGACGCTTGAGAAACAGAGCCAGACAGATGCGCTCACGCAGATTTATAACAGGGGATTCTTCAACCAGCAACTGATCAGTGAGACTTTACGGGTAAACCGCTATAAAGAACCATTATCCATGGTGCTTTTTGACGTAGATCATTTCAAGATGATTAATGACACCCATGGCCATCTTGCTGGGGATATGGTCTTGAAAGAGTTGGCAAATCTTATTCAGGAGAATGTCAGGCGGTGTGATTTTCATGCTCGCTGGGGCGGAGAAGAATTCGTGGTGCTGGCACCCGGAGTTGATAATAAAAAGGCCCTGCAGTTTGCTGAAAAAATGCGATTGCTTATTGAGAAGTTTCAATTCTCAGTTCAACAGAATATCACCTGCAGTTTCGGGATTAGTAGCTTTGTCCCTCCTGAAGATCATAATACCTTTCTGCAGAGGGCCGATGAGGCGCTTTACCAAGCTAAGCAGGGGGGGAGAAACAAGTGTGTCTTGCTATAGAGGCATGCGGGTTTCCTATGGATGGTCTTCAATAATGGAGACCAGACCTTCTGGTCTTTTTTCTTTATAAAGCAGCAAAACAGAAAAAATAGCCCATCCCTGCAATCACGAGGGGTCCACTGAAGCTGTTATAATTTGAGACGAACCCCTGATTGATTTTCTTCCAAAATTTTTCTTAGAGACTCGTATTCATTGATGATGTCAGATCTTTCCCCTTAATGTCAGGTCAATTCTCTCAATCTGCGTCGCTGTCATTTTTTTCTTTACTCTTTTTCGCAGCGAAACAGTGTAAAGCTTCCTTTTTGTAAAGGGTTGAAAAACATTTGTTGCACGATATACACTTCGCCTTGCTCCTGTCCCCTCCAGCCCATCTTTTCACAAGGTGTGGTTCTCTCACTAGCGGACGTGAAAGGGCAATATAATCAGCTTGCCCTGAGGCTACAGCCTCTTCGGCAACATCAAAGGATAGAAAACCCCCCACCAGAATAAGAGGTATTTTTATTTCCCGCTTATAGGCTTCGGCAGCTTTTCTATAATAGGCTTCCCTCTCTTTAGATTTTGATGTGCTAACCCTTGACGGGATCAGATCTCCGGACTCAAAGGTCCCACCGCTCATTTCGATGGCGTCCATTCCATGATCTTCCAGCATATGGGCAACATCAAGCATCTCTTTTACTGTCAAACCACCTGTTAGAAAATCCTCCGAGTTGATCTTGGCCATTATCGGAAATGATTTGCCGACCCTCTGCCTGATTTCGTTGTAAACCATAAGGAGCAACCTTGCCCTGTTGTCAATGCTTCCACCATACTCGTCCTTCCTCTTGTTATAATAAGGAGAAAGAAATTGGCTCAACAGATAGCCGTGGGCAGAATGTATTTGAATGGCATCAAAATCAGATCTGACGGCTCTTGCAGCTGCATCACCAAAAGCACTTATAGTAAATTTGATGTCGTCAGTTGTCATTTCGGTTGCCTGAATAGCGCCATCTTTTATTAGCTCAGAAGGTCCTTGGGCAGCATATTCCTCTTTGCCTATGCCTTTCTGTCCGGCATGAGCGAGTTGTGCGGCAATGACTCCGCCATTTTCGTGCACAACCGACGTGACCCGCTTGAGCCCGTCAATCATTGCGTCGGAATAGATGCCCATTTGGCGGGGGCCTGCCTGTCCTATTCTTGCCACATGGGTGTGACCGGAAATGATAAGACCTACCTCGCCACGGCAGAGATCTTTCACATAGTCAGACAACTGATTCCTAACCGTTCCGTCGAGTTCTGCCATTGCCTCGTAGGTTGCAGATCTGACAAAACGGTTTTTCATCTTCATTCCATTTATTTCTGTTGTTTCAAATAGTATGGCCATGTTTTCCTTTTTATAAGAAGATTGATGCTTTATTGAGATAATGATAGTGCTCTTTTATTCTAGATTGCACTCGAGAGGTTTTACATGCCTCATTTGTCTTGGGGTTTACCCTGGTATGCGCCCGCGGAGTAGGTCAACTCATAACTGTGAGAGTAAATCTCTATGAGATTGCCAAAGGGGTCTTCACAATAAACCATTCGGTATGGTTTTTCACCTGGGTAGTATTCACGTACTGGTATTCTCTGTTTTCCTCCATTTGCCACAATTTTAGCAGCCAAGCCTTCAACTTCAGGATCCTGCACACAGAAGTGAAACACTCCCGTCTTCCAATATTCAAAATTGTTTTCACGTCGCTCAGCGTTTCTAAATTCAAATATTTCGACGCCAATTTTATCACCGGTCGACATGTGTGCAATTCGAAAGCTCCCCCAGCCTTCACCAAAAATGTCGTTGCACATTACACCAATGGCGGAATCATCAGCCTTGATCTCTGTAGGTGGCATGATCACATACCAGCCTTTGGTGGGGCAACCGAAATATATCAGTTCGCTGAAAAAAGAATCTTTTGGTTAACAGTAGAAGCTGATTTAGTTCCCGTGAGGACCATTGTCTGCTTTAATTCTGTCAAAAGCGTGTCTATATAGGTTTCTACACCAGGTTGCAGTCCACCTACAGCGGCTACTGAGAATGGACGACCTACCATCACGGCATCGGCTCCCAGGGCTAACATTTTCAATATATCGCCTCCTGTTCGAACGCCACCATCGGCTAGAATAGTAGTCCTTCCCTTTACCCTTTCTGCTATATCGGCAAGAACATCGGCAGCGCCAGGGGCATGATCGAGTACTCTGCCTCCATGGTTGGATACCACAATGGCATCGGCCCCGGCAGTAATCGCCAGTTCCGCTTCATCGGGGGTCATGACCCCTTTGAGAATAAACTTCATACTGGTTCTGTGTATTATTTCCGTAAGTTTTTCAAGTGATTTTGGAGAGACTGGTCGGCCCATTTTGCGTAGAGTGATGAGGCCAGCTGCGTCGATATCCATGCCAATGATGTCGGTTCCAGTTTCTCTCGCTGCGTCAATTTTCTTGAAAAGTTCTTCGTCTTCCCAGGGCTTTATAAAGGGGATTCCATGACCGTCGGCAGATTTGATGGCGTTAAAACCCGCCTGGTGAATAAAGTCGGGTACCCCATCGCCGCTACAGCCGATGATGCCTTTTGATTGACAGCCGTTAATGATGGACTGGGTATAATCTTCTTCGGAAACCCCGCCACCCATATTAAAAGAGACTCCACCGATAGGTGCAGCAAGAAGAGGAAGGGCGAGTTTTTTACCAAGTATGGTCACTGTGGTATCCGGTTCAGTGACGTCATGGATCAAACGCATATTGAACTTAATTTTTGTCAGTGCAGTTACGTTATTACTAAAAGAGGAACCACTGCCAAGTCCGCCCATACCTGGAACTTGGCCGGCACATGCTTTGCCGTTACATATAGGGCAGACCTTACAGAAGGTCTCCATCATTTGTCTTGCATTGTCACGAATTTCTTTCATTTCGGTCTCCGTAAAAGAACATGGTGTCAGGTTGAGCCTGAAAAAGAGTATGTCGTTAGGCTGTTTCTTGGTCGAACAGCTACAGTCGATTTAAAATAAAATAGTCTGTCCGGCAAGTGAATTCAGTCAAACTCTGATAAACTTGAAGGAAGTCGAGATTCTTTTTAAGACTCGCTTGTTGGGTGCTCGGTTCGGTACCCCTTTGAGGGGTATTCTTTATAGTAACACCATGGTGGAAAATTTTGTTTACTGCCAGCCGTACGCGGCCAGCTGGGTAAAGAAAAAATAAGCGGTCGCCAGTAAAACGATACCTATGCCCAGAGTTGCAACTCCACAAAGTAATTGATCTCTGGATGAGAGAAATCGTTTTTTCAGAGTGTGCAAGAGAAGATTTTTTTGGTTGATTCTGGCGTATCTGGATGGGCAATGGGCGAAGATGATTTCGCTGACCGTTTCTGTATTGTGTTTCATTGAAGACCCTCCTTTTTTGATCTGTTAAAAGACTATAACAGGGGAGGGGTGTCACAGAGTGAGTACCCTGTGTTTTTTTATAAGAAAACAATCTGTTAAAAAAACGTAGCCTACAAAAGGGAGTTGAAATCGAATTACGCCATGGAAATACTGAAAAAAATCAATTTACCGGGTTTGGTTTAACTGGTAGTTGCGGAGTTCAATTGCCAGCATGGTGGAAAAATGGACCTTGTCACATTCGTCAATATCGAAAAATTGGGCTGAAAAACCCTCAGCACCGGCACGCACGACTATTGCCTTGAGTTCGAGTGGTTTTTCACACTCCGCCAGTTCTATTACGATCAGTACTTGGTCCTTTTTTACGAGTTCTGTGGTGTTATTTGTAACACTACAACCGGTGGAAGAAATGTTCTGCAGGGTTGCCTTTCCTAAGTGGCCCTTGGCCATATAGGTTATTTTCTTGTTTGGAAGTTTAAAACGGAGTGCTTCGCGTTTAGATTGTTTCATTTTGGGAACCATATTGACGTAAAAGTGACCTAAATTTTTTTCCTATCAATATGATATGACAGTCAGGAATTGCCTGTCAAATATTTAGCTCCAAAATTTCTAGTTCAAAGGTTTTTCTTCGTTCTCAAGCAGTTTTGAAAGTTCATCTTTGCCGAATCGGTAGCTTTGCCGACAGAACTCGCAACGAACTTCCGCGCCGTCTTCTTTTTCCAGGAGCTGTCGAATATCTTTTTCGCCAAGAGAGAACAGGGCTCCTTCCATTTTGGTACGCGAGCAACTACAGGAATAGGTGAGTTCGCGCTGGCCTATCTTTTTATGGGGGACCTTCTTAAACAAAAGAGAGAGAATCTCTGCCGGGCTTTTCCCATCAAGGAGGAGTTGCGAAAGCGGTGGCATCGCGGCCATCTCTTTTTCCAGTTTTGAAAGCAGTATCTCGTCGGCAGGGGGAAGGGATTGGATAAGAAAACCGCCAGCAGCCCTAATAGAACCATCTTGTTCCAAATGGATGGCCAGAGCAATCGCCGATGGTGTCTGCTCGGACTGGGAAAGATAGAATGCCAGATCTTCTCCAATTTCACTGGTATAGAGCTGGATAGTACCTGGGTATTTCTGGTTATGGCCGATATCTTTCACAACAGTGAGAAAGCCAGCTTTTCCAAGGCCAGCAGCGACATCTATACGACCATCATTGAGCGGTACATTGGCATGGGGATTGGCAACGTATCCTCGCACCCAGCCATCATACCCTGCTTCTGTGATGATTTTTTTCAGAGGTCCATTTCCTTCAAACTTTAAAAAGACACTCTGGGTATCTTTTAGCAGAGCAGCCAGGAGAGCGGCACCGGTCAGCGCCCTGCCAAGAGCTGCGGCTCCAAGTGGTCCTGTATCATGCCGTTTACATGCTTCTGTTACAAGTCCAGTGGTATTACAGGCTATTCCAAAAAAATTGCCGGATTCTGAGATAACTCTTTCTATAGTATCAGTCATGGTTTTATATCAATGGTGATTGATTGGTTGGGAAATACATTATTTATGCGGCACACTATAGTATCAAAACAACTGGGAGCAACAACGAATCGCTGCCAGGAGCGATTTGACGTTTACGTATTGGTTAGAAAAGGGTAGTGTAGGAGGGTTTTTAATTTTTTTATCGTCTGAGACATGAAGGAATAAGGCACTAATACTTTGAGATGGGTGAGTTAGAAGCTTCAAATATCAACCTTAAATAAGGGGAGTATCACAATGCGACTTTTAGTTCTCTGTTTTTTGTTATTGTTTAGTTTGCCGGCAAATGCCAAGGAGATATCCGGGGTGATGATACAGGAAACCCTGAAAACCGAAAATGGAGTTCAGCTGCATCTCAACGGTGCCGGGATCAGATCGAAGTTCTTTTTCGATATTTATATTGCAGAGTTGTATATGGAGCATCCCTCAAATGTAGTGGGTGAGGTGATAGAAGCCGCAGGACGGAAGCGGATAGTCATGCATTTTCTCTATGATGAAGTGGGCAAAGATAAACTTATAGCTGGCTGGGATGAAGGGTTCGCTGGCAATAGTAGCGCCGATGAAGTGGCTAAATTACAAGAGCGGATAGTTCAGTTCAATGGGATGTTTGACGATGTGAAAAAAGATGATACCATTGTGCTTGATTTCATTCCGGATCAAGGTACTCGGGTCACTATCGCCAACCAGGAAAAGGGAGTGATTCCCGGAAAAGATTTCAATGATGGCCTTCTAAAAATTTGGCTGGGGGAAAACCCGGTCACCAAAAGTTTGAAAGAAAAATTATTGAGCTATAAAAAATAGGTCGACAAATCTTTTTCTTTAAAACACCGGTGGGGGGACAATCCAATCCCGCCGGTGTTTATTTCTCAGGTTTCTACGCAGCCATGTGTTTCAGCGGGATACCGTCTAGGTTGAAGTTATGTTTTTCAAAATATTCTTGCACATAGAGAATGTGTGCGCGCATGGCATCATGGGCTTTTTGCGGTGCTCGATTCTTGATATGGCGATAGACAGTGCGGTGATGCTCAAGAACATCTTCGTAGGCAATTTCATTTTCCTTCATGTGAGCCAGGTTCTTTTTTATGCCAATAAAGAGGAAATCATAAAAATTTCGAGTCAAGTGGAGAAGAACCGGATTCTTAGAGGAAAAGGCAACTGCCATATGAAAAGCTGTATCGGCCGCTGTGGAAATGGTGTTGGTGCTGGATAGATCTTCTGCCATCTCGTCCAGGCTATCGCGCATGGCCTTAAGGTCACTTTCCGTTGCCCTTGTGGCGGCCAGCCTCGCTGCGTTGCATTCGAGTCCCATTCGTACTTCGAGCAAATCGAAAAATGTTGCTTCGTCTGTGGTCATTGCCACGGAGAGTGGGTTGCCTTCGCGGGTTTCAGGGGAACTGACGAAGGTGCCCTGACCCTGAACCTGCTTAAGCAGTCCAATCTTTACCAGTCTTTCAATGGCATTTCTCACCGACGTTCTGCTCACTTCCATGGAAGTCGCAAGGTCCCGTTCAGGCGGGATTTGTTGCTGGGGCTGAAAAACGCCTTTATAAATCAGTTCTCGTATCTGTTCAAAAACCTGGTTAGATATGCGGCTGGGTTTAATGGGTCGTATGTTCATAAAGTTATACCCTAAGTCTTGTTATTACTCTTGAAGTAATGGTGATCTATTTCGTGTTTTCTAAAGCCTCGGCCAAAAGTTCTATGGTGTGGGCACAACGGATAGTCTTATCTGCTTTACCGACAGCACCCTTGAGCATGATCATGCAGCCGGGACAATCCGTAGCCACTGTTTTAACGCCTGTGGTTTGGATAGTCTCAACCTTATCCTTAGTGATCTGTTTGGATATCTGGGGATGACTGAGAAAAGAATAGGTTCCGCCGAAGCCGCAGCAGCGATCGGAGTTTTTCATTTCTTCAATCTGATGGCCGGATGCTGCAAGAAGAGCCCGCGGCTCTTGCCAGACATTGGAACCACGTTTGAGATGACAAGAGTCGTGGTAGGTCACAGCTTTTTCTGAATCCATTGGTTTGAGCTTTTCTGAGGCACCGAGGATATTTTCTAAAAACGCGGACGCATCCATAGTTTTGTTCGAAAGGGCCATAGCCTTTGCTGACCATTGTGGATGATCGGCCAACCGGTCAACGAAATCACGTTTCACTGCCATGGTGCAGGTAGGACAGATGCAGAGAATATAATCTACATCCGCTTCAGTAAAGGCCTGCACACTCTGTTTTGCAAGGTCAATTCCTGTCTCGGTATCACCAGAATAGAGCGCCGGGATGCCGCAGCAGTTTTGGGTTTTGGGAAAAATGACCTCGACATTGAGTGAATTGAGCACTTTGATCAGGCTGACACCCACTTCTGGATAAACAAAGTCAGCCCCGCAACCAACAAAAAAGCCGACACGGTACCTGGGATCGGTAACGTGCTGTGGGATTGTATCAAATTGATCCCGAAAGGACTTAGAGGCAATAGATGGCAGATCGCGCCATTCGGTAAAATCCCGATCCATAAAATGCAGGGGCAGATGACGGATAATCCGGCCTCCTGAGTCTTGCCTGTCTTTATGGGTGACAGGAGCTTGCAGTTTGGACGCCGTGCGGACCAGGCTGTGAAAGAGCCCTCGATTTTTCATGACCGCTTTGAAGGCTACATTTTTTACCACCCCCATGCCGTATTCCTTGGTCACTTCATTTCGCAGGTGGAGGATGATTTCTTCCAGATCAATCTTGGAAGGACAGACAGCAACGCAGGCTCTGCAGCCGATACAGGCTCTGGTAATTTCTTTGGCCTTATCAAGTCCTTCATAAAAGGCGGTGAGGATAATGCCGATGGCTGAGATATAGATAGAGCCGAAGACATGTCCGCCGACGGTCTGGTAAACCGGACAGACGTTGGCGCAGGCACCACACTGGATACAGCGCAGCGCGTTCTGGCAGGCCTTAGATTCGTAAAGCGCTTCCCTGCCACCATCAATGAGAACAATATGTTGTTCTTTTTGTTCACCGTCTACCGGTACCGCTCCCCGGATCCAGGTAATATAGGAGGTAAGCAGCTGGCCGGTAGCATTACGAGGGAGAAGCCGGGTTATTTTGATGGCATCTTCCATATTGCGCACCAGTTTATGGATTCCGGCAAAAACTACGTGTACTTTAGGGAGCGTGGCACAAAGTCTTGCATTGCCCTCGTTGGTTACCAGGCCGATTCCGCCGGTATCGGCAACGAGGAAATTGGCACCGGTCAGCCCGATGTCGGCATCAAAGTATTCTTTTCGCAGGCGGAGCCGGGCATGATCTACCAGCGGCTTAATTTCAGGGGAGATACGTTTGCCAGATTCCTTGGAAAAGAGTTCGGCGACCTCTTCTTTAAACATATGGATTGCAGGCATCACCATGTGGCTTGGTCGTTGCCCTGCTAGCTGGATGATCCACTCTCCAAGATCGGTTTCTGAGGTCCTGATGCCCTGAGCTTCCATTGCCTTGTTAAAATGTGCCTCCTCGGAAACCATCGATTTGGATTTGGCAATAAGCTTGGCCCCTTTGCCTTTAGCGAGGTTAATAACATAATCATTAGCCTCTTTGGTATCTTTGGCGATAAAGACTTTTGACCCAGCTGCTTCAGCATTTTTTATAAACTCAGCGAGCAGCTCTTTTCTGCGAACCCGAACTTCATCTTTTATTGCGGCGAGTTCGGTTCGCATTGCCTCAAAATCAAGGCCTCTGTATGCATTTTCTCTCGCTGTCAGGTAGGCATCTCCAAAAAGGTGGAGCGCCTTACTGAGTTTGGGATTTGCGATAGCAGTTTCAACACTCTTTTTATACGTTTCATTTGTGGCCATGGCAGTTCTCCTCAATCAATTTTCCATTAAATCACTGGAGATGCCTTCCACCAGTAGAATATGCACTTCTCTGGGACCATGGCAACCGATGGTCAATACTCGTTCGATATCTGCGGTACGGCTGGGGCCGGTAATGTAGGCAACAAATTTGGGGTCACTCCCTTGGTGGAATGTGGTCATTGGTTCAGAGGCCGCCAGGTTGTCCACAAGAATTTTTGTTGGATCTGCGATAATAAAGTGAAGCTCGGGCAAGGTTGTTGCCAGTCGCATCTCCTCATCGGTGCTTTCCAGTACCACTGTGCCGGTGTCAGCCAGGCAGAAGTTGCAAAAGGTAATTCCCGCCCCGGTAAATTGGCCTGCATTCCTGAATTTTCCGGTAAAAACCTCAACACCGGCCTCTGATAAGAGTGCCCGCAGGTGATGGCGTCTCACCAGCGATGTCTCAGGTACGAGAGCAGTACCTTGTGACTTGTCGTTGATGTAGGTGACAGCGTCCTGAAGGTTGTCTACACGAAGGACCTCTGCTCCGACACGCTTGGCAGACTCGATAAAACGCTCGGTAATTTTGTCTGTCATAAATTCCTCTGATATTTGAAGTTTTGTTGGCTGGAGAAAGGCAAAATAGGTACTGTCCGTTTCAGTTTATTTAACTGAATATAGTATGCACAAAATGGTGAAGTGCTATTGGCACTTATGATAATCACTACTCGCTTGGAGTTTTTATTATAAAGAAATAGCAAATGTTGTTCCAGTAGTAGGCGTTTTGAAATTATCGTAATGTTTTCAGTGTCATGTGGGATTTTAAGTCGTAACCGATATGGGCTAAAGACAGCATTGTCTGAAAAATAAGACAGCGTATGAGCATGGATCAGAGGTGTCTGTTTTTGTTTTTCGATATGAATCTTCAGGAATGCGGACTAAGTGCTTGAAAAGATACGATATGACTGAGGTTGTTGGCGTGTCTGGTAAAGAAGACACGTCGGTCGGAATTGGTCTGACTAATGTTTGTTGTCTAGTGAGGAAACTTGCTAATACTTGTATTTACGGAGTTTATTTTGTATGTCCTAAAAAAAAGACAGCTGTTTTTTATGATCTTGTTCGTCGGGCTTTTGCATCATGTTGATTGTAACTTTTAAAGTGACAGATTGTATTTTTTAAGCAGTGCATAGAAATATGAGCGCGAGAGTCCCGAGATATGCGTCATTTTTTGAATATTCCCGTCGCATTGTCGTATCAGCTCGCCGAGGTAGGTTTTTTCAGCTGTATTCTTGAAGTCTTTGAGCGGTAGCAGGGTGCTGTCAAAGATATCTTCAAAGATTTTTTGTCCAATAGTCTGGACAAGCGGGTTCTTTTGGTCATCGGTTTCTTCAACAGCTTCAGCACTGGTAAGTTTTGAGATCTGGGCCTTTGCCACCTGTATCCGTAGGCTTCTCGGAAGATGCATGGCATACAAAGTATTTTCCCCACCTGCGTCGATTACCGAACGTTCCAGAATATTGAAGAGTTCTCGAACGTTGCCAGGCCAATTATATTCAGTCAGAGTAGGAATAAAATCGTCGCCAAGTTTTTTGTCTTTCAAACCGAATTTTTTGCAAAGTTGGTTAATTCTGACTGAAGCCAGTTCTTGGATATCGCCGGTGCGCTGCTGTAAAGGGGGAAGGTGAATGCGCATTGTATTGATACGGAACAGGAGATCATTGCGGAACTGTCCGTTTTCAACCATCTCATCCAGGTCCTGATTGGTTGCAGCAATGAGCCTGAAATTACTGGTTTTTTCTTTGACAGCACCCACAGGTCTAAACTGTCTTTCTTGAAGAACACGAAGAAATATTTTCTGAATTGAGAGCGGCATCTCGCCTACTTCATCAAGGAAAAGTGTGCCGCCGTCAGCAGCTTCGATTAACCCCTGACGATGAGACTGAGCACCGGTAAACGAGCCTTTTCTGTGGCCAAAAAGCGTTGCCTCGACAAGCGATTCCGTGAGTGAGGTGCAGTCGACCGCAATGAAATTTCCTGAGGCATGATCGCTGCTTTTATGGATGATGCTGGCAAATAATTCTTTGCCTGTACCTGTTCCTCCGGTTATCAGTACATTGGAATCTGAACCCGCCGCCTTGGCTGTTAGATTAATACTTGCCTTTATTTCCGGGCAACTACCGACAATCCCTTCGATGATCAGTGCATCTTTTGAGACATTACCTTTTTTTTCTTTGCGGTATTTGAGAGCTCTGTTGAGGGTAAGAGTGATGTCTCGAACGGAAGTAGGTTTTAGAAGGTAGTCCCATACCCCACCTTTAATTGCCAGCTCTGCACCATCAGGGTTGCCTTTTCCGGTCAAAATGATCACTTCGGGAGGGTCATTTATGGCCACCAGGGAGGGAAGAATGTCAAGCCCGCTTCCGTCTGGAAGGCATACATCAAGGAATATTACGTCATAATTGGTATTTTGGGCTAGACGCAGTCCATCCTTTAGAGTGTGGACCATGTCGGACTGGTAGGTCAGCCTGGTGACCAGGCTGACCATTGTCTCGCAGGCTTCAATGTCATCGTCAATAATAAGGATCTTAGGCATGCGTATTTCCGCTTTGAATTACCTCACGGATACCATCCATGAGATCTTTTTTATGATAAGGCTTTATTATTACACAGTGAATGTTCGGATAATCCGTTGCTGCAACACGTGCATCGTCCCGACCTGAAATGAGAATCACCGGGAGTTCAGGGAGAAGTCCAGCGAGCATCGTACCACTCATGATAGGCATATCGAAATCGGTAATCAGAATATCAAAATGCTGATCTCCTGAGGCAACCAGCCGCAATGCCGCCTTAGGTTCGCGGAGTGCCGTGACACTAAAGCCCATTTCTTCAAGCAGTCGGGGGGTTGTCTGCAGCTGATCCTCATCATCCTCAACAAACAATATATGGCCCTTGATTTGAAGACCTCCGTCTGAACTGCTTGAAACGATATCTTTACCGGCTTCTGATTCCGGCAGGATAATTTCAAAAGTTACCCCACCTTCATCACGTGAAAAAACGTGAATCGTGCCTTGATGACTTTTGACAATACCGTGGACGACCGCCAGCCCGAGACCTGTCCCTTCTGATTTGCTTTTGGTCGAGAAAAACGGATCAAATATTTTATCCAGTATTTCTGGATTGATGCCTGGTCCATTGTCTGAAACCGATAATTTTATGGGGTTCATGGAAACTGTATTGGCAGGCGCAGATGTTTCTTCTTGCAAAACATGTGAAAGCTCGATATCTATTCGGCCGCCTGTGGTTCTTAGCGCATGGAAGGAATTAGTGCAAAGGTTGAGAATTGCCTGGTGCATCTGGGTGGGATCTGCATGGACAAAAAAATTCTTGCCATGTTCAACATGACTGCGCACCACAATATTTGCTGGCATAGATGCGTCCATCAGATGGACAACCTCCTGCACCACCTGGTTCAAATCTGTTGGTCGAAATCCTTCCCGGGAAGGGCGGCTAAATGAAAGGATCTGCTGGACAACCCTCCCGCCTCTCCTGGCTGCCTTGAGGACCCTGTTTAAATCCATTTCTGTCTGACTGCCTGGAATTAAATCACCGATAGCAAGTTCAGTAGAGTTGATGATTGAGGTGAGTATGTTGTTGAAATCGTGGGCTATACCTCCAGCAAGAGTGCCTATCGCCTCCATCTTTTGCGATTGGAGGAGTTGTTTTTCAAGACTTTGTTCTTTGGTGATGTTCTCCGCGGTGGTGAGAATACCAGCTATACGTTCACCCTGGCCTTTGAGTGGTACTTTGTTTACTTCTATCCAGGCCTCAACACCGTCTTTATCTGTAACTTTTTGACGCATCTTACGAAAGGCCTCCATCTTGCCAACAACCGAGGTATCGGCACTTATCGACCATTCGCTATAGACAGTATCGCTTACTATTTCTCCGGTTTCTTTCCCTACGACCTGCTGGATGGACTCTATGCCAAAAAAATCCATGAAGGCCTGGTTGGCGCCAAGGTACTTTCCCTCTACGTTTTTCCAGGAGACAAGCTGCGGAATAGTATCCATCAAGGTTTCCTGAAATGCCAGTTGATCAGTTATTTTTCGCTCGACCTTGCGGCGCTCAAGCATTGCCCCGACCATGGATACCAGGGCCAGAAGCAGGATGACAAAACTGATCATCATAGTCCAGAAAAGCTCTTTGGAAAGAGAGTAGATGGCTTTTGGGGCATTGATTATCCTGCTGTTTTCCGGAAGAAGCCCCTGGTCGATGCCCAATTTGGTCATCACTTTATAATCAAACAGATATACGCCATCGCCGGGTTCCCGAATGATAGGAATATCACTGGCCTTGGTTCCGTTGAGGATTTGCAGCGCCATATCTCCAGCTATCTTGCCGTGCTCTATACCAGAGAGAACTTTACCGCCGACGGTGCCATAGCCGACCATAAATTCCCAGGCAGAATAAATAGGAACGGAACTGTGTTTGTAGATGGCTTCAGTTACTTCCTCTGCGGTGTAAAACCGACCGTTGATAGTTTGATAGTAAGGAGCGATAAACAAAAAAGTATTGTCTGGGAGTTCGCCAACCTTTTTTTGTGTCTCTTCAAGACTGAGCTGTATCCAGAATTCGATTTGGAGCCCCAGCATGTTGTTTTCAATCAACTTTTCAGCCTGATGCCTGATTGCGGTACCAGTGGTGGAGTCGTCGATAAGAAAGACCAGGCGATCCTTTTCAGGATGAAGTTTTTTTGCCACGTTGAGGGTGTCTATGAAATCGAATATTTCTACAATCCCGGTGATATTATCACTCTCAATATCTGAGGCCTTGAGGTCGTTTACACCACAAAAGACAACAGGAATATTTTTAAAAAGATCATGCCTGTGTTGATTGACAAAGTTTAAGGCATCATTGTCCGAGAGGATGACGACATCAAAGACCTCATTCTTGAATTTTTCTTTGTAAAGTGGATACAGGTTGTTGGATATTGTCTCATAGTTGTATTTCTTGGCATCCATATACTCAATCTGTAAATCCACTTTATAATGGCTCTGGTTTAAAACGGTACGAATTCCAGCCAGCAACCCGTCTGACCAATGGTAACCATTATGGTAAGAGTTGATATAGAGGACGGTCTTCTTCTCGCTGTCGGCAAGGGCAAGTGATGGAAGAATCAAGAAGAAAAGAAAAACGGTAGATAATAAAACGTTATATCTATTACAGCATGGTTGGCGATGTCGGTTTTCATTCATAATGCTCGTTTCGGTCTTTTGTCGGTCTTGTGATGATGGAAGCATAATACCTACAAAATAGAGTAATAGCAAAAAAGCCTAAAGCTGAGAGCGTCCCGGTTGTTATTGTCCCTTCTGAAACGAGTTGTTTTTGAAATAATAATCATTAATACCAGTAGGTTGCTGATAATATGTGTGCGTTGTCTTTCTGGCTCGAAGATGATTTTGGGGAAACTGTAAGATATTTGACTTCTTGCCTGCAGCTTTGATAACATGAAACGTGTTTGTAGGTTAATTTGAAATATTGTGTTGAGCGATCAGCTAATTGATTAAAATAATTTCGTTTTTCTTTTTTCTCATTCTCGATGACACTAAAAGAACTCTTTAAGAAAGGTTTCATGTATGCATCTCGATCTGAAGCACAATTATTCACGCCTGAAGATGTTTCTGTTTGTATCTGTCCTTGTTGCACTCACTCTTTGTTTTCTGCAGTTTGTCGATATTTTTCTTAATTTTGATACACTTGTACTCGCCCTGGATTCTGATACGCAATATAATTCACTGCCTACAGCGGTGATGGTTCTAATTATCTTGTTTCACACGATCTTCCCGGGAATCATCATCCTCGAAGAAGGCACGGTTAAGGGAGTTATCTATACAGTCGTCGCATGGTTTTTCTACGGAGTACTTATCCACTCTTATACATCAAGTTACTCTTTGTACATTCCTTTGACGGCTCCGCTGATTGGCTGCATGGTCTCTATTATCAGAGTGCTGGCTTGGGAGCACAGTTTTGTCACAGAGGAAAAAGACGAGATACGAAAAACTTTAGGATCTTTAGTTGAGCCAACAGTTGCCGACTACCTCCTTAAAAATCCCGATCTGCTCAAGCAAGAAGGTGTACGAAAGACAGTCACTGTCATGTTTGCTGATCTCCGGGGCTTTACCAAACTCTGTGAAGTGATACCACCTGAACAGTTATTTGGCATGCTGCGTGACTGTTTCGGTAAGCTTATATCAATCGTCAGAACCAATGGTGGAACTATTGATAAGCTTGTAGGCGATTCAATGATGGTTGTTTGGGGAAACCCCGTTCCCATGGAGAATCATGCCGAAAAAGCTGTGGAAGCCGCTGTAGAGATGCAGGCAATGATGCAAAGCCTGAGAAAGAAATGGCAGCAAAAACTCGGTGTGGAGATCATGCTAGGTATTGGAATAAATACAGATGAGGTGGTTGCAGGAACCATCGGCTCTGAAGAATTCTGTGACTATACGGTACTCGGTTGCGGAGTTAACCTCGCCTCAAGGCTTGAATCCATCTGCCCAGGTGGCTTGATCTATGTGTCAAAAGAAACCTGCTCGATCCTTGAGGGTATTTATGAATTCGAGCAAGTTGAAGTTCGGGAAAACAAGAGAAACTACGATATATCAGAAGCCTATAAAGTTGTTCTCTAGCAAAAGCGGATTTTTATTCAAGGAAAATACTTTCGTAGCAAAGGAGTAAACATTGGTCTAAGTATAAGAATTTCCATGTGATTACTTGGGAAAATGGTTCTTTTTGGTTACTTTCGTCGGATCTACACTCATTCTCTCGGATATCCAGGGAAGCTCAGGTCTGTCTGCTGGGAGTCTGGCGCAGACTTGTTGCACCCTCAGTCTGTTTCCGGCTGTCAGCGGCTTTGCTCTTTTGGTTATATTGGGGAGGGATTAAAAATGGCTCTGAGTTAGCAATTTATTGTGCAGGCTCAGCGCCATTTCAGGGTGAAAGTAGTCGGATGGAACTGGATCGTCCTTAGATTTCTGTGACACCAGAAGGGATGAGACAGATGAAGACGAAATCTTCACCGCCGCCGTTCATAAACTGGTGTTCTTCATTGCCGGGGATGAATACCACTGTGCCGCTGGTGACCTCCCTCCATTCGCCGTTTTGGTAGACTTGGCCTTTGCCGGAATGAACAAATATTTCGTGTTCCCATTCGTGTGAGTGCCTGGGAGTGAATCCTCCTGGAGTAACGGTGAAAACCCGCATACAAAAGTTATCGGCCGCGTCTTCTTTGCCGATAACAACTCTGCCAGTCACACCTTTTGCAGCCGCATTGTCAAATTTATGGATTGGGGAATCTTTGTAGTTCGCAATTTTCATAATAGTCTCTTTGCTAAAATCGTAAGGGAAAACAGATAACAAGTTGCCTTGTTAAATAATATAGCGAAATTCTAAGAATGCAAATGTTTACAGCTATGCTTACTTAGTCTTTCCGGTTAACCCCATATAGATGGCAGCGAGGGTAATTAAGACACCTAGCCAGTTCATGGTGTTGGTCGTTCGGTTAAATAGTATAACATCCCAGATAAATGCCAGAGAGGGCTGGAGAAGCAAAATTAGTCCTGTGAACGATGCACGTATTTTGGGCATGGCATTGGCTATCAAAACCCAACCGATTGTTTGACTAAACAGTCCAAGACCCAGCAGTGACAGGAGGCTTTTGGTGTCCGGGATTGTAAATGAATCGTTGGTGTAGAGCATTTTGATTCCTAAAAAAACAGCACAGCTTAGTGACACGATCAGGAGGGACGAAAACTGAGAATGACCTTCATCTACCTGGATTTTTCTGAGGCTGAGAAGAAAAGCCGTATAGCATACAGCAGTAAGTAATCCAAGATAGATACCTGTCTTATAGCCTGAGTCTAAATCGTTCCAACTCATTCCAACAATAAGAAAAAGGCCAAGGAATGCTAATGGGAGTGCGGCAAAAAATCTGGGGCGACTTTTTTCTTTGAAAAATAATATTCCTGTCGCGG
>Ga0209692_10001892_pt1 | contig 25658 bp, 37 predicted proteins | sample tdDd472_FD_187129 | JGI IMG/M metagenome (GOLD analysis project Ga0209692, IMG submission 187129) | Marine sediment microbial communities from the Atlantic coast under amendment with organic carbon and nitrate - tdDd47.2 (SPAdes)... | ecosystem: Environmental > Aquatic > Marine > Coastal >... | reverse complement strand
TTCCACCGCCAATGCGATCAGAGGCGACGCGCACCGCCTGACCCAGATCCTCGTGAATCTCTGCAACAACGCGATCCGGTTCAGCCCGGCCGGGTCGCGCATCACCCTGGCCGTGAGGGACGCGGAAGGCGGCCGCATCGCCCTTTGCGTAAGCGACACCGGACCGGGGATCCCGGAACCGGACATCCCCCGGCTGCTGGAGCCGTTCCAGCGCGGCGATCAGGCTGGCGAAAGGAATTTCGAGGGGTCGGGACTGGGGCTTGCCATCGTCACGACCCTGGCCGGCGCCCACGTGTGACACGACACTTAGACTTGGAGGAACCGGGATATGCCGGGATGATCCGGGATATAACGGGATGCTAGGGAAACCGCGCCTCTGCGGAGGGTAGGGCCAATTTTTGCGCCGGCGCGTCTGATTTTTTCCGACGACACTTAGACAGTACGACGACACATGGTTTTGTAGAACCGACCAGCCGTTTGCCAGCCAGGCCGCGAAGGCCGCCGGATCGAGCGTTGGACCGTGCCGCATAGAGATTGCGACAGAATGCCCATAGCCGCTGAAACCGCGCTCGGCCGACTTTACCGTTCCGAGCGACGCCCGGTAGATTACTCTCAAACCGTGTTTTACGAAGCCGAGCGTTTGCCTTGAGTGTTGGCGGCGCGTTCCGCAATGATCTCCCGGCGGTGCCTTTCCACCAGCGGTTTGATCATGGCGAGCTGCGTGGGGATATCGGCATCCAGCGCGCCGGCGTTCGCCAGGTCGTTATAGGCCTGCGCCGCCAGGCTTCCCAGTTCCGCCAGGGACAACGTGATCCCCATCTCCTTATAAAGCTTCCCGAAGGCATCGCTGCACCGCCCCATGAGCGCCTGGTCGATCTGCCCGGCCGGCTGCGCTGCGCCGCCCGCCGGTTTTTCTCCGCTGACCAGCCATTCCATGGTTACGCCAGCAGATGCGGCAAGTCGATGCAAACCGAAAAAACTTGGCCTTGTTTTTCCGTCTCTCCATTGGGCCAGCGATTCATCTGACACACCGACTATTTTTGCCGCCGGTTTAAGGCCACCAACCGCCTCAATCGCCTGGGCAATTCTAGTTCCAACTTCAGGGCTCCAACCTGGAACTAGCGTTCTAGGTTTGCGGCTTTGTTCCGAGTTGTTTGTTTTTCTAGTCATATCAACCACATAGTTAAAAACTTGGTCCACAAAGCCCCGAATTTAAGTCGGAACCAAGTTTTCTTGTTGAAGACCAAGAAAAATCGGTTCATGTTTACCCACAGATAGATATTTCACACCCAATCAAAACCGACCTGGCGGGGTCGGTTTCACGGACGGAAGAGAGCATGGCGCGCAAGCCCAGGGACAAAACGCCCGAGGAGATTTTGTACCTCCTCAGCCTGAAAGGGCGCACCTGCGCGGACGTCGATCGAGCGCACGACCTGCAGGTTGGGACGGCGAGCAAGACGCTTGGTTACCCGCATTCATCGGCGGAACAAGCGATTGCTTCGGTCCTGGACCTGCCGGCGGCGGAGATCTGGCCTTCGCGGTACGACGCCTTCGGCAAACGCCTCAAGCCTCAACCTGCCGAAAACTATAGGTCCCGCCGCCGACTGCGTCACTGTCAAAAAAGGAGGGCGGCATGAACATGGATGCAGCCCACTGCTTGGATTGGAAAGAAGCGGGGATTTCGCAATGAACGCGCTATCCCCGATCTTCGACTTTCGTCGGATTGTTGACGCCAATATCGAGCCACGGCGTCAGCAGTCTTTGAAACCAATTCAAGGGGACCACTTGGCGCGGCATGCCCCGGCTTCTGCATTCTTGATTGTAGCCAATGAGATAGAGAACGTCCTTGGTTTTTTCGTGGACGCCGGACATGTTCTCGAGTTCCTGCCCCAATTCCTGCAACCGTTCGCGCGAAATTGTTTCACCGGCGTAACGCAGACGCGCCGCCGCGTTCGCGTATGTTTGCTGCGCATGCTTGTTCATAGCGGCTTTGTCGGACCAGCCAAAAAAGACGGCAGAAAGACTAGCGGTTGCGACGGCGGCGCCAGCGTAGACCGACACCTGAAACCCGATCAATGTTTCCAGCGCGGTGAGGGCATCTGCCACAACCGCTGCGCCGCCGACGACGCTAATCAAGCCACTGAGCGTATTCAGTCGGCGGTAATGAAGTTCAAGCGCTTGGCAATATCGGGCGGAGACGCAACAGGAGAACCGCAAAGCATAGGCTTCGTCGGCTATTTCCTCTTCGATTCTTCTTCCGTTCTCCGGTCCGGATGTTGGACTGGCGAGGTCACGAACCGGGTCGACTTGCTGCCCCCGATCTCTTTCTTCGTGCTCTCCCGAATTGTCTCTTTCGTCCATGATTTGTCCTTTTTCTTCTCGGTCACTCGGTCTTCTCCTTCTCGATTGAGTGGTTCCGGGGAGTGGGCGGGCGCGGCCCTGCATGGCTGCCCCGCCCTTTTTACTAGCATGAAACCTTCTCACTGTCAGCGCAGGCTAGCGAGTTCTTGTGCTCCGCCTGCTGTCCCCGTTCCCCATCGTTCCCTTTTCAGTTGAGGTTCCCTGAGACCATGCAAATCGTTGAGATTTCCCTGAGCGATATCGAAATCGGCCAGCGCATGCGCCCGGCCACCGACGCCTATGTGGAGGGCCTGGCGCGAGACATCGGCCAGCGCGGGCTGCGCACGCCGATCGAAGTGGCGCGGGCCGACGGCGACAAGCCTTACAAGCTGGTCAGCGGGCGGCACCGCCTGGCGGCGGTCGAGGCGCTGGGGTTGGAGACCATTACCGCCAGCGTCGTGGAGGGCAGCGACAGCGACCTGCGCCGGGACGAATTGCTGGAGAACCTGCAGCGCAACGAGTTGTCTCGGCTTGAGCGGTGCGTGTTTGTGGCGGAATTCCGCAAGTTGTACCTGGCCGAGCATCCCGAAACCGCCAATGGCGGCGATCGGCGCAGCGAGGATTTTCAGAATCCTACCGATAGGATTCTGAAACAGTGGTGGGAAGACCTGGCTGTCCGATCCGAGCGATCCCGCAGCACGATCATGCGCGAGGCGACCATTGGCGGGAAACTTGAGCCCGCGGTTGTAGAGAAGATCCGCGGAACCGTCATCGAAGATAATGTGAAGGAGCTTGAGCAGCTCGCCGACTATGGCGCGGTTATCCAGGTTCGCATTGCCAAGCTGCTCGCCGACGAGACGAAAGGCATCAAGACCGTGAAGGCCGCGGCCAAGGAAATCGAGCCCAGCGACGACGAATCGGAGAAGACACCAGACCAGATCGCGTTCGAACGGTTGATGGCCAATTGGCGAAGCGCCAGCCCGGACGTCCAGTCGTGGTTCGTCGCGGCCCTGAAAGAGACGGGGGCGCTGTAATGGCCCGAGACCGGCGGGACAAGATGACCTTCGATATCGTCGACCTGATCGACGCGACGCCTACTGCCGTCGCGTCGTATGACGAAAGCCGTGTCAGGACGTCCAGCCTGCGCGCCAAGGTCGCCCGCGCGGTCGCCGAGACGTTGCGGGACGCGGGACAGGACCGCGAGGCGATCGCCGCCGCGATGGGGGAGTGGCTGGAGGAAGAAGTCAGCAAGAACATGCTGGACAACTACGCGTCGCAGGGCTGCGAACAGCACACGATTCCCTTCATCCGCCTGCTTGCCCTGGTGCATGTGACCGAGGATCTGCGCCCGTTGACGCTGGCCACGGAACCGTTCGGATACGCGGTGGTCGACCAGGCCAGCCTGGAGTGGATCGAGATCGGCAAGCTGGCCGCCCGCCGCAGCCAGATCAAGCAGATTTCAAAAGACAACGACGACGAATTCGACGCGCGTCTGAAACGCGCGCTGCGGGGGGTTTCCAGATGAAGGAATGGTTCACCAATACCGAGCTGGCGGACCTGGCCCTTCCTGGCTTCCCGAATACGCCGCGCGGCGTTTTGAAATGGATCGAACAGCGCGACCTGGATGCCCGTTTCCCGAACAAAGTCCGCCGCCGGCAAGGCCGGGGCGGCGGCGTTGAACGGCACTTCACCGTGCTGCCAAAGCCCGTTCAATCGATTTTGACGCTGCGCCAGTTGAAGAGCGCGGAAACACCGTCGATCGACCTGGCGCCGGCGCAAGGCCATACGGTTCCGGAGCCCCTGCACGACACCAAGACCGAGCTGCGCCGCGACGCGATCCTGCTGGTGCTGAACTTTTGGGACATGTTCCGCGCGCGGGAAGCGTATCCGCTGGAAACGGCCCGGCATCTGTTCGTGCATATGTACCGGAACGGCAAGCTTGAGGGTATGCCGGAATGGGCGATGGCGGCGCTTCCCGCCGCCTTCTGCGCCAACACCCTGCGGAACTGGGAGAAGACGCGCGCCGATGGCGATTTCAACGCGCTGGCGGGCCGCTACGGCAACCGCCGGGGGACCGGCGTGCTGGATAAGGCTGAAAGCGGAAAGGTGGCCGAATTCATCGCGGCCCGGATCGTCGCACAGCCGATGCTGACGACGGACCATCTGCGCGACCTGGTCATCGACCGGTTCGGCTACGAGCTGGATGTGGACGGCGAAACCAAACCGCTACCGAACATTCGGTCCTTTCAACGGTGGGTCTCCGCCTGGAAGGAAGAGCACGACGAAACACTGTTGAAGCTGACCAACCCGGACGCGTTCCGGAACCGGACCAAGATTGCCGGGTCGAACATGAACCATTGGGTGAGCCGGCCCAACCAATTGTGGGAGGTCGATGCCTCGCCCGCCGACGCCCTGCTGCAGGACGGCCGGCATTCGATCTACGCCCTGGTCGATATCTATCCCCGACGCATGATGGTGACCGTGACCAAGACGCCGAGAACCGCCGCGGTTCTTAGCCTTATTCGCGCGGCGATCCTGGAATGGGGTGTCCCGGAAATCATCCGTACCGACAACGGTTCGGACTTCATCAGCCACGAGTTCCGCCGCGCGCTGTCATCGCTCGGCATTCACCAGGACATCACCGATCCATTCAGCCCGGAACAGAAAGGCACGGTGGAGCGTCATATCGGCACGCTGCAGCGCGGGCTGATGCGCCTGCTGCCAGGCTTCGTCGGACACAACGTCGCCGATCGCAAGGCGATCGAAGCGCGCAAGAGTTTCGCGGCCCGGCTGGGTGAAAGCGAAGCCAACACTTTCGTCGTCGACCTGACCAAGGAAGACCTGCAGGCAACCGTCAGCAAGTGGATCGACGTCAAATATCACCACAAGCCGCATTCCGGGTTGGCCGGAAAGACGCCATTCGAGGTGATGGCGGCCTGGTCGGGCCCGATCCGCCGGATCGAAGACGAGCGGGCGCTGGATATCCTGCTGGCGCCGATCGCCGGAAAGGACGGCTTCCGCACGGTGACGCGCCAGGGCATCGCCCTTGACCGCGCGCATTTCATTCACCCGGACATGATCCCTGGCACACAGGTGTTGTGCAGACAGGATCCGGAGGACATGGGCCGGCTGTATGTCTATGCCGCGGATGCCCGTGAGTTTCTCTATATCGCCGAATGTCCCGAGCGGCTTGGTGTGGATCCGGGTGAAGCGGTACGCGCCGCTCGCGCCGCGCAACAGGATCGAATCCGGAACGAGGCCGAGCCGCTGATGCGCGAGATCCGCAGCATCAAGCCGCGGGACATGATCGACGCGGTGCTGAATGTCGGTGAGGAAGCAACGGCGAACCTGACGACCTTCCCGCAAGCCGCCGAAGCCTACACCACACCGGAGATCGATGCCGCGGCGGAAGCCGGCCGGCACTACGCCGGCCCGGTCACACCGGCCGCTGCTCCGGTTTCGGCGCAGGAGGAAGATCACCACGACGCCATCATCGCGGACCTGGCCGAATTCCGTAGCCGCCTGGGAGCGCCTGAAGACGACCCCGAGAAAGCGCGATTCCGGAATGCATTGGATCTGCAGGAGAAGGTCGCCGCGGGCGAGCACGTTCCGCAGGACCGCCTGAAATGGCTGGTCGGATATCAGCAGTCGGCCGAGTACCGCAGCCTGCTGGCTATGTTTGAGGATTACGGGGAGCGCCTGTTCATCAGCTGAAAAAAAATCCCGCCAGGCGAATGGCGGGACAGGCACTCAATTAGGATGGAGTAGTAAATGTCACAAAGCATGAAACCGGTCAACACAATAGCCCCGATCCGTAACGTCGCGTTACTGTCGGGCCTGATCGAGCGGGTGGAGAACCGAACGCACGGTCTGCCCGGCATGGCCACCTATTACGGCCCCTCGGGATTGGGTAAATCCTTCGCCGCAACCTACGCCGCCGTGAAGCACGGTTGCTATCACGTCCAGCTGAAGAGCGCTTGGACGAAGAAGCACCTTTGCCAGATGATCCTGATTGCCTTGGGCGTCGAACCGGCAAAGACCATCGCTGCGATGGTCGATCAGATTGGCATGGAGCTCGCCGCCTCACGCCGCACTTTGATCATCGACGAAGCCGACTTCCTGCTGCAGCGGGGCATGATCGAGATCGCGCGGGACATCTACGAATCCGGCGCGGCGGGTGTTGTGCTGATCGGGGAAGAGTTGCTGCCCGGCAAGTTGCGGAAGTGGGAGCGCGTCCACGGACGTATGCTCGAATGGGTCGCGGCGCAGCCGGCGACCAAGACGGACGCTGCCTATCTGGCGCAGATGTACTGCCCCAATGTCGAGATCACTCCTGACTTGATGGAACGCCTGGTCTCTGCATCGGCGGGATCCACGCGCCGTGTTTGCACCAACCTGGACAAGGTTCGCGAACTGGCGCTGGTCGAGAACCTTTCGACCGTTGGCGTGAAGGAATGGGGCGATCGCTCGTTCCATCTCGGCCGGGCACCTGCCGCGCGGAAGGGGTTCCAATGAACAAGAAACGACCCCTGGAAGGCCGCGACGCGCTTTGGTTCAGCATCCGCGAACAGCGCGACGAATTCACCTATCGGAGCATTCTGACCGCGAAGGTTTCGCTCGATCAAAGCCGCGATTACATCCAAGCACTGCTCGCCGCGAACATCCTAAAGGAGTTGCCGGCCGGCGAGGCGGGCGACCGCCGTTTCAGATTGGCCGATGATCGGGGCATTCATGCGCCGCGAGTCCGGCAGGATGGAACTTTCCTGCCGCGCAGCAAGAGTGACGCGATGTGGACGGGCATGAAGATCCTGCAATCCTTCACGTCGAAGGATCTGCAGGTCGCCTGCTCGACCGAGGACGTCCCGATCACCCTCAACTATGCCAAAGACTACTGCATCAACCTGGAGAAGGCCGGCTATCTGATTATCGAGCGGCCGGCGAAGCCTGGCCGGTTGGCTCGGTACCGCTTCGTTCGGTTCACCGGACCGAAGCCGCCGCAGATCAAGCGGACGGCCGTGATTTACGATCCGAACCTGCGCGAGATCGTTTGGCGGGAGGATGCGGAATGAAACGCGGTCCCGCTCCCGGTGCGAACCGGCAACACAGCAGCGTCACAAAGGCGCATGCAAGTTGGGGCGATGAGGTGCCGGCCTGGTTGGCCGTCATGGCTTCGGCCTGCGACGAAACCAGCCAGAACCAGGTTGCTCGGACGCTTGGCGTCTCGGCCGCGCAGGTGTCAAACGTCCTGGGCAAGCGCTACGGCGTAGATGGCCATCCAGGCGATTTAAAGGCCATTGAAGCAGCCGTTCGCGCCCACTTCATGGCCGAGCGTGTCGATTGCCCGGAGCTGGGCAATATCCCCGGCGCCGAATGCCAAGACTGGCAGGTGAAATCCAAGACCTTTGCAAATGTGAACCGGCAGCGCGTCGTGATGTATGGCGCCTGCCGCAAATGTCCGCTTAGCCGGACGGGAGGTTCCAATGCTTGACCGCAAGCAAAATCAGATAGGCAGCGTTCGCGTGATCCTGGCGACGGTGGCCGAGGATTACCGGATCACTGTTGACCAACTCAACAGTTTCCGCCGTGCGGATCCCATCGAACCGCGCGACGTCGCGATCTTCCTAGCTCGTGACATGACCGCCCTGACCTATCCCCAATTGCGGCCGTTTTTTGGCGATCGGGATCACACTACCTTGGTCGATGCCGTTCGACGGATGCGTGAGCTCGTTGGGGAAAGCCAACCGATCCGCGACAGAGTCGAACGCCTTCGCGAGGCGATCAAGGAACGCCTACACGCGGAAGGAACTTCCCTCGAGCAAATCCAGCAGGCCCGCACGATTTGCACCGCGACCGAACTGGCCCTGGACCATTCCACCAAGCTGATATTCCACCGGCTGCGGGAGCTCTGCGAAGCCGATCCGGCGCGGGTGATGCGGGAAATGAATGCACTCTCCATCCGGTTGGGTGAGGAGATCGCCAATGGGTAACGGGCGCCGATCCTTGTTCTGGTACGTCCGCCAGCAATGGCGCTGGTGGCGGTTCAACTATTTCGGAGGATTCCAACATGGGTAAGGACAAACCCGCCGGACTTGCCGTCATCGAGGAAGCGGCGAAGGACTATGCCGACGCCTACAACGCCTTGATGGCACAGGTGACGGAGATCGAGAACGCCATCGCCGATATTCAACAGGAAGCAGCGCCGGAGCTGCGCCGCCTGGTCGCCGCGGCGAAGACAGCCAAGGGCGATTGCACGCTGCTGATCGAGAGCAACCGGCATCTGTTCGGCAAGCCGAAGACCAAGACTTTTCATGGCGTGAAGGTCGGGTTGCAGCGGTCGAAGGGCAAGGTCGTTTACGACTGTGACGACGACGTCATGGTCACGCGGATCCGAACGCTGCAGCCGAAGCTGTTCAACACGCTGGTCGCCGTGAAGGAAACGCCGGTCAAGGACGCGCTGCGGGCGCTGCCCGACAAGGTGCGGCATCTGCTGGGGTTCGAGATCAAGTCCGATACCTATTTGCCGGTCGTGACGGTGGGCAAGAGTGACGTCCTGAAGGCGGCGGAAGCCCTGCTGACGGGAGACGGGGAATGAGCAAGAAGCGCGCCGTTCCCTTCAAATGCACGACGGTCGATGCTTTCACGATCATCGTTCTGGCACGTTCGCCGAAAGGGGCAGCGTCGGTTGCCGAAACTCATGGTCACAAAGTCCAGCGCCTGGGAATGCACTGGGCCGCGGTCGAGGTCGATGAAAGCCACCGGACCCACGCCATCAACGCGCCGGTGATCTGATCATGACGCGCGAAGGTGAATTGCTCCAGGAACTGACGATCGCGGCGGCGACGCTGGTGTGCAACCCGCGGTGCACATCGGCCCGCCGCGCGGCCCGCCGCGTCGTCGAGAAGGTCAACGCCTATACCGCCGAGCAGCGCGAAATGCGCAACCTTGCGGCAAAGGCCGCGGCAGCCGACGCCGCCCGCCGCGACGATCCCAACTACAGAGCGGATCTGGACGGATGACCGAACCGCAATGGACATGGGGCGCCCTGAAGGCACTGAACTACCGGCTGATCGAAGCAGATCCGCCGTGGAAGTTCCGCGTTTATGAAGAAGAGACATCCGGCCGGCGTCCGCCATACAGACCGATGGAAACCGCGGCGATCGCCGATCTGCGCGTTGCCGATCTGGCGCGGTCGGATTGCCTGCTCGCCTTGTGGGCGATCGATACCATGCTGCCCGACGCTTTCGCGGTGATCGATGCATGGGGTTTTGAGTTCAAGACGATCCTGTTCAACTGGCCAAAAACCGTAAATGACCCCGTCGCCGTGATGCGAGACGTCATCGCCGGCCGAAAGACGATCGACCAGATTTTTCACATTGGCACAGGTTACTGGACTCGCGCGAACGCCGAGCTCTGCCTGTTGGCCGTGCGCGGCCGTCCCAAGCGCCTGGATGCCGGCGTACGCCGCTTGATCCTTTCCCCGCGGCGGCAACATAGCGAGAAACCTGACGAAGCCTACAGCCGCCTGGAGCGCCTGGTGGGCGGCCCGCGGTGTTCGCTTTTCAGCAGGAAGAACCGCCCCGGCTGGGATTGCTGGGGCGATCAGGTGGGCCTTCTGGATGAGGTGCAGCCATGACCGCTATTCCCAAACCTACGAAGCCGCGGATCTCCCTTCGGCGACGCCAGCTGTACGGCAAGATCGAGATCGCGAAGAAGGATCTCGGCCTGGACGAGGACACCTATCGCGACATGCTGGAGGAGAAATTCGGCGTCCGGTCCCGCACCGCCATGAGCGACGGTCAACTCGTCACGCTGGTCGAGGATTTCAAGAGCCTGGGCTGGAAGCCGAAGCCGTCCAAGCGCCGGCAGCGCCAGGACCATGGAAGACCCCTGGCGGACGATCCGCAGGCGAAGAAGGCCCGCGCGCTCTGGCTGTCGCTCTATTGGCTCGGCATCGTGCGGGACAATCGCGAAGCCGCATTGGCCGGTTACGTCAAGCGCATGGCCGGCGTCGATGCCCTGCAGTTCGTGACGAATTGGGAGCCGATCATTGAAGGGCTGAAGGCCTGGGCCACGCGCGAAGGCGGTCCGACATGGGAAGGGTATCCCGTCCTGTCCGGTACCCGCTGGGTCCGCCAGTACAACGACCGTGCCGAAGTGGCCGAGGCCCAATGGGCGATGCTTTACAAGCTGGGCGAGATATCGATCGCCAACCCGGCCGCCGTTGCGAACTACGCCATGACGGCTTGCCGAGTCAGCCGCCACCAGGCCATCACGGATTTCACCGATGAGCAGCTCGATCTTGTCATCCAGGCGCTCGGTCGAAAGATCCGTAAGGCGAAGGGGATGACGGTATGACTGGCCCGGAACGCCGCTTCGCCCGAAACGAAATGCACCGGCATTTGCTGCAGCGCATCCAGGAGCGCGACCTGGCGCTCTGCATGGAAGACGTGCTTGGCATCGAAGAGACAATCGAGCGCATGCGCCCGACCTGGTCGAAGCCGGGGCGCGATCGCTACCGCATCCACCTGAAGCACGCCGACGTGATGTACGGCTTTGCCTACGACGGCAATGTCCGGACGATCGTCTCGGCCTGGAGGTTGGGTGAATGATTTCCCCGGCGAAGGCACGGGGGCCGGGCTGCGCCAACAGCCCGAGCCGACCAGGTGGCACTGGTCACTTAGGGCAGCACCTATCGGTGCTGTCGGTCGCCCCGTCGCGTGAGCTCACGCGGGGCACATCTGAGAGTACGTGTTTCATGGTTTCAAGCAATTTCCGAAGTGTTGATCCGATAAAGCCGGTTGCGCCCTATATCGGCGGTAAGAAGAACCTGGCGAAGCGCCTGGTGCCGATGATCGAGGCGATCGACCATACCACCTACGTCGACGTATTTGGCGGCATGGGCGGCGTGTTTCTGCGCCGTACCCAGGCGCCGAAAGCCGAAGTCTTCAACGACAAGAGCGCCGACGTCGCCACGTTCTTCCGCGTCCTGCAGCGGCATTATGTGCCCTTCATGGACATGATGCGCTTCCAGCTGACGACGCGGCACGAGTTCGAACGGTTGCAGCGAACGGACGCCAGCACCCTAACCGACCTGGAGCGGGCGGCTCGGTTCCTCTACCTGCAATCGACGGCCTTCGGCGGCAAGGTCGAAGGCCGGAACTTTGGCGTGTCGCCAGGCCGGCCCGCACGGTTCGATATCACGAAGCTGGGCGAGACGCTCGAAGATCTCCATATGCGCCTGGCCAGCGTGACGATCGAGTGCCTGGACTATCAGGATTTGATCCCGCGCTACGACCGACAGGACACCCTGTTCTATCTGGATCCGCCCTACTACGGCAGCGAGGACGACTATGGTCGGTGGCTGTTCGGCCGCGTCGACTACGAGCGCCTGGCGCTGCTACTTCGAAACCTGAAGGGCAGGTTCATCCTGTCGCTGAACGATGTCCAGCCCGTGCGCGAGATCTTCGACGGCTTCCAGATCGAGGCGGTCGAAACGACCTACACGATTTCGAAAGAGAAGGAAGGCCGCGGGAAGGTCGGGGAAGTGATCATTTCGAACTGCAAGAGCGTGGATGATGAAGGACGGTGACGGAAATCTGATTGCCTCAGACGGGCTGCTGTGGGCGCCGATCGCCGTTCGATTTGAACGGGATATCCTGCGCGGCCGTTATGCCTGGACCCTGCATATTGCCTGGGGCCTGAAACGCGATCCCAAACCAGGAGAGTTCGTCTATCGGCGACGGTGGGAAGCGTCCTTTGTCGTCCATCCACACTAAGGATCGAACCCATGGTTGCCTACAACTTCAATCGCGCGTTTCACGACGACATCATCCAGCTTCTGAAGACCGGCACCATTCGCGGCAACCGGAGCCGCCGCCATGCACGTCCTGGAGAATGGGTCCAGCTCTACGCCGGAATGCGAACGCGTTGGTGTCGAAAACTTGTTACGCCGGACCCGATCTGCAGCCGGGTCGATGAGATCATGATCGAGACGCAAGCCTTGGCCTTCTTCATCGAAGTGAATGGGATCCCTATCCACAAGGACGAACTCGACGAGTTCGCGCGGCTCGACGGCTTTAGTGGAGGCCTTGTGTGTGGACCGGCGGAACACATGCGCCGCTTTTGGGCCTTGAACCATGGGCACGGTGTTTTCGAGGGCGCGCATATCCATTGGAATCCTGCAATTCGCCGCCCGGAGGTACCACTAAAATGACAATCAGCATCCTGCCATACAAAAACAACACAGGTGCGGCCGAGTTTACCTGCAGCTGTTGCGGTCAATTGGTGTTTGCCCCGATCGCGCCAGTCGAAGCGATATGTGCGACGTGCGAGTTTGTCCGGGACATGCCGGCGCAGGAGCGTGATGAAATCCTGCGCCACCTCGGCTATGGGGACCAGGGGTAGAGACATGCCTATCCGCCCGGAAGCCCGCCACCGCTACCCGCCGAACTGGTCAGATATCTCTGACCGGATTCGGTTCGGCCGAGCGAATGGCCGCTGCGAGTTCTGCCGGATCGCCTTGCACGGCGAACCGCACCCGGTGACCGGATCGATCGTCGTGCTGACGACCGCACATCTGGCGGACCCGATCGAGGACTGCAGCGATGAGAACCTGGCCGCGATGTGCCAGCGCTGTCACCTGACCTATGACATCGAGCACCACAAATTCAACGCGGCGACGACGCGGATCCGCGCGAAAGGTCCGGTCCTGTTTCCGGAGATCCTGGAGAAGCCGTGAGCACGCCGAACGACATAAGTGCCTGGCCGATCGGCCTGAAGCGATTGGCCGAGGTGATTGGTCCGGCCGGCGCGGTCAAACTGGCGGATACGATCGGCGGCGGCAATCGCATTTACATACCTAAGACCCCTACCGCTACGAACCGCATTGCGCTTATCATCGGCATCCGCAATCTGCGCCTTCTGTCGGACAAGTTCGGCGGCGAATGGATCGAGATCCCGCGCGGCACGTTCAAAGACCTGAAGAAGGTCGCGATCATGGATGCCGACGGGAACAATGAGCAGATCGCGTCCCGCGTCGGCTGCACGGTGCGTTACGTCCGCAAAATTCTCAACGAGACCGGTGTCAATTCCAACCAGCTTGGCCTGTTCGACACCGATTGACCGGAACTGTTCCGGCAAATCATTTCCAAAGAAACACACGGATTATGGCTCCACACCCGCAAGGAGGTGGAACATGTCACGTATGCTGAAGGTCGCGGCGGCGACCGTTCTTTTTGCCCTGACCATGTGCGCGCCTGCGCATGCCAAAATTTGCGGACCGACGACCGAAATCGATCAACTACTCGGCGATATGTTCGGGCTGGACAGCATCGGCGTTGGTCTGACCCCCGCCGGCACGGCCGGGGAGATTCTGGTCAGCGAGGACGGCGATTGGTCCTTCGTGCTTTCGACCCCGGATGGTCTGACCTGCATCGTCACCATCGGGATCAACTGGCAGATGGGGAAAGACGGTTCGGCACCTCCTCCTACCAAACCGGAGGATAGCAAAGATGGAACGTGATCGTCTCGCGCAAACAGTCACCGGCGACCTAGTCGTTCATGAAGGCCTGAAGCTCAAACCCTATCGGGACACCGAGGGCAAGCTGACGATCGGGATCGGGCGCAATCTGGACGATGTCGGGATCTCGAAAGAGGAAGCCCACGCGCTCTGCGCAAACGATCTGAAGGGTGTGTTCGACGATCTCGACCGTAACATTCCCTGGTGGGTTCGCCTGTCCGATGATCGGCAGCGGGCACTCGTCAATATGTGCTTCAACCTGGGTTGGCCCCGGCTTTCCGGCTTCAAGAATATGCTGGCCGCGATGGAGAAGGGCTTGTTCGAACGGGCCGCGGACGAGGCGCTCGAGTCGAAATGGGCGCGCCAGGTTGGCAGTCGGGCGCGGGAAATTTCCGTCTGGATCCGGGAGGGGTAGATGCTTGGATTGGCAACTGCCGCATTAGGCTTGATCAAGCTTGCACCGTCCATCATCGAATGGATCGACGGCGACGAGGATGAATCCAAACTTTCGAAAGCAGCCGGCGTCGCGTCGAAAGTCGCGCGAGCGATCACGGGCGAGGACAACGACGACAACGCGCTCGCCGCCATCCAGTCGAACCCCGAATTGCTGACACAATATCAGGCCGAAACGAACCGCCTCACGCTCAGCCTGTACCGGGAAGACACCAAGCGGCTGCAAACGGTCAACGAGACGATCCGGAAAGAGGCGAACAGCAAGGATCCTTATGTGCGCCGTTGGCGTCCGACTTTCGGCTACTGCATGTCGATCGCCTGGGTGGTGCAGTTCTTCGGCACCATCGCTGCGGTGATTGGCGCAGTGTTCGTAAACCCGGAAAAGTCGGGTGAGATATTGAAAGGCCTGGCCGAGGTGAACGCCGCGACCCTTGGGCTTTGGGGGATCGCCCTATCCGTCATCGGCGTATCCGTCGTGCAGCGCTCACGCGACAAGCAGATCGCAGCCGGCCAGACCCCGCCGCCAGGCGTGCTTGGATCAATCGCCGGGGTTCTAACGAACGCGGTGGCCGGGACCAGGCCGCAATGACGGACTGGGTGGATCATGCACAGCGGCTGGAAGAGGCCGAGCGGGCCGCGGCGCTGCAGCGCGTGCTCGACAACGTGAAGGCCAGCGAAGCGAAGTCGCGTGGTGTCCATCACACCTGCACGAAATGCGGGGACTCGATACCGCCAGCCCGACGCGTCGTGATGCCTGGCGCCGATCTGTGTGTTGAATGTGCGAGTGAACTTGAAGGATACGGCCGATGAATGTGGACGGCGTCGACGCAAAATTCTGGATCGACGTTCTGCAGTGGATCACCACGATCGGCGTTGGGATCTATGTTTGGCAAAGCAACAGACACCGGGCGACACGCGAACACATCACCGCTGTTGAAAAGGATCTGCGCTCTTCGATCGAGACAGAGCGCGTCGGCACGGCCGATAGGCTGAACAATCATGCGCATCGATTAACGGCCGTTGAAGAAGGCTTCAAACACTTGCCCGCCAGCCATGACTTCAAGGAGCTGGCGCATGCGATCTCCGCCCTGCATGGCGACTTTCAGCGGATCACCGGGCAGTTCGAAGGGTTCAAGGAATTGGCCGCCATATTGCGCGAGCGCGTCGGCCGCATCGACGACTTTCTGCGGGAGCACGGTAAATGAAGGACTATATGGACTCGATCATCCGGCCGGATGCGCGACTGTCGATCCTACGGGCGCTCACTGAAGCGCCCGAGTACCGTCTCAACGAGTCGATCCTGCATCGGATCGCAAACGCCTTTGGCCTATCCCTTGCCCGGCACCAGGTCGCCGCTGAGATTGAATGGCTTCGCGATGCCGGCCTGGTCAAGGCGGAGAAGCTCGGCGACATGTGGGTTGCCACGGCCACGAGCCTCGGCCTGGACGTTGCGGCCGGCCGAACGATCCGCGACGGGGTGACGCGGCCGTCGCCGAAAGGTTAGACCGATGCCCCGCAAATCCACGGTCAAAGGCCTTCCCCATCACATGAAGAAGCAGGTCGACTTCATGCTCGAGAAAGAGCACCTGTCGATCGACAATATCGTCGAGTGGCTGGAAACCGAACACGGTTACAAGATCTCCCGATCCGCGATGGGTCGGTACAGCAAAGAGTATGGTGACCTGCGTTCCAGCCTGCGGGAGTCGCGGGAGGTAGCGGAAGCCTTCGCCAAGGAACTCGGTCCGGATGCTGTTACCGGAAAGCAGGGCGCGTTGCTGATCGAGATCCTGCAAACCGTGTTGTTCAAGAACCTGTCCAGCCAGCTGCAGGCTGGTCCGCTCTCCGATGATGACGAAGATCTGGACAGCGGCGACTTCATGAAACTGGCGCGGGCGATCAAGGATCTGTCTCAGGCGAACCGATTCAATCAGGACTTTGCCGAAAAGCTGCGCGTGCAGATCCGCGAAGAGGAACGCGAACGTGCGGCCGCGGCTGTGAAGGAAGGCGGACGGAAAGCCGGTCTTAGCGATGAGGCCCGTGCGATTATTGAGGCCGAGCTTGGGATACGCTGATGAGCGGATATTTCTTGCCCTATCAGATCGCCTGGCTTCAGGACAATTCCCGCCTGAAGATATGGGAGAAGTCCCGGCGTATCGGTGCAACCTATGTCCAGGCCTATGAGGACGTCCGCGATGCATCGAAACAGAACGAACCGATGGACGTCTGGTTTTCTTCCGCCGACGAAACGGCCGCCAAGGAATACATCCGCTATTGCGCTATGTGGGCGCGCATTCTGAATGTCGGCGCCATCGATCTTGGAGAGGTGGTTCTAGACAACGACAAAAACATTAAAGCCCTGGCCATCGAGTTCGCCACCGGCAAGCGGATCCACGGCCTTTCGTCCAATCCGACCGCGTTCCGGTCTAAAGGCGGCAAGCTTATCCTCGACGAATTCGCGTTTCACAAGGATCCGGAAGCCCTTTGGAAAGCCGCGGCGCCGATCATCACCTGGGGTTATCCGGGCCGGGTTCTGTCTACCTACAACGGCAAGGGCAACCGCTATTATCGGATGGTGGACGAGGCCAAGAAGGGAAACAGTTGGACGCCGCACACGACGACGATCGAGGATGCGATCTCGGACGGCCTGGTTGCACGTATTCTCGGCAAGGATGTCGCCAGCGAAGAGGACATTGCCAAATTCCTGCAGGAATGCCGGGACATCGCCGGCGACGAAGAAACCTATATGCAGGAATTCATGTGCCAGCCGATCGACGAAGCCACGGCCTGGTTGACTTGGTCATTGATCACATCGGCGGAACATGCGGACGCCGGTAAACCGGAGCTCTACGAAGGCGGCGACTGTTATGTAGGGGTAGACATTGGCCGCAAGAGCGACTTGACCGTCATCTGGGTTTTCGAGCGGATCGGCGATGTGCTCTGGACCCGTGAGGTGGTACGGATGAAGCGCGTCAGCTTCGCCGAACAGGACGCCGAGCTCGACCGCATCATGGACGCCTATCGCGTCCGCCGTGTCTGTATGGATGAAACCGGGTTGGGGATGAAGCCGGTCGAGGACGCGAAGGCCAGGCACGGCGCCTATCGTGTGGAAGGTATCACCTTCACGAACGCGGTGAAGCATCATTTGGCCAACTTGGTCAAACAGGCATTCGAGGACCGGCAGGCACGCATCCCGGAAGACAAGCGGATCCGCAACGCGAACCACGCTGTTCGGAAAGTGACGACGGCCGCGGGCAATCAGCGGTTTGACGCGGACCGGACCGAAGCCGGCCATGCGGATGAATTCTGGGCCGAAGCATTAGCGCTACATGCGGCCGAGGAAACAGTCCAGCCCGCGGCCGGAAGCACGATCGACAATCAGCAAGACACTTACAAATCGGAACGGCGCAACCATCGCTTGGTCGCGCGGCCGTAGGAGGAAGAAAGATGGGATTGCGCCAGGCGCTGATCAGTCTGCTTACACCCGCACCGAAAGCCGACGCCGATGCACGGGCGGCGGCGCCGATGCGCGAGGCCGCCGGCGTGACGCGGGACGAGGACCGCGGCTGGACCCGGTTGTCCGCGGACACCAACCGCGACCTGGACCCGTACACGCATCGCCGCATGCAGGAGATGGCGGTTTATCTTTGGAAGACCAATCCGCTTGCCAACAGACTGATCGAGCTGCCGCTGGCCTTTCTGCTGGCCGAAGGGTGCCGTGCGACTGTGCCCGATGACGAAGCGCAGCAATGGCTGGAAGATTTTTGGGACGATCCGATCAACGAGATGGCGATCAAGCTGCCCAAAAAGGTCCGCGATCTTTCCCTGTTCGGCGAACAGTGCTGGCCAACCTTCGTCGATCAGTTCACCGGGCATGTTCGGCTAGGCTACCTTGACCCGGACCGGATCGGGACGGTCATCGTGGATCCGGACAATGTGGAGCAGCGGATCGCCGTCATCACCAAGCCTGACAAGAAGGGCGCCACCAAGCGGTACAGGATCATCGTTAACGGGCGCGAAACGGTTTTCGGCGAAAAGGCCCGCGAGATCCGCGAGACCTGCACCGATGGTGACTGTTTCTATTTCGCGATCAACGATCTCTCCAGTTCGGCCCGCGGGCATTCGGATTTGCTTGCGGTAACCGACTGGTTGGACGGACTGTCGAACTCGATGTTCGGCGATCTCGACCGGTGGGACATGCAACGCGCGTTCATCTGGGACGTGAAGCTGCTCGGCGCAACCCCGGAGGAAGTCGCGCAGCGCGCCAAACAGATTGTCGCGCCGAGCCAAGGCAGCGTCAGAGTGCGCAACGAATCCGAAGAATGGAGCGCGATATCTCCTGATCTCGGCGCAGTCGAAAGCGAAAGTTTTGCGAAGCTGTTCCGCAACTGGATCCTGGGTGGTGTGACACTGCCGTCGCATTGGTTCGCCGATGGCGGCGACGTGAACCGCGCCAGCGCGACGGAGATGGGTGAACCGACTTTCAAGGTGCTGACCATGAAGCAGACCTTCCTGGGCTATATCCTGCGCAGTGTGCTGAAGTACCAGATCCGCATGCGCCTGCAGAAGCTCGGCCTGGAAGATCTTATCGAGGAAGACGACTACAAGCCCGATGTGATCTGGCCGGATCTCACCGCCAAGGATACCTCCAAGTATTCGAATGCATTGCAGCAGGTGACGGTCGCCTGCTGCCTGCTGATCGATAAGGGCCTGATCACACGGGCCGAGGCGGTCAATCTGATCGCGCTGATCTTCAGCCAATTGGGGCTGAAGGTGGATCCCGAAGAGATGTTGGAAGCAGCCGCGGCCGAAGCAGCTGCACGGCGCGAGGAAGACACCTTCAGCGCCTTTGGCAACCAGGCGCCGGCGGCGGCCGAATGACCGACGAAGAACGTGCCAAGGCCTTCCTGGACGCCAGGGCGGAGGTTCTGCAATCCTTCAACGGCGCGACGGCGGACAGCTTGCGCCAGGTGCTCGCGGTCCTGGAAGCGACCGAACAGAAGCTGCGCGCGGAGCTCGCCAATTCCCCGACCGATTGGCAGGCCTATCAGCTGCCGAACCAATTGCAGTCGATCGATGTCGCCCTGCTCGAGGTGAAACAGGCCTTGACCCGGATCACCATGTCGGCTGCGAATGACGGGGTTGAATATGGCCGCGCGCTGATCGACTCGCCACTCGCCGCCGGCGGGATCCGCGTCGGCGCCGTGCTCGGCGATATCGACCTGCGCCAGGTGCACGCGATCCGGACCTTCATGATCGACCGCATGTCGGATGTTTCGTCCGAAGCGGCCGGCAAACTGAAGAGCTCGATCTCGCTCGCCGTGACCGGGGGGAAGACGCCGGCGGACGCGGTCAGCGAGGTCGCCGCCGCGCTCAAGTCGCCACGAAGCCGCGCCATCACGATCGTCCGGACGGAGATGGGTCGCACGTTCTCGGTCGCCGGCCAGGAACGAATGGGCCAAGCGTCAACGGTCCTGCCTGGGCTAAAAAAACAGTGGCGGCGGTCGGGCAAGATCCATAGCAGAATCAACCACGATCTGGCGGACGGTCAGATCCAGGGCGTCGACAAGCCGTTTGACCTTGGCGGACCGAAGCTGATGTATCCGCGAGACCCTGAAGGATCGGCTTCCGAGACGATCAACTGCGGATGCGTTTCGCTGCCCTTCATGGATAGTTGGCAGGTGTCGCATTCAGGTCGCGTACCGTTCACCGATCGCGAGCTCGAACTCAACCCGCGTAAGCGCGATCTGGATGCGGCCTTGAACGGCTAATTTCGACCATCCGGATTCCGGCCCGCTGAGCGGCCTTTAACGACCGGCCCGGCGTCATCGTCCGCCGAAACCCGTTCCGCGCGGGAAAACCCCTTCAAAACCCATTTAACGCCAACCGGAAGTCCGGTTCCTGCACGTGTGATCCAGGTTGCTGCGGTGATCGGGGTTGTTGGCGGCTGCCCGGAACTGTTCCGGGAAAGGCAAGCGTCCGCGATGAGCCTACGGTGCCAATAGTTCAGTCGGCCTGTCCAGGGCCGCGTTCTTTTTGGAACCGCAAACGAGGAACCGACATGTCCGAAACGAAGAAGGCGGCTGCGAAGAAAGCGCCAGCGGCGGCTGCAACGTCCCCGACCACATCGCCGGCCGTCGATGCCGAGCTGGCCGCCCGGAACAAAGAGGTCGAGCTGCTGCATCGCCAGTTGAAGGAAGAGAAGGAGCGCGCCGACAAGGCGGAGGCCCTGCTGGCCGAGGCTCTTCGTCCCGTTCCGGCCGAAGTTCTGGGAAGCGGCGCCGATGCCGATACGGTGACGCAGGCGGATCTGGTCGCTGTCGTCGATGCGCTGAACGCGAAGGACGTGACGGTTCGCGTGCCCGAGACGGACGCCGCCGGCAAACGCCATATCGTCAACCGCGAGGTTCGCGCCGACGACATCATGAGCTTCCGCATCGACGGGAGCGCCGTGCATGTTACGACCTGCGACGGCCGCAAACACGAAGCGGTTCTGGTCTGATGGCCCGGAAAGCACTGCTCGCAACCGCCGCCGCGCTTTCTCTGATGAGTTTCAGGGAGGCAAAGGCAGACCTTCCGCCGCTCGGGATCATTGGCACGGACGCAGTCCGGGAGGCTTTTGAAGGCGATCTCCGTCAACTCCAAGACCTGTTGCAGGGCTCAATCCAAAAAGTCCTCGAGCTGTCCGGCGACGATGATTGGTGGCCATACGTCCATGGCTTGTTCGAAGATTTCGTCGTCGTCGAGATGAAGGACGGGAAGCTGATGCGCTACCCGTACGAGATCGACGGAACCAAGGTCACCCTCGGCAATCCGATCGAGGTCGTTAAGACCTTCGAGCCGGTGAGCGGAAACCAACCGTCGCCAATGATGGAGGCGACGATCGAAGCGGCATTCATCGCCCGCGAAGGCGATGCCGAAGGCAGCGTCTACAAGATCCGCGTGATCCGCGCCGGCGTCTCAGGTAACGGCAACTACTATCCCGATGCGGTTCTTCGCGAGGCCGCGCCGATGTTCAACGGCGTCCGGGTGTTCGTGAAGTCCGACGAAGAGCACCTGGCCGGCAAAGGCAAGGATGTCCGGAACCTGATCGGCGCGCTGTCCGACGCCGCCTTTGTGGAAGGCAGCAGCCCGGACACAGGCGAAATCCGCGCGACGTTGACGCTGATCGAGGCGGAAGGCGCGATCGCCGTGAAAATTCGCGAGGCCTGGTCGCGGCAACTCACCGGTCTGTTCGGCTTCTCGATCGATGCGGTTGCCTACGCGAAGAAGAGCAAGCGCGGGACGCAGGACGTCCGCGAGGCCACCAAATTCGTCAAAGTTAAATCCGTTGACCTGATCGTCGAGCCCGGCGCCGCCGGCGAAATCATCGAAATGGTCGAAGCACAGAAGGAGAAGGTCATTATGGGCCGGGCAACACTGATCGCACTGCTTGAGGCGAAAGGCCACAAGAAGGACAAGCTCGACAATATGACGGACGACCAGCTGGTCGCCCTGGTACGCGAGGCGCTTCCGGATTCCGGACCCGGTTCCGATCCGCAGCTGCAACCTGGCATCTCGGAGCAGAGCATGCGGGAAGCGATCGCCATGGTCGAACGCCGCGGGGCGATGCGAATCCGCGTTACCGAGTCCGCGCTGCCCCAGCCCGCCCGTGACCGCGTGATCGCCACACTGGGAGAACGTGAGTCCTTCACTGAAGCCGATGTCGAAGAGGCAATCCGCGCGGAACTCACCTATCTTTCCGAAGCCTTGCCGAACAATCACGTCGCTGATCTCGGCCCCGTTGCGCGGATCGAGTCCGGAGAGACCCGTGCCGAGAAGGTCGCCAACATGTTCGAGGCGTTCTTCGACCGGGAGCACCCCGATCACCGGCACGCGCGCAGTTTCCGCGAGTGCTACATCGCGGTCACCGGGGACCGGAACGTCACCGGGCGGATGCGTGACGCCGACCCGGCGCTGATGCGCGAAGCTCTCAATTCCGCCAGCTTTGCGGATGTCCTGGGCGATCACATGTACCGCCGCATGATGCGCGAGTACAATGTCGCGACGCCGATCGACGCCTGGCGCCGGATCGTGGATGTCACCGACCTGAATGATTTCCGGACGGTGGAGCGGGTGCGCTTCGGCGGCTACGGCGATATTCCGGTCGTGGCGGAAGGCGCTGACTATCTGGCGCTGGGCAGCCCGAGCGATGAGAAGGCGACCTATGCGGCCGGCAAGCGCGGCGGTTTGGAAACCATCACACGCGAGATGATCCTCAACGACGATGTCAACGTCATCCGGCAACTGCCGGTGAAGATCGCACGGGCCGCGAAGCGGACGTTGTCCAAGTTCGCCTTCGATTTCATTCTCACCAACCCGGTGATCTATGACGGCGTCGCACTGTTCCACGCGACGCACGGTAATTTGGGCGGCGCTGCGCTCGCGGATGCTTCCTTCGCCGCCGGCCGTCTGGCCATGCAGGCGCAGACGGAACTGGACTCCGGACAGCAGCTCTACGTCACGCCGAAATACCTTCTCGTCCCGGACGATCTCGAAGAGACCGCCTACAACATGTTCAAGCGGGACACGAACAACGACGAAACCTTCGTCCAGTCGCTGAAGCCGGAAGTCGTTCCGGTCTGGTGCCAGGCCGACGCGAACGATTGGCATCTGCTGGCCGATCCGAGGGATTGCACCTGCATCGAAATCGGCTTCGTCAACGGTCAGCAGGAACCGGAGATGTTCGTCCAGGAAAACCCGAACGAAGGGTCGATGTTCGCGGCCGACAAGCTGACCTACAAGGTCCGCCACGAATACGGCGGTGGCATCACCGACTATCGCGGCGCGTATTCCAGCCGGCCGGCCTAACCGGAATTCAAGCCGGAGAGGGGGCGCTGACGGGCTTCCTTACTCAGTCCCGAGCCCCACGGCAAAGTCCCCCTGGCGTTAGCGGTCAACGCCAGGGGGGCATTTTAGGACAAACCATGCTCGACGATTATCGCCAACTGGTTGAAAGCTTCACCCGCAGCCCGGAAGAGGAAGTGCGGCCGGAGCAGATCGACGGCGCGATCGAGCTTGCAGTCATCCGCTATTCGACCGACCGGCCGCGCCGGCGCATCGAGGCGGTCGCCCGCGACGAAGGCCTGATGATGGCCATGCCGGCAAGCTGGGAAGACGGCTTTTCGGATCTCGTGTCGCTTACGCCGGCGGACGATCCGCTCGATCGGGTCCGCGCGTCCATCCTGAACACGATCGACGGCGACCGGATCTACATCGAGGACGGCCAGGGCCTGGCCGAAGCCCACGCGACGTTCACGATCCGCCATGTTCTGACCGACGCGGAAGACACGATCCCGCAAAAGGATCGCGAGGCCGTCGCCAACTACGCCTCGGCCGTCGTCTGCGAGCAGCTGGCCACCTATTATTCCGGCGCATTGTCATCGACGATCCAATCCGATTCCGTCGATCACGGATCGAAGGGCCGCGAATTCAGCCAGCGCGCCGGCCGGTTCCGGAAACTCTACCAGGATCACCTTGGCATCGATCCGAAGCGCAACAGCGCCGCCGGCGTCGTCGTCGACCTGGACGGCAGCGATAGCCGCGGCCGAGACCGCCTTATCCAGCGAGGCCGTTACAGATGAACGGGCTCGGCATTTCCATATCCGCGCGTGACCTAATCGGTTATGCACGCGCCTTCAAGAAGGCCCCGGACATTGTCTTCGAAGAGCTGACCAGAACTACCTGGGAAGCGACCTTGCTGCTTGAGCGTGAGGTCAAGGAAGAAACGCCGCGGGGCGTTGGCGCCGGCGGCGGCCTGGTCGGTTCGATCGCTGGCCGGGAGCCCGTGCAGCTGAAGGATGGCGTGATCGGCGTGGTGGGGACGCCGATGGCCTATGCCGAGGCGGTCGAGCTGGGAACCAAGCCGCACTTCCCGCCGATCGAACCGATCAACGATTGGGTCCAGACGAAGCTCGGCATCGGCGACAATGAGTCCCGCGGCGTCGCCTTCCTGATCGCGCGCAAGATTTCGGTGAAAGGCACCGCTGGCGCATTCATGTTCACCAAGGCCTTTAAGAAAAACAAGGCACAGATCCAGGACAAGTACCAGGATTGCCTCGCGCGAATCCAGATGCGCATCGCGACGGTGCGGCCATGAGCTCGGCAACTATCCGGGAAAAGATCAAAGCCATACTGGACGGCGTGGACGGCGTTGGCCGCGTGCATTCGTTCGAACGCTATGGTCGTCATCTGATCGACCTGAAGAAGCTTTATGCGCAGGATGACGCGGTCCTCGGTTTCTATATCCGCCGCGTAGGTTTCCGCCGGCGGAAGACCAGCGAGAATACGATTGAGGTTGTTACCCGCTGGCAGATCCGCGGCTTCGCGAGCTTGGTCGATGAAGACGAAACCGGCATCGCTTTCGACGAGTTGATCGACAGCCTGGTCGCGGCGTTCGACTTGGACGAGACGATCGGCGGCGCGGTGGTCACCACAGTGACCGATGCCCAGGCCGGCCTTCAGTTGGAGGATGCCGGCCCGGCGATGTTCTGTGGCCACCTGTGTCATTCGGCCGAACTGGCGTTGCAGACGGTTCACTACGACAACGTTCCCGAGGCGCCGCTGGACGGTCAGATCAACACGATCCTCGGATCCTGGGCGCCGGAAATCGGCGCGGATCACGAGCCGGATTATGAGGTCATCGCAAGCGATGCAGCCTGACATGGACTTCCGAGTGACTGAGTTAGAAAGGCGTTTGGCAAACTGCCTGCGCGTCGGCGTTGTGCACTCGGCCGACTACGACCAGGCGCGCGTGCGCGTCCAGTCCGGCGATCTGACTACGGCCTGGCTGCCGTGGTTCACACAACGCGCCGGCGGCGATCGCAGCTGGCATGCGCCAGAGATCGGCGAGCAGGTCATGCTGTTGGCGCCGTCCGGCGACCTCGAGCAGGCGATCGTGCTGCCGTCCATCTACCGCAGCATTCACCCCGCGCCGGCCGCGTCGGCCGATGTGAGCCGAACCGTGTATGGCGACGGCCTGGTCATCGAACACGACCGCGCCGCCAAGGTCACCCGGCTTTCGGCGTTGGAGTCCGAAGGCACGATCGTGATCGAGGCAATGAACCTGGTGCTTCGAACCGGCGAGGGCGGAACGTACCTGGTCGACAATCACGGGAGGGCGTCCCGCCTGACCCATTTAGGCGGGACCGATTTCGTGAGCGAAGGCTACACGACCGGATCCTTCGTCACGCCGCTGGCCGACGCCGGCTATCAGCCGCCGAAGGTCACCATTCCTGAAGAGGGAGTTTCCTGATGAAAACCTACGAGGTTCTGACGCGCATCCGCCATGAACGCCGCACCTATGTCGAAG
>Ga0209692_10001889_pt1 | contig 25700 bp, 18 predicted proteins | sample tdDd472_FD_187129 | JGI IMG/M metagenome (GOLD analysis project Ga0209692, IMG submission 187129) | Marine sediment microbial communities from the Atlantic coast under amendment with organic carbon and nitrate - tdDd47.2 (SPAdes)... | ecosystem: Environmental > Aquatic > Marine > Coastal >... | reverse complement strand
GGTGAATGTGCGGGTATTGAATTACTCGCGCGCGACGGTCTGACAGATACCGCCAAAGCCAATATTGAGCACTGGACTGCATTTGTCAGGGCCGGCGCGAGCATGATCATCAGCTACAATGCGCGCCACGCAACCAGCTGGCTAAAAGAACACTATTAATGAGCTACTCCGAAGATCTCTATAAACGGTCCCTGAAAGTCACACCGGGTGGTGTGCACTCGCCGGTTCGGTCGCTACAAAGTGTGGCGGAACACCCGATTTTTATCGATTCCGCACACGGTGCCGAGTTGATTGACGTGGAAGGCAATCGCTATGTCGACTTCTGCATGTCGTTCGGCCCGCTGATACTCGGGCACGCCAACCCGGACGTGCACAGCGCAGCCTGTACGGCGCTGGATTCCGGCTGGAGCTATGGCGCGGCCGAAACAGCATCACTGGAGTTAGCAGAACTGATTACCAGCACAATTCCGTGGGTCGAGAGCATTCGCTTTGTTAACTCAGGCACTGAAGCGGTGATGTCAGCATTGCGTATTGCACGTGCCGCCACCGGACGCGATAAAGTTATCAAGTTTAATGGCTGCTATCACGGGCATACCGACGCGATGTTGATCGACTCGGGCAGTGGCCTCGCCGAAACAGCCACGGCATCCAGCGAAGGCATAACCGACGGTGTCAAACAGGACACGCTGGTTGCTCCGCTAAATGACATTCCCGCGATTCAACAACTGTTCTCAAAACACAGTAGCGATATTGCCTGCGTCATTATCGAGCCGGTACCTGCCAACTATGGCCTGCTGCCGCAAACAGAAGAGTTTCTGAAAGAACTCCGCAGCCTTTGTGACGAGCACGGCTCACTATTAATCTTTGATGAAGTCATCACAGGCTTCCGCCTTGGCTTTCAGGGCTACGCCGGTGAAATCAAAATCGAACCCGACCTGGTGACGTACGGCAAAGTTATCGGTGGCGGATTCCCGGTCGGTGCATTTGGCGGCAAGCGCGACATCATGGAAATGACAGCCCCCGCAGGCCCGGTCTATCAGGCCGGCACGCTCAGTGCGAATCCGGTCGCGATGAAAGCGGGACTCGCCACGTTGCAACAGCTATTGGGCGGCGAAATTTACGAAGAGCTTAACGACAAGGCCGCCTTACTCAGAGAGCTTTTGGGTAACGGCACAGGCATACAACAAGCCGGTTCACTATTCTGGCTCTATGCTGACCAGCCCGTCGGCAAAACAATACGCTCTGTCGATGACATTCCTGCGGGTGCCATCAACAGATACCCGGATCTGTTCGGAGCAGCACAGAGCAATGGGGTGTACTTGCCGCCCAGTGCTTACGAAGTTGGCTTCTTATCAGCCGCACATACTGACCAGCAGATACAATTGCTGGCCGACACAGTTCTACAGTTTATGGATCAACAATAAAACGGAAACACACCATGTCTGAATTCAATGACGTCACCATCATTAAAGCCGCCAATATTTATTTTGACGGCAAAGTCACCAGCCGCACCGTTAAGTTTGCAGACGGCACTCACAAGACACTCGGCATCATGATGCCCGGTGACTACAGTTTTAACACCGATGCCAAAGAGATCATGGAAGTTCTGGCAGGTAGCATGGACATCAAACTGGCCGGCTCCGACGACTGGAACACCTACACCGGCGGCAGCAGTTTTGAGGTACCGGCCAACTCGAGCTTCGACCTGAAAGTTACCGAAGTCAGCGACTACTGCTGCTCATATATCAGCTAAAACTGTTTGTTTAAGTACGCCAAGCCGGCCCCTCATCGGATGGGCCGGCTTTTTTATACCCGATGAAAGCAGCCTGAACCCTACTCCAATGCGTAACACTACTTAGCTCAATTTCAGCACGCCTGATATATTCTTGAATAATAATATTCTCAGGGGTGTCCAATGAGCAAAATGGCAAACTTCGGTTTCTGGCTATCGCGAACCTTCGCAGGGTCCAAACCCAAGCATAAAGAATGGCCTTACGTTCCCGGCACCTACTTCGTGCACGACCCCGATGCGCCGGTGGCTGTTACCACACTGGGCAGTGTGAAATTTGCTGAAGAACTGGCAAAAGAGGAACTCAACGGAACCTGCATCATCGGTAAGGTAGAAACCGAAAATGTCGGCATCGAAAAGATCATTCGCAACACCATCTCCAATCCCGCTATTCGCTTTCTACTTATGGTCGGCAACGAACCACCCAAACATTTGACCGGCGCCACGTTTAAACATCTTTTTCAAGACGGGATTGATTTGAACACACGAAAAATTATCGGCTCACCCGGTATGCGCCCCGTACTGCCATCGGTTACCGATGAAGAACTCGGGCGTTTCATCAGTCAGGTTGAACTCGTTGACATGATCGGCTGTAACGATGTTGGACAAATTCGCGATAGAATTCACGAACTCAGGCAACGTAACCCAGGCGTCTACAACGGGCCGGCAATTACGAGTGTTAGCCAAACAGTTGATTCGGTGCCAGTGGTTTATGAAACCTATCACGACCCGCAAAAAATCAAACTCGACAAGGCGGGCTATTTTGTCCTCAATATTGAGGGCGATGAGATTCTCTGCGAACACTACGACTACAAAGACCGCCTGGTGCGCCACATTCGGGGCAAATCCGCCCGCGACATGTACCTGACTGTGATCGACAACGGCTGGGTCAAACATCTGGATCACGCCTGCTATCTGGGCAAGGAACTTACCAAAGCCGAACTCAGCATTGAACATGGTTTTGAGTACCTGCAGGATGGCGCTTAGCATCCGGAGGTCAGCCCCACCTTCAGAAGACAAACCATAGAACGAAGGATAGCAGTCGCATCACGCGAATCAGTTTGATTTAGCGTCGATCCTGCTCCAAATTAGAGCGAGACCAAGACATATTCGAAGATCAGGAGAACAATAATGAAAAATCCTGTAAGAACATCGCTATTGCTGTTGCTAGCCACTTGCTTAACGGCCCCCTTAGCTCTCGCCCAAGACATACTCGGTCATGATTACGAGCTAGAAGCCGCTCCTGTACGGCCGGGCGAAAAACCACTGATTCCTCTGGATACCGAAGACCCCAGCTATAACTTATGGCGCACACTCCGCAGCTTTGAAGATGACCCGAAGCGTGAACCCGGCATCATCAATATTCAGAAGTACAACTTTGGCTTTAGCTACAACGCTATGCCAACTTTCTTCAATCAGCCCGTCGCCATGACACCTGCCGACTTAAAAGCCAGCCAGGTCGACATAGCTGTTATGGGAGCCGTAACAGATATGGGCACCGGCATGCGTGGTGCGGCACACGGCCCCAATGCCGTACGTAACTCGCAGGTTTATGGTGGTTACGGAGCCCGACAACCTCACATGCATACGATGGTCGATCCGCTTGAGGACCTGGTGGTCGCCGACTTCGGCAACGCACCCATCGACATCATGAGTACAGAACGCAGCATGCAGCCCATCCGTGAATTTGTTCGCAGTGCTGCCGAAGTTGAAATCCGTGACGGCGAAAATGTCATACCGATTATCGTGGGTGGCGATCACTCCTTAATGTATCCGGATGTTGCCGCCCTGACCGATGTCTACGGCAAAGGCAACGTAGGCGTTGTGCACTTTGATGCCCATTACGATGCCGGCAAATACATGAGCGGTCATCTGATCAGTCACGGTCAGCCGGTGTACCGCCTGATAGAAGAAGGACTGGTGGCCGGTAAAAACTTCATCCAGGTCGCACTGCGCGGCTACTATCCCGACGAAGAATCATTTAAATGGATGCGCGAACAGGGCTTCCGCTACCACACCATGGCAGAAATCGAGAAACGCGGGTTTGATAAAGTCATGGATGACGTGGTCAAGGAAGCTCAGGATGGCCCCGAGTACATCTTCATCTCATTTGATATCGACACACTCGACCCGGCCTTCGTATCTGCCACCGGCACACCTGAACCGGGCGGCCTGACACCCCGCGAAGCCTTCCCGATTGTGCGCCGCCTGTGCGCCGAATCAAATGTAGTGGGTTTCGAACTGGTTGAGCTGGCCCCGATGCTGGACCCGACCTACGTCTCGGCCATGAATGCCAATCGTATTATTAAAGAGTGCATGACCGGCATCGCGATGCGTAAGAAAGGACTGACCGACAAGCACTATTTAAGCCCGTTAACGGTTGATGACAACCGCAAGTAGCCTTTCCCTCAACACGCCTAAATAGAGCCCGTCCCCGCGACGGGCTTTTTATTGCCCGCCGCCTGCCGCCTACTCATGGCCTGAGTTGACATAATTTGAGGTAACTCAAAAAAAGTGTGACTTATGTCTCATTTTGAACTCACTGCTGTTTCTGTTTCCTATACTCGGTGCGTCAAAAAAATAACAAGTGGAAAAAATTCCACGATCCTACTTCCTCCTTAGCTTCATTGGTTCATTGGGGGAGAGCATTGAAGTACGGATACACATTCATGAAGCATGGAGGTTCACAATGAAGCAACAGAAACTAGCGGGGCTAATCGTCTCACTCACCGCCGCCACACTATTACCGGGCATTGCTGCAGCAGGTAGCGACACCCGCAAAGGCGCCAACCCTAATGGCAAGCCTTTCGTTGAACTGGCTGGCGTGATCGTAGAGGTTGAAGGTGAGCTTTCATCTCAACAGGATCAGGTTGACGCACTGGTTGGACGCGTCGACAGTGTCGAACAGGCTCAGACAGAAATGGAAGCCTCTATCGCTGACCTGCAGACAGAAAATGTCGCTTTACAGGCACAGATTGATGCTAATGCCGCTGATGTCGATTCACTGGAAGCAGAAATATCAGCACTCAATGGAGCCATACTTGGCCTTGAACAACAGATTGCCGATTTAGGTGATGCTGATGGCGCATTGCAGGCTCAGATCGACGCTCATGATGCATCCATCACAACTTTAGCCCTGGCCATCGATACCCTTGATGCGGACCTTCAGGCGTCCATCGACAATAACTCTGCATTGATTGCAGCCATGCAGCAGCAGATAGCAGACATCGAAGACTCACTGGACCTTTACCAAAAGCTGGTATCAGGTTCATGTCCTGCCGGTCAGGCCATTCGGGAAATCGGCGCGGAAGGCTCGGTAATCTGCGAAGTGATTGATAACAGCGGTTCATCTGCCGTAACACAGCTCCGTGCATTTGCGTACGGTCAGACTGTCGACGGCACTGCATTAGTGACTGCCACTTGTCCTGCCGGCAGCGTACTAACCGGTGGCGGCTTCCGGGGTACCTTTGGTAGCACCGGCGTATTAGGCGGCTGGCCAAAAACCGTATGGTCCGGTGACTTCAATTCAATTGAAGCCCGGCAATATGTAGCAGAAGTTAAATATGCCCAGTATCCGGGTTCACTGGTTACGCAGGCTATCTGCCTACAGTTCAACTAAAAGCTTAACCATTACCATCAAAAAGGCCCCGCTATGCGGGGCCTTTTTGTATCTATCGAGCCAGCACCAACTAACCGGTGAGTGCAGACAGCACCTTAGAAATCATTTGCTCGCGTTCCGCCTTAAGCTCCGCAGACAACGCCTCATCGGGCTCATACTGTTCAAGCTTCTGAGTATCGAGCAAGCCCGCCTCTGCAAGCACCGCCTCCAGCACCTTCTGCCGGTCTCTTAGCACCCAAACCTCGCGGGTAAGGGCAATAACAGCCTGTGCCAGCTTGTCGGTATCCTCAGGCTTCAAGATGTTGTTATCGTCACCCATACAAAACTCCCTAAGCTATGACGGTTTACGCCCCGTCAAAATAAACGGGTAGGCGTGCTCGCCATGGCCGCCCCAACTCACATCGGTAAATCCTGCATCAGCAGCCAGCGCGGCAAAGTCGGTGGTGGCGTACTCACGCCAGAAAGGATCGCCACCCTTCACCTGATTCCAGTAATCAGCATTCCAGAGTTGTGCGCCGCGATGTGCAGAATACGATTTCACATCCGCCATCAACATCACGCCACCCGGTTTTAACAGGCGAAACTTTTCATGCAAAACCGCTGTTGCCGCTTGTACAGGCAACTCATGAAACATTGCGTACGAACAAACCAGATCGAACCGCTCCGGATCAAGGCCGGTGTCTTCTGCATTTGCCTGCAGCAAGGTCCAATCAAAGCCCTGCTCATTACCGCGGCGCATTGTCTGTTCAAGCTGACGGGGGCTTAGATCCAAAGCGGTAATGGATGCATCCGGATACACCTCGGTAAGCGCCTGAGTAAACTGCCCGCTGGCGCAACCCATCTCAAGAATTGTTCCGGGCGCTTCGACCGGCGCCGCTTGTGCCGCTGCCACTCGTTGCGCGTGCAATACACCCGCCAGTGAACGCCCGACCATATGAAAGTGAATCAACTCGCCGTGCACAAAGCCCATGTAGTCATGGCCATCCCAGCCGCCCGAGGAGCGATGGAACTCATACCCGTCCCAGTAACCGGGTAAGGACAACGACTCATCCAAAGCCAGGCTGACCGAACCGCTTGCTAATGCACCAAGTTGCGGAACAAGCTGCTCACGAATCTCCTCGAAAGCATCCATAGCGATCTGACCATGCTGATCCAGCATCCAGTCACGACATAAGCTTAAAACACGAAAGTCGGATGACTCATTCAGTACTGCAAGCGCTTCCTTATGCAGCGAATCAAAATCATTCTGAAAAGTCTCAGGCGCGTCGGGAAACTTAAACCCGCTATCGGCAGCAAACTGCTCAGCCGGAGGCTCAAGCTTGTTACTGACTAATCGCAAATCAATAAGAAAATCGATACTGGCGCGACCGCGTTGCCCGAGTTGATAATCCATGCTGTTACCTAAATTCGAAATCGTTAACAAACGTCACGGTTTCACTATAAAGTGCCGGTCGGAATAACCACCCCGTTCATCAGCACTTGTCCATTCCGGAAACTGATCTCGCTTTCATAGCCCGAATCGATTGCTTTAATCATCCCTTGCTGTTCCAGAGCCTGCACCAGCACTATCCCTTGCTGCTGCGCCAGCTTCTGTAACTCGGCAGGATCGATTTGATTCGCCGCATCACCGAGGCCCTCTTCCAGTTGCGACAAAGCAATCTCACCCGCCATCGTATTAGCCAATGATTCGGAAAAAGTCATTCTTGCATCACCCGACAAAAGGTCGTTCCACAAACTCTCACTCATAGGATCGAATGATTCAGACTCGGGCAATGCACTGCCGTCCAGACGAAAATCAAACTCTGCGGAGAAGGGCTCGCCGTTAACCACCGCGGCAAAAGGATTCAAACTCATATGAGGCGAACCCGCCACCAAAGAATAAACAGGCTCACGTAACTGCTCCGGGCCCACCTCCTCGCCGGCTGCAATTCTCTGGTTCAGTTCATACAAGCTGGTAAGGGCATCGATGTCGAGCTGCTTCAGCTCAACACCAAATCGTGAATTTTTTAAATTCAAACCGGGGTCGCTGCGGATCTCGTCTATTGAATACAACAATGAGATATTCATCTGATTGCTTGCCTCATCTAAAGCGTTATCTACCGACACCACCAGTTCATCGATAGCAAACACCTCGGCATCAAGCGCATCACCAAGAAAAACCGTCTCAACAGACATTTCTCCCGGGCCCATCCAGAACTCACCGGCCAGGCGCTGCAGAGCGAAGTCATAGGCAATGTTTTTAACCAATATGTCGCCAGACAAGGTCTCTATCGATATCGAGGATATAAGCGCATCAAAAGCCACTTGCTCTTGCGCCGGATGTGCATGGCCGCTGAATTCCATGCCCGAAAAATTCAGAACATTCCCCGATGCGTCATAGGTCAGTGCAGGCACACTGCCCGTGTAAACAGAATTGCCGGTAAATCCGGTATGCACCCGGACCTCCATCAAATGGGGTATCTCCAGACGCTCCACAAGATCACTGAGTGCCGCAGAGCCGGGCTGCAGTTCTGATTTTGAAAACCCTAAACCCAGCAAGCTGTTACTTTCGGGAAGCAAAGGCCCATGCGCTACATCGATGCGCACGATAATCTGCTCACCCAGCATTTCCACCCATTCATCTGCCTCTGAATCGTCCAAAGGCAATAAGGTCTCGCGATACGCGTCAGAAAGACTTAAGCGGATTTCGACCCTGCTGCTAAACCAACCACGCTGGTAGCTAATCTCATCTACAGTGACAAACTCTTCAGTGCCGCTGCCCAACAGCAACAACTCATCATCAAAGACCTGTTCCAATTGGTAGCCCATAAGCCCCGGCAGCAGCCCGGCACATAGCAATAGCACGCAAACAGCAGTTAACAGCTTTTTCACTTCAACATCCCTTCAAAGCACGTAGATTGCGGCAGTCAAAAAACAGCTGATCAACCGGCCCTGCATGAGCTGCAAGTGCCGGTATCAGGACCGGAGAAATACCGCTATCATCAGTCTACTAACAACACCTTCGGACACTACTATGCGACTTTTTGGCACATTGATAAAGCGGCTGCTGCAGATCATTCTGATACCGGTTGTGGCGGTCATCATCTGGATGTATATCAATGACGCGACACTCGCGACACGCATTATCAGTCTGGCATTAACCGGCAGCGGTGGTCCGGAGCAATCCGTGGCCGGCTCTGCCCTGCCGGCAATACCCGTTGCCGATAAAAGCCAAACTATCAGCCGCGAAGCTATACAGGCTGCGCTAACCTACGGTGAGACAACCGGTTCGCACGCGCTGCTGGTTTATCAGAACGGTGCGCTTCAACTCGAGCACTACTTCCCCGGGTACGACGCAAACTCCGTGACTTCCACCGCATCAATGCACAAGTCGGTATTGGGGCTCCTGATCGGCATTGCGATCGATCAGGGACACATTGAATCCGTCGATGAACCCGCATCACGCTATCTGAGTGAATGGGCCAATGATGAGCGCGCCGCAATCACTATTAAACAGCTCCTCAGACAAACCAGTGGCATCGATTTCCCAACTTTCAGCTTCAACCCTACCGGCGGGTTCTTTCAGTTTATGCTGGGCGAAGACATTACCGGCATCACTCTGTCACAACAGCAATGGGCTGCACCCGGTACGCGCTTCGACTACAACAACGTCGGCCCGCAGGCTCTGGGCATTATTTTGCAACGGGCCACCGGGCAAAACTACGCCAACTATCTGTCAAAAAACCTCTGGAAAAAAATCGGAGCCGATGATGCCACCGTGCAGATCGATGCAGAAGCAACCGGCATGGCACGCACGTTCTGCTGTATTAATGCGACTGCCCGCTCATGGTTAAGAGTCGGTTTATTGCACATTCAGGAAGGTCGTTTTAATGGCACTCAAGTGGTTCCGCAAGAGTGGATCAGCGAAATGACCCAACCCGGTACTTTTGAACCCAACTACGGTTACCTCACCTGGTTGGGTACGGAATACAAACCGGAGCAACGTTACAACCGCAAAGGCTCGGCTGTTGTACCGCATTCCGAACCTTACGCTGCGGAAGACGTTGTATATTTTGACGGCTTCGGCGGACAGAGAATGTACGCCATACCATCACTGAATATGGTGATCGTCAGAACGGGTGACATCAGTATGGACTGGGATGATGCTTATTTGCCCAACACGCTCATCCGGGGGCTGCAAACCCGCTAAGCGGCTACAGAGCTACTGCTGATATTGGCCGATCAGGTATTTGTAGATGGCATCCATTTCTGCATCAGAAAAATAGATGTAACGATATTTAGAGACCTCGGCCATATGGTAGTCAATCGGGCGCTCGGCTAACGCTACACCTGTGCGCATCAAGCGCATAAAGTTTTCTTTGTCATATGCTCTGGCAACACCCAGATCGGGCGAACCGGGCACGCGTAAGCGACCATTGTCACTATGACACTCTGTGCACACACTCTCCACCAGGTATTGACCTTGCTCCGCTGAACCGGTTGCGTAATCCGATGCGACACGCGGTGCACTGTGATCGATCAAATCACCAAGATTAGGGGGAAGCTTTTCTTGCCATGCGCGAAGCACGCCCATTGGCCACAGTTTAAACCCACCCTCGTAACCATCAGTTTCAGGCACGCTGCGAATATAAGAAATTAAAGCGCCGAGTTGCTCGTCACTCATATGATAAAAAGCAAAAGACGGCATGGCCGGCTGCAAACTGGTGCCATCGGCCTTAATGCCGTTGCGGATAGCCCGTGCCAATTCTTCAACCGAATAATCGCGGGCCTTATCGGTCAAGTTGGGCGCAACCATCTCGACACCACGGAAACCGTTAATGAAATATGGGCGACCTTCGAGATTGTCGCCGTGACACCAAAAACAACCGTGTATCCAGGCCTGACGTTCGCCCTCGGCAATCACCGCCGGGTCATCACTCACGGGCACCGCAGTCAACGGTACTTCGTAGACACGTACTAAACGTGCGTCTATCTGCTGATAGATATAAGCATAGGCCAACAGAATGCCCGCAGCGGCAATAGCCATGAGCAGCAAGAGCTTATCGGCAAAACTATTCATCTGATCCTTCCATACTTATAAAGACACGCCCTTTCGCAACCGGCAGAATGTTATCAATTTAATGGTCGCTGTCAGAGCAGGAGCAGTATCTCTGTGCCCGGACACGGCGTGAGTGTCGATTATGCACTGGAATATGCCTAGAATGCTCAATATTGGCGTGTATTTGGAAAATACTAACAGGGCGTCTATTGCATCTTCTACGACTCATATCTCGTTTTTTTCAGGACGCTTGACTCATAATCAGACCCATATGAAAGCAGAACCACTCAGCCTGCCCGAAGTCATCCTGTTGTCACCGACACGACATGAGGATGCGCGCGGCTTTTTTATTGAAACCTGGAACAGGGAAACACTGGCGGGCCTGGGTATTAATATCGACTTTGTTCAGGACAATCATTCTCTGTCGGTTCCGGCCGGCACGGTCCGCGGTCTGCATTTTCAGGCACCCCCTTTTGCCCAGGCGAAACTCGTTCGAGTCGTTCGCGGCAGCGTATTCGACGTAGCTGTAGACATTCGTAAAGGCTCACCCACATACGGACTATGGGCCGGCGCCACTTTAAGTGCTAACAATTCACAACAGTTGTTTGTGCCTGAGGGGTTCGCTCATGGTTTCATTACACTCGAACCCGACACAGAGGTGCTTTATAAGGTCAACAACAGCTATTCAGCCGAGCATGACGGCGGAATACTGTGGAACGATCCTGCTCTTGGTATCGAATGGCCCGAAACAACGAGCACTGTTTTGTCAGACAAGGACAAAACGCTGCCACTTTTAGAACACTTTGATTCACCGTTCAGTTACACAGAAACCGCTGCCGGAGTTTCGGTATGAAAATCCTGATTACCGGCGGTCTCGGCTTTATCGGTTCAGCATTGATCCGGCATCTGCTGTCAGATGATGACACCGAAGTCATTAATCTGGACAAAATGACCTACGCTGCCAATCCGGCTTCGCTGGCCGATGTAGAGTCCGATCCCCGTTATCATTTTATTCAGGGCGATATCGCCGATAGCGACCTGTTGCTGCAAATATTCACCGACCACCGACCCGATGCCGTGATGCATCTGGCGGCAGAGTCGCACGTAGACCGCTCGATCGACGCACCCGGCGAATTCATTCAAACCAATCTGGTCGGCACCTACACTTTGCTGCAGGCCTCACTGAACTATTGGAATTCACTCGACGAAACCGGGCAAAGCACGTTCCGCTTTCTGCATATTTCCACCGATGAGGTATTCGGTTCCCTGGGCGACAGCGGCCTGTTCAGTGAGACCACGCCCTACAGTCCGAACTCCCCCTATTCAGCCAGCAAAGCAGGCTCGGATCACCTGGTCCGCGCCTGGCATGAAACATACGGTCTGCCGGTACTCATCACCAACTGCTCAAACAACTACGGTCCCTGTCAGTTTCCGGAAAAACTCATTCCGTTGATGATTTTAAAAGCCCGCAGCGGTGAACCTTTGCCGGTATACGGCGAGGGTCTTAATATTCGTGACTGGCTGTACGTTGATGACCACGCGAGCGCGCTTAAGACTGTCCTGCTAAACGGCAAGATTGGCGAAACCTATGCGGTCGGCGGCGACTGTGAAAAACGCAACATTGATGTCGTGAAAACACTCTGTGAACTCATGGACGAATTACATCCCGCCCATGCGCCGCACGAAAAACTCATAAGTTACGTCGCAGACCGGCCGGGGCATGATCTGCGTTACGCTATCGACGCAAGCAAAATCAAACAGGAGCTCGGCTGGGAGCCTGCCGAAACGTTTGAAACCGGCCTGAGAAAAACCGTGGAATGGTATCTGGCCAATCCGGATTGGTGGCAAGCCATTCTGGATGGCAGCTATCAACTCGACCGACTGGGCACCAACAGCTAGATCATCAATAACTGAATAAATAAGCGAAGTAATACGATCATGAATAAAGGCATAATACTCGCAGGCGGTTCCGGCACTCGACTGTATCCGGCGACCCGCACGGTCAGTAAACAGCTACTACCTGTTTACGACAAACCGATGATCTATTACCCGTTGTCGACGCTGATGCTGGCCGGCATTCGCGACATCCTGATTATCACCACCCCGCATGATGCAGCCCAGTTCGAGACATTGCTCGGCGATGGCAGCCAATGGGGCATCGATATCACCTACGCTGCTCAACCGAAACCGGAAGGACTGGCGCAGGCTTTTCTGATCGGCGAAGACTTCATTGGCGATGAAGGTTGCGCGCTTATTCTCGGCGACAATATTTTCTACGGCGGCGGCTTCAGCACACTGCTGCAACAAGCCAGTGCCGGCAACGATGGCGCTACCGTATTTGCTTATCAGGTATCAGAGCCAGGGCAATTCGGCGTTGTTGATTTCGATAGCAACGGTAAAGCACTCAGCATTGAAGAAAAACCGCAGTCACCCAAATCCAACTGGGCTGTAACCGGTCTTTATTTCTACGATTCGAATGTCGTTGAATTTGCCCGCCGGGTAAAACCATCGGCCCGTGGCGAATTAGAGATTACGGATCTCAATAACATCTATCTGGAGCAAGGCAAGCTCCATGTTACCCGGCTCAATCGTGGGTACGCCTGGCTAGACACAGGAACACATGCCACCCTGCTGCAAGCCGGGGAGTTTGTGCACACGATTGAAGAACGGCAAGGTCTAAAAATTGCCAGCCCTGAAGAAGTGGCATACCGGATGCAGTTTATCGATGCCGCCCAACTCGACAAACTGGCTAAGCCACTGGAAAAAAGCGGCTACGGGACTTACCTGAAACGCATCTTGAACGAAACCTGAGTCTGCAGCGCGTCTGCCACTCATCGGGAGCCTATTTGTGGATAAAACCTACACTCCGCCGGAAGTCTGGACCTGGGAAGATGAGAGCGGCGGCAAATTTGCCAATGTGAACCGCCCCGTTTCGGGTGCAACTCATGAAAAAGAACTGCCGCGTGGCAAGCACCCGTTGCAGCTGTACTCGATGGCAACGCCCAATGGCGTCAAAGTCACCATCATGCTCGAAGAACTGCTTGCACTGGGTCACGCCGGCGCGGAATACGATGCGTACTCCATCAGTATTTTTGAAGGCGATCAATTCGGCAGCGACTTTGTCGGCATTAACCCTAATTCAAAGATACCTGCCTTGGTCGACACAGCCCCCGACAACGAAGACGCGCCGCTAAGACTCTTCGAATCGGGATCGATACTGCTTTATCTGGCAGAGAAGTTTGGTGCGCTGTTACCACAGGGCACTGCAGACAAAACCGAAACACTTAACTGGTTATTCTGGCAGATGGCCAGCGCGCCCTATCTTGGCGGCGGCTTCGGTCATTTTTACACCTACGCTCCCGAACGCTACGAATACCCGATCAACCGTTTCACTATGGAAGTTAAACGCCAACTCGACGTACTCGACAAAAACCTTTCACAACGGGAGTATCTAGCCGGTGCGGAATACACCATTGCCGACATAGCCACGTTCCCCTGGTACGGTGAACTTGTCATTGGCGACGCTTACAATGCACAGACGTTCCTCGATGTAGACAGTTACACGCATGTAAAGCGTTGGGCCGAAACCATCAACGCGAGAGAAGCGGTACGGCGCGGCAAGCGCGTTAACAACTTCTGGGGCCCTGAAGACGTGCAGGTGCCGGAGCGGCACAGCGCCGCAGACCTCGACTAAAGGCTTACCAGTTACCCTATGGGCGTGTTGAATACAGCTGAACCGCTGCCATAGAGCCCGCCTGATCAGACTGATATCCTATAACAATCAATGCTTTTTGCAGTTGGTCGGCCATGTTACAAACTGAGACTTCTGCAAACCCGATTTCTTGGTATTCTTCTCTCTATAATCACCAATAAAACAATTACCGGGGGATAGACGTGGACAGAGATACAGCCGTCCGCTTAGGCCAGCAGGCCATCAAAGCGAAAAACAACAAACTCATTGATGAAGTTTTGCGCATCCGCGCCGAACGCGAACAGCAACCGGCCAAGGACACACCCATCAGTGAGCTACCACTCATTGCCGTCACCTGCTCAACAGGTTGGGAATGCTATGCCGTTGTTCAGGAACTAACACTCAGCAGAAAATTCCGCGTACGCGCCCTGTTCCGCACACCGGGCACCAAAGCTTCACGACGCCTTGAAAACCTGCTCGAAGAAACAGAAAAAACTCACCCCGGCCTGCTGACATTGCACCCCGGCATCGACATGTTCTCTCAGGACAAACTCACCGAAGCCTTCAAAGGGGCTCATGGCGTTGTCCTGTATGTCACTGCCAACGAGAGCAAAGCAGGCAAAATCAATAACCACGGCAATGACCCGGTTGGCGGTCGCCCTGTAGTGATGCGCCAGGTCATGGCCATGATTGGTGCGATCAAAGCAAACCCTTCGGTTCAACATGCCGTAACACTCACATTCCCCGTCGACAAAGTACGTGGCATTGTCGGTGACGCGCCTGAAGCACCCTGGTGGATTCAACAGCGCCTGCGCGTACCCGGTTTTTTACGTGGCCAGGGCGTCAACACCACCTGCTTGCACCGCCCCGCCTACTACTACGGGATGCACCGGGTAGATTACACAGCACAAGCCGATTTCCGCGGCGACTCTAAACTGTCGCAAACTATGATTAAAGAAAACTGCATGCCCGGCATCATGGAGCCCGACTTCATGGTCAACTGGGTCGATGTGCGTGACGTAGGCAAATGGGTCGGCATCATTTTCGAGTATCCGGAAGTATTCTCGAATCAGGACTTCTCTATCGCTTCTTGCGCCTTAACCGGTAACGAGCGTGTCGAAGCTGCCGAACGCTTGAATAAGCACGGCACCAAGTTTGCGTACAAGCAGTTCCCGAAATGGCTCATTCGTATGCTCAGTATTTTCACCAAAGAGGTGATTTACCCGTTGCGCTATACCCAGTGGTACAACGACCGCGCCAACGGCTACGACTTCGGTAGCGAAGCAGACATTGATGATCTGGAACGCGTTATACCCATGTGGCGCTTTGAGAAGAAACTCTCGGACTGGGGCATTGATGAGATAAAGCCGGAGAAGTAATTTTCGCCGGTAAGCGTTAACCCATAAAAGGTCGCCCTGACGAATGAGCAGTTTACCTCCGTGCCCCGCTTGCGGATCTGAATACACCTATGAAGACGGTGCATTATTTATCTGTCCCGAATGCGCCAACGAATGGGCGCAGGACGGTAGCGATGCCGAGCAAGAAAAGGCAATCACTGACAGTAACGGCAACCCGTTGCAAGATGGCGATACGGTCACCGTCATCAAAGACCTCAAAGTCAAAGGCAGCTCAGCGGTCGTTAAGGTCGGCACCAAAGTGAAAAACATTCGTTTGGTCGACGGTGATCATGACATCGACTGCAAGATCGATGGCATCGGTGCTATGAAACTTAAATCGCAGTTTGTTAAGAAAGCCTGAACAGAATATTCCGCTTACTCTGAGCCAACCGTCCAGCGCACGTCATCGATAGCCTTGGCCATTTCCGCAATGGTCGGCCCGTCGAACAACTTACGCAGCGGCAAGCCCACGCTATGCGTATCGGTCACACGGGAAATGAGCTGCATCGCTAATAGCGAGTGACCACCCAGATCAAAGAAATCATCGTGAACACCCACTTTGCCGACACCCAGCACCTCGGACCACAGTTGCGTCAGTTGAGTCTCGGTATCGCTGCGTGGAGCAACGTACATCTGATCTTCATTACGCCCCCATTTCGGATCAGGCAAAGCCGCGCGATTCACTTTACCGTTACTGGTTAACGGCAAGCCTTCCAGTACCACGATAGCCGATGGCATCATGTACCTTGGCAGGCGCTCTTTGAGATAACTGCGTAACTCACCCGCTTCAACCGACTCTTTCTTTTTAGCCACCACCCAGGTCACTAAGCGTGCGTTGCCCTGCAAGTCATCCCTGAGCATTACGACCGCCCGGTCGACACGCTCGTGCTCGATGAGCAATGACTCAATTTCTCCCGGCTCGATCCGGTGGCCACGTAATTTAATCTGTTCATCCCGGCGACCGGCGAACAGCATGGTGCCATCGGGGAGATAGCGGCCACGATCACCGGTGCGATACCAACGTTTGCCTTCAATAGTAACGAACGCACGCTCTGTCAGATCCGGCGCATTCCAATATCCGGGGGTAATCGCATCTGCAGACAACAAAATTTCACCTGCGATATCACTGACACCCAGATGCTCATCAACCAGCAATACTTCAACGCCATTTACCGGAGCACCCACCGGTACCTGATTACCAACCAACTTGCTTTGCCCGTTACCGAACCATTGCAACGCCAGCGTGCACTCCGAAGGCCCCAGGCCATTCACAAAGACCGCCGACTCGTCAAAGTTCTTCAGGAAAAACTCAAAATCACTGATTTTGGCTTCTTCACCGCCCAATACCACAGCACGAACTTTGGTTACGTCATGACGACAGATCTTATGCCGCATCAAATAGCGGAATACGGTAGGTGTGGCGTGCAGAACCGTGATGTTGCTGGCCGCAATGTCGCCGATAACAGCGCCGATAAAGGTTTCGTTCTTCAGATCAAACGGCCGTAAACACGCGCCTGTCAGCAAGCTGGCGTATATATCCATAACCGCCGCATCAAATCCGTACGGCGACAACAACGACAAAGAATCATCAGCAGTAAGTTTTAGAGAATCCCGGTAAGTGCGCGCGTGCTGCAAGACGTTCCGGTGTGTCTGCATCACGCCTTTCGGTGTGCCGGTACTGCCCGAGGTGAATAGTATGTAGGCCAGACTATCCGGCGAAACCACAACATCCGGTGCGGCAACCGGGTCTGAAGGTAAATCTTCACCAACCACCACTACCGGTATTTGCTCACTCAGTGACCGGGCCAACTCACTAAACTGCGGTGCGACGACTAAGGCATTAACGGCAGCTTCGCTGACAATACTCAGCAAACGCTCGCGCGGTGCTTCAGGGTCCAATGGTACGTAAGTACAGCCCGCCTTTAATGTTCCCAGCAGTCCGGCCAACATCGGCGCATCATGACCCAACAACAAACCGGCTCTTAAGTCTGCCGTAGCAGTCGCGGCACCCGTCGCATCGAGAATATTGCGGGCGACCCTATTGGCGCGCGCATCCAGCTCACTGTAAGACCACTGATGATCAGCCGTTACAACGGCCGGAGAGTCAGGTGCGACACGCACGTGCGAGCCAAATGCATCAAGAATATGCAGCGCATCGCTTTCCGTGACCGTAGCGCCATTAATCACAGCCTGAGTGGATGCCGGCCTGGGCAAACTGCTCAGCTTCTGCGAGGCATCGCTAAGCGTCGCATCAAGCAGCAAAACGTAATGATCAAGCATTGCCTCCATGGTTGAGGCATCAAAGATATCGGTGTCGTACTCAACCGCTATCGACAAACCTTCGCGCCCTTCAACCACCGACACCGCCAAGTCAGACTTTGACGTACCACGGTCCAGATGAAAACTTTCAACCTCGGCGCCAATATTCAGGCCACTGTCAAACTCGTTGTGCAGGTTAAACATCACCTGCACCAAAGGGGGTATAGACAAACTGCGTGCCGGTTGTAGTATTTCTATAAGCTTTTCAAACGGCAGGCTCTGATGATCATAAGCACCCAATGCCGTTTCTTTAACACGCTGAATAACTTCGGCAACCACGGGGTTGCCTTCAAGCCCGGTACGCAACACCAGTGTATTTAGGAAGAACCCTATCAACGGTTCCAACCCGGTGCGGTTGCGCCCGGCCACCGGCGTACCGACAACAATATCTTCGCGACCACTGTAACGGGCCAGAACAACCTTAAAGACCGCCAACAATGTCATGAATAACGTAGCGCCCTGCTCCTGAGACAAGACATTTAATGACTGCAACTGTGCAGTACTCAACTGCCGGCGCACCCAGGCACCCCGGTGAGCCGGCACTACTGGCCGCGGGTGATCCAGTGGCAGCTCCAATACCGGCGGCACACCTGTAAGCTTAGTGCGCCAGTAGGCTGCCTGCTCTTCAGCTTCAGAATTTTGCAGCCAGTCACGTTGCCAGATCGCATAGTCACGATACTGCACATCCAAAACAGGTAGCACCGCATTCCGGTCCGCATACAGTGTGCTCAACTCATCACAGAGCACCCCTATCGACCAACCGTCTGACACGATGTGGTGCATGATCAACAGCAGCACAGCATCATCGGGACCGACATGAATCAATGTAGCGCGGAACAAGGGGCCACCTTGCAAACTGAAAGGCTGACGCACCAGTTCGAGGCAGCGGTCATGCAACAACTCGTCATTCGCGCCGTTCAGCTCAATCTGTATCAACGGGGCAGCTGCAACGGGGCCGACCAGTTGCACAGGCTCGTTATTACGCGAGGCAAATCCGGTTCGTAAAGACTCATGCCGGGCAACCAGTACATCCAATGCAGCTTGCAATGCAGATACATCAAGCTCTCCCCGGATCCGCAAAGCACGGTGCAAATTCCAACCGGGGTTTTCCGGTTCAAGCTGATCCAAAAACCATAAACGTTGCTGTGACCAGGACAGCGGTGCCAGCTTCCGCCGTGATTCGCTTTGGCGTTGCAGTGGCAACTCATCAGCAATGGAATTTTTCTCAGACTCTGCAGCAAAAGCCCGCAGTACAGGGTGAGTAAACAAGCTGCGCAAAGAGACATCGGACTGCAATTGATCACGCATTCGGGCGATAACCCGGGTAGCGAGCAATGAATGGCCGCCTAAAGCAAAGAAATCATCGTCTCTGCCGATTTGCTCAATACCCAGGACCGACTTCCATATTTCGGCAACCATCTCCTCCCGTTTTGTTTCGGGTGGAGCGAGCTGCTGTACAGCCGGCACTTCTGGATCCGGCAGCGCCTGAATATTCAATTTCCCATTCGACAGCAACGGCAAGCCATCGACGGGCACCAAGCTGACCGGCACAAGGCTCTCGGGCAAATGCAGACGCAACTCATCACGGCAGTCTGCGTCACTGATTGCCACACCCGAATTTTCCGGCACATACCAGGCCACCAACTCAGGCTGACCACGGAAGTCCCGCAAGCTCACTACCGCAGCCGCAATACCCGGATAGCTCTCCAGCAGAACGGCAATTTCTGCAGTCTCAATGCGTTGCCCCCGCAGTTTTATCCGGCCATCCTGACGCCCGGTGAAGACCAAATTCCCGTCCGGCAACCAACGCGCATAATCACCGGTCCGGTAGACCTCATTGCTTGCCGCAGACTCACCCAAATAACCCGGAGACACCCGCTTACTGCGGATGACAATCTCACCATTGAATACAGCCGGATTACCTTTGCCATCCTCCAGCCAGACTTCGGTATCACTAACAGCCTGACCCACCGGCAATAAGCCGGGAGACAAACGGGTTTCATGCTTCGCTTTAAACTGCAAAGCAGTGGTTGATTCAGACGGGCCCAGTCCGTTGATAAAAACAGCAGCAGTCGTGAAATGCTTTCTGAATAAGTCAAAGTCAGACTGGCTTGCCGCCTCACCGCCGAGCACCACCGTTCGCACCGATGACAATAGTGGTTCGTTCGTCGCATCCTTAAGCAGAATACGGAACACTGTAGGCGTTGCATGCAAAACACTGACGTTGCGCTCTACCAAACTATTCAGCGGTTCCGGCGTGTCGAGCAAACTCACCGGGCACAAACAGGCACCGTTTAACAAAGCGGCAAAGATGTCCATCAACGCCGCATCAAAGGCATAAGAGGACAACAACGACAGACGGTCGTCGGCATGCAGTGTCACGGAGGCTGCATAAGCATCAATGTGAGCTAACAAACCGGCATGTGTTTGCATCACGCCTTTGGGCTGACCGGTCGTGCCCGAAGTAAACAAGATATAAGCGAGGTCATCTGCAGAAACCGTCCGTGCACTCAACTTGTGCGGATCGCCCTGCCTGCATTCGCTCCAGCGACATACTGCGGGTGACAAATCACCCGCCAGCTGTGCAAACTCATCCGCGGCGACAATACCGTGAGCCTGATCAGCAACAACCTGCAGTCGTGCTGCAGGTTGTTTAATGTCCAATGCGACCCAGGTCCGGCCCGCCAATGCTATTGCCAGCATAGCGATCACCGCATCGGCTCCCGGCTCAAATAACACGCCGACCCGCTGCGCTTCGGCGGGCAAGCTTACACACAGATGAGCAGCTACCGATTGCGCCCGGGTCAGCACTTCGGAGTAGGTCAAAACCTGTTTGCCATCGTCAATGGCCGGAGCATCCGGGCTTCGTTTTGCCTGTGCTACAAAACGGGAGGCGACGGTATCAGCTGAAACATCCGGATTAAGCTCAGGGCCTGTGCTGCGAACACCACCGGGTATCGGTAGCTCGGCAAGTGTCGCTTGCGGGTGCTTCACCACGGCCTGCAATAATGCTTCGTATTGAAGCAGCATTTGCTCAATCGTACCGGCATCAAATAAAGCCGAGCTGTACTCCATGCCTAAGCGGAAGCCGCCGTCGGCGTTCTCAAACACCGACACGTTCAAATCAAACTTTGCCACACCACTGGCAACATTAAAGGGCTGAACAGTCACGCCATCCGGCGCAAAATCACCTGAATGACTCTTTGACTGACTACCTGATTCGGCAAAATTATGCAGATTAAACATGACCTGCACGATTGGCGGGAACGCGGGATTGCGCTCCGGCTGCAATTCTTCAATGAGCCGCTCAAAAGGCACGTCCTGATTGTCGAATGCAGCAATAGCGGCCGACTTCACCTGCCGCAGATACTCATCGAACCCCGGATTGCCTGCTAAGTTGCTGCGTACGACCAGTGTATTCAGGAAAAACCCGACCAGACCTTCGAGCTCGGTACGCCGTCTTCCTGCCACCGGCGTACCAATAATAATGTCGTCACGCCCCGCGTAGCGCCCCATCAAAATATTGAATACGGCCAGCAACAACATAAATACGCTGGCGTCATACTGCGTTGCTAACTGACGCAAGCCGGCACTCAACTCTTTACTAAGCCGCAGGTCGCGCCAGCCGCCCGCATAACTTTGCAGCGCCGGCCGTGGACGGTCACTGACCAAATCAAGCAATGGCGGCATGTCACTCAGTTGCTCACGCCAATAATCAAGCTGCCCGGTGAGCTGCGCTGCTCCGGTTTGCTGCCAAATCGCATAATCGGCGTACTGAACTGTTAACGGTTGCAGCCCGGGTGCCTGCCCCCTGAGCGCTGCGTTATAAAACTCGGATAGCTCCCGTTGAATAATGCCCACTGACCAGCCGTCGCTAACGATGTGATGCATCACCAACAACAACACATGATCATGTTCACTAACGCGTATCAGGCTCGCACGAATCAACGGGCCCTGCGCCACATCAAAACCACCGGCAATACGTTCTTGCAGACAATCGTTAATCAACTCATCCGTTGCATCGTTTAAGGACACTTCGACCAATGGCAATTGCTGGGAGGCTGCAACAACCTGAACCGCTTCGCCGTCAACATCGGCGAAACTGGTACGCAGGGCTTCATGGCGTTGCATGAGTTGATTCAATGCATCCTGCAGCACCGGTTTATCAAGCGCGCCCTTCAGGCGAACCATCCACGGCAGATTGAAGCCGGATGATCCCGGCTCCAACTGCTCCAGAAACCACAAACGCTGCTGCGAAAACGAAAGCGGCGGTAACTCACTGTCCCTGCGGGGTCTGATGGGAGCACCGGAATCTGCAGTGCTATAACTGATGGCGTTAGCCAGCCCTGCGACAGTAGGACTGTCGAACAGCAAGCGCAAAGGCACATCTTTGTTTAACGCATCACGAATGCGGGCGACAACGCGGGTAGCTAGCAGCGAATGTCCGCCGAGCTCGAAGAAATTATCATCCAGCCCGACTTCAGAAAGATTTAATACTTCAGACCAAATCGCCGCCAGGTCTTTTTCAATTGCCGTTTCCGGCATACGGAATGGCGTTTCGCTCAGACGACTCTTGCTGACTTCGGGCAGAGCTGCACGGTCGACTTTACCGTTGACGGTAAGCGGCAAAACCTCCATCACCTGATAAATGTCCGGCACCATATAGTCCGGCAAACGGCTCCGCAGATAAGCGCGCAACCCGATGCTATCAATCTTGTCTGGCGGTGCGGCTACATAGGCGGCTAAAGTGATATCTGCGGCACCCGCCACCGGCACAACCGCACAAGTTTCAACCTGAGGATGAGACAACAGTGCCGACTCGATATCGGCAGGCTCAATCCGATGACCACGTAGCTTGAGCTGCTCATCGACACGCCCCAGATACTCCAGATTACCGTCAGGCAAAAAGCGTGCGCTGTCACCGCTGCGGTATAAGCGACCGTCGGCAAAAGGATTGCTGACAAAAGCATCGCCCTGTTCCGGCGGATTAATATAGCCATGAGCCACGCCCACACCACCGATATACAACTCTCCGGGCACGCCAATCGGTTGCGGCTGCATATTGCTATTGAGCACATAGGCCTGCACGCCGGGCACCGGCGTACCTATCGGTATCGTTGTAAAGCTGTCGGGCTGTTGAAAGCTCAGGTCATACCAGGTTGCCGCTATTGATGTTTCTGTGGGTCCGTAAGTATTTAAAAGCTGTGCTTGCGGCAGATGCTCCCGCCAGCTCTTCCAGTGCTCAAGCTGCGCTTTCTCACCACCGATCACGACAGTTTTAAGCGCGAGTCCGTCCAGGCTCCCGACCGAATTCAATTCAGAGGCGATCTCGTTCCAGTAGGCTGTCGGTAAACTGACCCAGCTGATACTGCGCTCTGCCAAAAATTTCAGATAAGACCGGACATCAGGAACAGCCCCCGGGCCACGCAAGACCAGAGTTGCACCCGCCGCAAACGCGACAAACATCTCTTCAATCGAAATATCAAAATTCAACGAAGCAAATTGCAGCACTCTCGAGCCGTTACTCAACGCAGTTTTGTTTCTTAAAGCATCAACGTAATTACTCAAACCGCCATGCGATAAAGAGACACCTTTAGGCACACCGGTAGAACCCGAAGTAAACAAAATACAGGCCGGTAATTCAGCCGGGGTGTTCACAGCCGGCATAACGGGGCCGGCATCCAATAACTCGCGGTTTAAAACCAAATGGTTCGCGTTGAACCGGGGCTTGAGACCCTCGGCCACCAGAATCATGCGGGGCTGCGCAACATCGGCCATCGCCCGAAGTCGTGCAACGGGGTAATCCGGGTCCAGTGGCAACCAGGCGGCACCCACCTTCAACACACCCAGAATCGCAGCAACTGTTTCAGCACCGCGGGCGGCATAAATACCCACCACATCGCCGGAGCCAACGTCATGATCAGCCAGTGCCCGGGCTACACGACCGGACTGCTCATCCAGTTCGCTATAGCTGAGCACCCCATCGCCCGTCTCAAGTGCCGGTGAATCAGGGTATTGCCCACGACTGCGGGCAAACAAACCGGTTAATGTCTCAGCCGTATCCACATCGTCCGACGGGTTCCACTCGTGCAGGAGTTTGCGGCGCTCGGCCTCGTCCAGCATCGGGATATCAGCCAGCGGCTTATCCGGATTAGCCAACACGGCTTCCAGCAGGTTTTGATAATGCAGCGCAAAGCGTTCGATCGTGCTTTCGTCGAACAGGTCGGTATCGTATTCGAACATTGCATCAAGACCGTTTTCAGCCTCACGCACCGACAGCGTCAAATCAAATGTTGAAGTCCGGCTGCTAAAGATAACTTCGGGAAGCACTTCGAGATTGCGTACCGGCAACTTCCAGCGGGGCTCTTCCTGCAAATCAAACATCACCTGAAACACCGGTGTATGACTTAATTCGCGTTCGGGCTGTAACACCTCAACAAGCTTCTCAAACGGCAGCTCCTGATTGGTGTGCATCTCCAGTGCGGTATCACGCACTTGCCGGACCAGATCACGAAAACTGCCCGCCTCTTCGACATCAACCCGCAATACCGCTGTGTTAACGAAGAAACCGATCAGACCTTCGAGCGACGTGCGGGGCCGGCCACCAATGGGCGTACCCACAACCAGATCCCGCTGCCCAGAATACCGCTCGAGCAGCACATCAAAGGCTGCAAACATCACCATAAACAACGTCGCGCCGCAGGATCTGCCCAGTCCGCGCAACTCTTCGGCCAGCGCACGGGGCAAAACCCTTACCACCGACGCACCGCGAAAACGCAGTGCCGCAGAACGGGGCCGGTCTGAAGGCAAGGTAAGCACCGGCGGAGCGTCCTTAAGCTTATCCAGCCAGTAGTCCATTTGTTGCTCGAGCTGCTCGCCCTCCAGCCAACGCCTCTGCCAGACAGCGTAGTCGGGATACTGCACACTCAAAGCTTCAAATTCAGGCACCTCATCATTCGTGTATGCGTCGTAACACGATGCCAACTCACGAAACAGAATACGCATCGAAGCGCCGTCAGAAATAATGTGATGAATGAGAACCAGCAACACATGCTCGGCCTCATTCAGGCGCACCAGAAAGAACCGTATTAAAGGTGGCTTAGACAAATCAAAAGGACTGGCAGCAAGCTTCGACAAATACGCCCGCATGCGTTCGTCACCGCTACCCGGCAGATCGCTTTGTTCAAGAACAACATCCACCGAATCGTGAATAATGGTTTCGGCGTCGCCATCACGTGCAGGAAAACTGCAGCGAAGTACTTCATGACGCGCAACCAACGTATTCACCGACTGTTGCAACGCCGGCACATCAAGCTCGCCCTTAAGACGCACCGTCCAGGAAATGTTGTAAGAAGCGCTATCCGGCTCCAACTGATCCAGAAACCACAGTCGCTGCTGGGCGTATGACAGGGGCAACACTGCGGAACGGTCAGCCGGTTCCAACGGCAACTCTGCCGAACGCTTCGACCGCGCCGACCATTTCAGCATGGCAACTATCTGGACTTTGCGCTCACGAATTTCGGCAGCCAACTCCGGTGTTACAACACCCTGCGGCGCATCCACCAACAGGTCATCACCGTCGACCCCGATCTTGACACCCAACTCCCGCAAACGGGCAATAAGGTCCAGTGCGCTCAAAACCGCAAGACCTCCCGGTCAGCATCGTTACTGACCGAATCCGAGTCGGCCGCCCAGCGTATCGTATCGATCGACTGCGCCAGCCCTTTCAAGGAGGGATGTTCAAACAAACACTGCAAGGGTAAGTCAGCATTAAACGCATCGCAGACCCGCGACATTAACTTCGCCGCCATGAAAGAATGGCCTCGCAAAGCAAAGAAATCGTCATT
>Ga0209692_10001885_pt1 | contig 25738 bp, 23 predicted proteins | sample tdDd472_FD_187129 | JGI IMG/M metagenome (GOLD analysis project Ga0209692, IMG submission 187129) | Marine sediment microbial communities from the Atlantic coast under amendment with organic carbon and nitrate - tdDd47.2 (SPAdes)... | ecosystem: Environmental > Aquatic > Marine > Coastal >... | reverse complement strand
GGCGTACAGGGGCCAGCTCTTGAGGTGCTGGCCGCCGATCTCCATGTCGGTGAACCGCTTCTTGTCGAGGTACACCATCTTGCCGCCGGCCGCGTCCACGGCCTTGGCGATGCCGCTGTTGCGATAACACTGCCGCGCCGGGTGGCAGGGATGGTCGCCCACCTTGACGTTCTTGGCACCGGCGGCCTTGCACAGGCGCACCAGGGTGCCGACGACGTCGGGGTTGGTGTTGGCCGCCAGCTCGGGGCGGCGGTTCCAGCCGATGTTGGGCTTGATCCAGACCGTGTCGCCGTCCGAGACCCAGCGGTTCATGCCGCCGAGCATCTCCATGGCCGCCTCGGTGAGACGGGTGGCGGTCGCGGTGAGGTCGGCCTTGGCCAGCGCTGCCTCATCCCACCGGGCAATGGCCATCTGGGGCAGGCCGTCGCTGGCCAGCACCGGATTGGTGAGCTGGAGGGAATCGCTGAGGATGAGGCCACCGCCGATCAGGGCGGAGGTGCGCAGGAAATCGCGGCGGGTGATTCGGGGCACGGTGGACCTCCGGTGGAGTCGGATCGATCGCAGATCAGGAATACGTCCGGATTATAAACAGGTTGCGGGGATTGAGTCTAGGCTATCGATTGCGAGGAGAAGACGTGAGGGATTTCAAGCGGAGGGGCAGGCCGAGGGGAGATATATCTAACCGACGGGCAGAGCATTGGCCCCAATACCATTCAGCCTCCGAAGAAAACCAATAATCCCAATTCGAATCGATTTTTGGGCCTAGGGCTCCCCCGTGTGGATAAGGCTATCGACCGTCACCACTCCAAGCCCTCTCTTTTTCAGCTTTGGTAGAAGCGTCTCGAGTGCGTCCAGGACATATCTCCGCGACTTTCTGCCTTCATGGAGGATGATGATATCCCCTGCTCCCACCTTGTGCATAACGAAGGCATCGATGATTCGGGGGCTGTGATGCTTCGGATCGTTGGGGTAGACCGAACCTAGGCAGCAGGTATAGCCGAGTTCATCCACGACTCGTAGCTGATCGCCTCGAATCCATCCAGAGGCCGGTCGAAACAGCTTCGGTGAGCTTTGGATCTGCAGAATGCTGTCTGCTTCGGCAAGCTGTTCCCTGAAATCACTCTTACTCAGGAAGTAAGCAGGAAAGTTCTTCATCATATGGTTGGCGATCTGATGGCCTTCAGTCCGGATTCGTGCGACAAGCTCCGGGTGGTTCCGGGACTTCTCGCCGATCAAAAAAAATGTCGCGTGGACGTCGTGCTTCTTGAGTAGATCAAGTACTTCAGGTGTGAGCGCGGGATCCGGGCCATCATCCAGGGTGAGAGCAACAACCGGCTGCTTAGTTTCGACACGGTACAGAACGCTTGGCTGCATGGCCTCGGCGATCTTCAGTGCGAAACGCGGGTGATAAAAAAACACCCATATAAAAAACACGAGGGCGATGACAGCAGCCCACAACATCCTCGATCGCCTTCCTCTAAGCCTCGGCCACCTCATCTGATTTGACCTTCTTGAATCGTTCGACAAACTTCCCGATCAGTTCCGGCATAGTGAGGCCAATCGCTCCCAAGACAGCATTGAAAGCGATCTGGAGTTTCGCCCCACCCCGTATAGGCCAATCTGGCGTTCCCACGACATCGGCGCGACTCACCGTCTCAGGATCCAGTAGTCGAAGATCGATCTGCGTCAGCAGATGGTACTTGATTTCCATCAGTTCCCGATGGCCTGCACGAAGCGTCCCCATGAGAACCAAGGGCACGAGAATGATCATCGCAACCGCGGCGGCAGTCGGCCCTGGATCGATAAGAGCGCCCCACCAACAACCTTTCCGTTGGCGCTGTCCCGCGATCCAGACAATCACTACGACCGCTATCGCCAAACATACATTGAAGACGGAATAGGCGATGTTCTCCCATGCCTCGAACCCGAAGAGCCCATCAGGATGCGTTGCCAGAACACCGGCGTCGAATGACAGGCTATTAAATAGACGCGGTACGACCGAGAACGTCAAGATCAGGTGCCTAAAAACCCAGTTGACGATGATGGAGATCTGAATGAGATGAACAACGGTGCTGAAATAGAACACTAGTGGCATACGGCTCCTGCCGTGATTCGTGAGCCAATCGTGTCTGCCGAGTCTCTGCTCGTCACCGATCTGAATGTGTGTATCGGCTGTGAACAGGGAAAAAAAACGTTTGGTGACTGTCCAGCCCCTGTATCGCAGCGGCTGACAAACCACTGCAAGAAACACGCATGCACCAACGAGCCAACTGACTACCGATGCCAGCACACCCATGTCGCTCGATACAAAGCTGAATGCTTCCCCGTAGAGAACATGGGCCTCCTCAACGCTGCCTGAGTGAATCGTAGCGAACCGCATGAGGTTGAGCCCGACGGTTTCGTAGTATTGAAAAATGAAAAAATTCAGAAACGGAAGAAATAGCAGGTAGAGATTGCTGTAGCTGAAGAAGCCGTGGGCTGAGCCAACGAACTGCTGGCGGATGTTCTTCCTGGCCTCATCACTGAGTGAGTGTTCTATGACGATCTGGTCTCGGATGTCCCTTGAGAAGAATATCTTATTGGAAGCTGCCCAGACACCTAGAACCACCAATTCCAATACGACGGAAACGTAGAACACTAGTGCAGGACCAAGCATCTTGGCTTTATAGAGATACTCCAGAACGAAATCATTCTCCAAAAATACGATTGTGGGATCTGTCATGTTGGCCTCCTTCCTCGGGGGAGCGTACCAATCAATCGGACACTAGTCCGGGATACTGACTCTGTAAAGTCCCGCCGAGTTGTCGAGAGAACAATGACAGACAGGATTGATCATCTTGATCCCTGGAATCGACAAGGTGAGATCAGTTCGACTACATCTCCTCCCAATCCGATTCTGCCGGACCTTGACGTCGTCCCACACAGTATCGGTGACGCTGGAGATCAGAGCCGGCGATACTGTGAAGCTGTACGTCTCCTGGAGGTGCCGCCTGCAGCTCGTAGGCAATAGCTCCGCGGGCGTAGAGTGACAATCCTATGGGAGTGAACCCGGGTAGTAGGGCCGGCCTTCTACTGACACATATCATGTTTCCGGATAGTTGTTGCGGTCGAACGAAAATCAGCGGGAGATTCGATTCCATGGATACTTGCACAGTAGGTTTGGTGATCTCGCTATGGTTCCAAGCGGCCCACGCCTCTACTGCGCAATCAGCGACCGGCACGTTTAGTCCCGCGCCCCCTACTCCAGCAACTCCACGATGCGGCCCTCCAGCTCCATGGCCTGTGCAATATCCAGCGCCTTATACCCCAACAACCCCACGGTCTCCTTGCTCGCGCCGCATTCCAGCAATAGCTCCACCACGTCGGTGAATTCCTTGACCGTCGCCAGCATCAGCGCCGTGACGCCCACCTCGGACACGTCCTCATCGGTGATATCGTGGCGCGCCAGCTCGGTGATGACCGCCGGTCGGTTGTTGTCCACCGCGAGGATCAGAGGTGTGGAGCCCACGGGTGGTTGGCGGAGACCGGGGTCTGGGGAATCTCGAGACCCCGACTATCCGGGTGCACCCCCTGGCGCAGGGACTTCTTCGCGCCCTCGACCTCTCCCTCGCTGCAAGCCTGCAGGAAACTCACGATCGCCTCGACATCACGGACCTGGGCCATGCTTCGAGCCTCCTCCGAGTGGACGGGTTCGGGGTTCTGACCACAGGCGACGGGGAGTCTTCCATCGACATGAGCCAGGAATCCGAAAACGACAAGTACGAACAGCACGCAACGGGTCATGTCAGTGAACCTCCGGGGCCAGGTAGTCCCTGGTCCCTGCTCAGGTGCCAGCCCGTCGGCCGCGGTGACAGCGCGATGGACGGGTGCTCTGCGGCGAAACGGTCGATGGCGGCCTGGGTGACCCCCGTCTCGTCCAGACTGACGTTGTAAAGACGAGAAAAATCAGGAAGAGACGAGAATATGGAATCGTCCACCGAGGTACCATGGAGATTCAGGGTCCGCAGCGTCCCACGGGCAGGCCGCAACAGGCTCACGACCTGATCGGTGGTGGCGTCGGAGCACAGGATGATCGCGTGGCGGATTTCTACGGAGACCGCCTGGTCAGCTGGAATTTCGGCCCCGGTCAGGTACAAGATGGCGGGATGATCCCTGCCGTAGCCCGCGGTCGGTGCCGGCCGTGGCGGCAGTTCCTGAACACCGGGATGCTGCGGATAGAATCCGACCACGTGGAACGGCGCCCAGCCCTCTTTCTGGTGCATGAGGCGCGTCTCGTCACCAAGAAAGAGAGCGCAGGCGTCGAGCTCGATGATGGTCGCTACGGACGTATGCCCCGTGACCCGAAAATCGATCCACTCGGGCACCAGGCCACCTCGCCATAGCTGAGCGATGGCCTCACGCGACGTCAGCAGTTCTTCACACGATCGGCGATCAATGGTGGGGTAGCCGGGCGGCGGGTCGAGGTCCGGGGGAACGGCCGGACCACTGATACCGATGGGGTTGAAACGGAACAGCAGTTGTTCGGGCAACGGCCGGTCGAATCCTTCCTGGTGGAATCGCCGGGCGAATGCCGAGGCTGCGTTGAATCGCTGCTGGAATAGGAGGGGGTCCATGCTCAGTGACGTAAGCTCCTCGATAGTACTTGCACGATCAGGTCAGGCTCCATCAGATCACTCCTCCCACAACCGCCCCAGATCCACATTTCCCCCGGAAAACACGACCCCCACCCGCTCCCCCTCAACGGCCTCTCTCCGAGTCATCAGCCCCGCCAACCCCACACAAGCCGAAGGCTCCACCACCAGCTTCATCCTCTCGAACACCAGCCGCATCGCCGCCATCACCGCCTCATCACTCACCACCACGATCCCCGCCACATGCTCCCGGATCGCCGCGAACGTCCTCGGGCTCAAACTCGTCAACAACCCATCACAGATCGTGTCCGGCTCAATCGAAGGAATCAGCACCCCGGCCGCCAACGACCGCGCCGCATCATCCGCCCCCGCGGGCTCGGCCGCATAGACTCTGCAGCTCGGCGCCACCCCCGCCGCCGCGATCCCCGTCCCACTCAACAACCCACCCCCACCCACCGGCGTGATCACCGCGTCCAGCGGCCCCGCATCCTCCAGCAACTCCAGCACCGCCGTCCCCTGCCCCGCGATCACCCGCGGGTCGTCGTAAGGGTGCACGAAGTGCGCCCCCGTCTCGGCCACCACCCGCGCCAGGGTTGACTCCCGCGCCGCCAGCGTCGGCTCGCACGGAATGATCTTCGCCCCGTACCCGGCCACGGCCTCGCGCTTCACCGCCGGCGCATTGCTCGGCATCACCACATAGGCCGGCACGCCGCGCACCTTCGCTGCGAGCGCCAGCGCCTGGGCATGATTCCCGCTGCTGTGCGTGGCCACCCCTCGCAGAGCATCAGCCTCCTGCAACGACTGCACCGCATTGGTGGCCCCGCGGTACTTGAAGGCTCCTACCTTCTGCAGGTTCTCGCACTTGAACACCACCTGGCAGCCCACGGCGTCGTCGATGGCGCGGCAGGTCAGGGCGGGGGTGCGGTGGACGAAGGGAGCGATGCGCTGGTGGGCGGCCTGGATGTCGGCCAAGGAGGGCAGGTCAATTCCACGGTGGGACATCAGCACCTCGCGCTTCGGGTCCGGGTGAACAGTCGGCCGTCCTGCAGCATGCGCGTCATGGCGTGCACCAGCAGCTCCACATCGTGGCGGGTGTTGTAGCCCTGCACGCTCACGCGGATGTACGGACGTCGTCGCCACTCCACAACCGGCACCTCGATCTGGTGGTCCTCGCGCAGGATCCGCTGGATCTCCCTGGTGTCGCAGGCGGGCAACGGCAGGGTGTGCATCTGACCATACCACAGGGAGTCGTCGGGGCAGATGGGCGGCAGGCTCGTCAGCCGCGAGATCTCCGCCCGCACCTGGCGCAGCAAACTCTGGCACTGGCGCTGCACCCGCGGCCAGTCGTGGTCGGTGCGGAACTTCAGGGCCTCGGGCACGGCCAGGGCGGCGGCGGGATCGTGGGTACCGGCCCACTCCTGTTCGTCCACGAAGCGGCTGGGTCCGGGGCGGTCGCTGCGCCAGCCCCAGCTCACGACCAGGGGTCTCAGCAGGGGCTGCATATCAGGCCGGGCCCACAGGAAGCCCGCACCCTTGGGCGACAGCAGCCACTTGTGGCAGTTGCCCACGTAGATGTCCACGTCCAGGTCGGTGATGTCGAGGTCGACGTGTCCGGGCGCGTGGGCGCCGTCGACGATCATGGTGATGCCGGCGCGACGGGCGCGGCGGGCGATCTCGCGCACCGGCAACACCAGGGCCGTCGGCGAGGTGATGTGGTCGAGGCAGATCACCCGGGTGCGGTCGGTGACGTGCGACCAGATGTCCTCCACCACCTGGTCGACCGACTCCACGGGCAGGTCGATGTGCGCGCGCACCAGCTGGGCGCCGCGCTTCTCGCATACGAAGGCCCAGGTGCGGTCGATGGCGCCGTAGCCGTGGTCGGTCACCAGCACCTCGTCGCCCCGCTGCAGGCCCACCGAGCGAGCCGCCACGTTCAGTCCGTAGGTGGCGTTGGGCACGAACACCAGATCGTCGCGTCGGGCGCCCACGAACCGGGCCAGGGCCTGGCGGGCGTCGCGCAACCGCTGGGGACGTTCGCGAGTCGCGTCCAGGAAGGCCACCGGGTTGCTCTCCAGCTCGCACTGCAGCGCCTGGTAGCGGCGGTGCACCGGACTCGGACACGCGCCGAAGCTACCATGATTCAGGAAGACGATGTCCTCGCGGAGGAGGAAGAGGTCGCGCAGGGAGTTGCTCATGGCATGAGTTTAACATTTCTCAGGGGGCCGGGACAATGCATTGAGACGGCGTTGCGATGACGTATACTATCGGGGCGTCATCGTCTTCAATCCCGGAGCATCACGCAATGGCCCACCGCACCGTCAAATCCGGTCACGACCAGCTGGTCGAACGCCTCAACCGCGCGCCACAGGGTGCGCCGCCGTCGGCCCTCCTGAACCGCGTCCTGCGTCTGTTGATGGACGACCGCGAGGCCGCTCGTTTGGCCCTGATACCCATCAAGCCCTTCACGGCCAGACAAGCAGCCAAGGCCTGGAAGGTGGATGAGACCACCGCCCGCAAGCAGCTCGACGACCTCGCGGGCCGTGCCCTGCTCGTGGACATCGAGCGCCACGACACCACCCACTACGTCCTGCCACCGCCCATGGCCGGCTTCTTCGAATTCGCCTTCATGCGGGTGCGCACAGACGTCGACCAGGCCCTGCTCACCGAGTTGCTGCACCAGTACATCATCGAGGAAGAAGACTTCGTCAAGGCCCTCTTCGGCGGCGGCGTGGACGTCGTGGAGCCCACCCAGCTGGGCCGCACTTTCGTGCAGGAGCCCGTGCTCACCAGCGACCAGGCGGCCCACGTGCTCGACTACGAGCGGGCCAGCGCCGTCATCCGCGACGCCGACTCCATCGGCGTGGGCATGTGTTACTGCCGCCACAAGCAGGAGCACCGCGGACAGGCCTGCGACGCTCCCATGGACATCTGCATGACCTTCGGGACCTCGGCCAAATCGCTCACGCGCCACGGCCACGCCCGCGCCATCGATGCCGCCGAGGGCCTCGACCTGCTCGACCAGGCCTACGACCACGGCCTGGTGCAGTTCGGCGAGAACGTGCGGCAACGGGTGAGCTTCATTTGCCACTGCTGCGGTTGCTGCTGCGAGGCCCTGCTGGCCCAGAAGCGCTTCGCCCACCTCCACCCCGTGCACACCAGCAACTGGCTGCCCGCGGTCAACGACCACACCTGCAACGGCTGCGGGCTCTGCGAGAAAGCCTGCCCCGTGGACGCCATCACCATGGACGACGCCACCGCCCGCATCGACACCGACCTGTGTCTGGGCTGCGGCGTCTGCGTGCGGGCCTGCAACCGCCAGGCGCTGAGTCTCGAGGCCCGCGCCGCCCGCGTCATCACCCCTGTGAACACGGCCCACCGCTACGTGCTCATGGCCACCCAGCGCGGCACCCTGCAGGATCTGATCTTCGACAACCGCGTGCTCTGGAGTCACCGCGCGCTGGCCGCCCTGCTGGGTTCGGTGCTACGTTTGCCCGGAGTGCAGCGCACCCTGGCCACCCGGCAACTGGGGTCGCGGTACCTCGAGAAGCTCGTGGGTGGCCTACCCGACGAGAACGGGCGACGCCCCGCCAGCTGAACAACCGGAGGAGCACCGACGTGCGCGGCACCATCGAAGCCATCTGCACCAGCGAGACCAAGGGCGTGGTGAAGGAGCCCATCGAGGGCGCCGAGCTGCGCGCCGACCACGGCCTGGTGGGCGACGCCCACGCCGGGCCCGGCCATCGGCAGGTCTCGCTGCTGGCCGCCGAGAGCATCGCCAGGGTGCGCGCCGTCATGCCCGACCTGGCCGACGGCGCCTTCGCCGAGAACCTCATCACCCGCGGCCTCGACCTCACGAGTGTCACCGTGGGCCGGCGACTGCGCATCGGGCGCGCCGTTTTGGAGGTCACCCAGATCGGCAAGGAGTGCCATCAGGGCTGCGCCATCCGCCAGATCACCGGCGACTGCATCATGCCCCGCGAAGGCGTGTTCTGCCGGGTGTTGGAAGGTGGCACGGTGTTGCCGGGTGACGGGATCGAGCTCGTACTAGAGTAGCGCCAGGCTCTTCACCTGGGCGTAGAGCGGCTGGCCCGGCGCCACGTTCAACACATGGGCCGACCTGCGGGTGATGGCCGCCAGCAGCACCGTCTTTCCCGCCATCAGCCGCACCATGCACCGCGACGGGCTGTCGTCCCACAACGCATCCACCACCACGGGCACGGTGTTCAATATGGACGACGCCGCGGCCGGTTCCAGGGCCAAGCTCACGTCCCGCGCCAGCACCCGCACCCGCGCCGCATGCCCCACGTCGTGACCATGATCGGGAACGATGAGCTGGCCGCCGTCGAAGCCCAGGGTCACCAGCTGGTCGGCAGGGTCACGCCGCAACACCGAGGCCGCCAGCACCACCGACGCCTCCGGACCCGACGCCAGCCCGGGCGCCGGTGCCGTCAACACCTCCGACAACGGGCCATGGGTCACCACCGCACCCTGGCGCATGACCACCAGGTGATCGGCCAGGCTGGCGGCCTCGGTGATGTCGTGGGTGACGTGCAGCACGGGCAGATCGAGGTCGGCGATGAGGCGCTCGAGGTAGGGCAGGATCTCGCCGCGGGCCGACGGGTCCACCGACGCCAGGGGCTCGTCCAGCAGGAGCAGCGACGGGCCCGACACCAGCGCCCGCGCCAGGGATACGCGCTGGCGCTCACCGCCGCTGAGGCGCTCGGGGCGGCGGGCCAACAGCGGCTCCAGATCGAGAAGGTCGACCAGGCCGTCGGGTTCTTGCCGCCCCTGCCGCCGCGCGCGCGTCCGGGCGAAATCCAGGTTGCCGGCCACGGTGAGGTGCGGGAACAGGGCGCCGTCCTGGAACACGTAGCCCACGCCGCGCTGGTGGGCCGGCACGTTCACGCCGTCGCCCATCAACACGCGGTCGCCCAGGGTCGCCCGGCCACGTGCCGCCGGTTCCAGCCCAGCAACGCAGCGCAGCACCGACGTCTTGCCGCAGCCCGACGGGCCCTGCAGGGTGGTGCAGCCACGCGCCGGCACGTCCAGATCGACGGTCAGTTCGAAGCCGTCTCGCCGCCGCAACTGGAGTGCCAGGGTCAGGCTCACGACCCCACCCCCGGCAGCCGCCGCGACAGGATCCGCGTACCCAGCAGCAGCAGGAACGAGATCACCAGCATGGCGCCGGCGAGCACGTGAGCGCGGCCGTATTCCATGGTCTCGACGTGGTCGTAGATAGCGATGCTGGCCACCTGGGTGTGGCCCGGAATGTTGCCGCCGATCATGAGCACCACGCCGAATTCACCCAGCGTGTGGGCGAATCCAAGCACGGCGCCGGTGATGAGGCCGGCCCGGGCCAGGGGCAGCGCCACGCGGAAGAAACGGTCGCGAGGTCCGGCGCCCAGGGTGGCGGCGGCGTCCAGGAGCTGCTGGTCGATACCGGCGAAGGCGTCGCGCAGGGGCTGCACCACGAAGGGCAGACTGTACAGCACACTGCCCACCACCAGGCCCGCGAACGAGAACGCCAGCGGCGGCAGACCCAGCGCCTCGGTGAGCCTCCCCAGCGGCCCGCCAGCCCCCATGGCCAATAGCAGATAGAAGCCCAGCACCGTGGGCGGCAACACCAGGGGCAGGGCCACCAGCGTGTCGACGATGACCCGCCCACGCCAACGCCCACGCGCCAGCCACCAGGCCAGGGGCGTGCCGAGCACCAGCAACACCAGGGTGCTGACCAGGGCCAGGCGCATGGTCAGCAGGAGGGCGGCAACGTCGGAACTGGTCAGCATCACGGCTCGCTGGTTGGCGCAACGGAGTAACCGAACGCCGCGATGGTGACACGGGCCTGGTCGCCACGCAAGAAATCGAGGAACGCGCGGGCAGCGTCGGGCTCGCGGGCGCTGGTCAGCAGCACGGCCTGTTGGTCGATGGGTGCGTGCATGTCGGGTGGCGCCGGCAGGATCAACCCCACCTCGCGCCCCACCATCTGCGACCGCGCCACGAACCCGGCCTGGGCGTTGCCCGTGGCCACGAACTGCCAGGCCTGCCCCACGCTCTGGCCGGTGACCACGCCCGGTCGCGGTGCGGGCGCGCAGGCGTCGAGGACTTCCATGGCCGCCACGCCGTAGGGCGCGGTGCGGGGATTGGCCAGGGCCAGGTGGATCAACTCGAGCGAACTGAGAGCCTCGCAAATGGTCTGCGGCGAGGGGTTCGGCGGCTCGGGCCACCAGAGCACCAGTTCGCCGCCGGCGTAGGTGAAGCGGGTGCCGGCCACCGCCAGACCTCGCTGCTCGAGATCGGCAGGGCGTTTCACATCGGCCGCCAGGAACACATCGAAGGGGGCGCCGGCCACGATCTGGGCGTGGTGGTGGCCGGTGGATCCGGAGATCACCACCAGCGTGTGCTCGAACGCAGGTGCCAGCGCCTCCAGGCAGGGCTTGAAGTTGGCCGCCACGGCCACGCGCACCTCCGCCGCCGGGGCGGCGAGGGGCAGCAGGAGAACAGCGAGGAGCCAGCGAGCGTTTTTCATGAGATTCTCAGATTTCGTTGAACTGGCGGGTTGGCCAGATCCTACTCGACCACCACCGGCCTCGCCCAACAGTTTCCGGGACAAAAATCTGCGACGATCTTGCTGATCGTGGCGGTTTTCATATTGTTGTCGGCGTACCACATTACCAGCCAAGCTATTTTTAGACAATATATTGACACGCATCTCTGGAAACTCACGGCAGAGCCGGCAACGAACAGCCGCCCTCGCCCGATATTGCGAGCATTGCATCAAGACCACTCCTGGGAGTAGTCTCACACCCGCCTGACACTGTTTTCGGCCTCCGCGACCATCCTGTTTCCCCTAGAAAGGCCGCTCTCCCATGCGAAAAGTGCCCGTCCAGGACGCCATCGGCCTCGCCCTGGGCCATGATATCAGCGAGATCAGCGGCGAACGGCGCCTCAAACGCAGGGCCTTCCGCCGCGGGCACATCGTCGCAGCCGATGATATCGAGCGCCTCCGCGACCTGGGCAAGTCCCAGATCTACGTGTGGGAGGACGGCGACACCGACGTCCATGAGGACGACGCCGCCCTGGCCGTGGCGCCCCGGGTGGCCGGCGACGGCATCGAGCACGACGCCGAGCCCTGCGAGGGCAAGATCACCTTCCGCGCCACCCGCCGCGGCGTGTTGCGCATCGACGCGGACCGATTGCTGGCCATCAACAGCCTGGGCCCCGCCGCCCTGCCCACCTTGCCCACAGCCTACCCGGTGACCGCCGGCCAGACCGTGGCCGCCTTCCGCATCGTGCCCCTGACCTGCACCGGTGACGAGCTCGACGCCATGCTCGCCGCCCTGGTCACGCCCCTCATCACCGTCGAGCCCTACGTTGCCCATACCGCCGCCATCCTGGTCACCGGCAGCGAGGTTTACGAGGGTCGCATCGAGGACGGTTTCGTCCCCCGACTCACCACCACCCTCGCCGCCCACGAGGTGCCCGTGGTGGCCAGCGAGATCGTGCCTGACGAACGCGACCGCATCGCCGACGCGGTGACCCGCCTCGCCGACCGCTGCGATCTGCTGCTGGTCACCGGCGGCACCTCCGTCGACCCCGACGACGTCACCGCCGCCGCCATGGCCGACGCCGGCGTGAGCATCGACGTGCAAGGCCTGCCCATCCAGCCCGGCAACAACCTCACCCTCGGTCGACTCGGCGACGTCCCGGTGGTGGCCGTCCCCGCGGCCGCCCTGTTCTTCCAGGCCACCGCCCTCGATCTGCTGCTGCCCCGCCTGCTGGCCGGCGAGCGTTTCACCCGCGAGACCGTGGCCCCCATGGGCCTGGGCGGACTGGCCCAGCCCGGCACCGACGACCACTTCCCCAACAGCACCTTCGGCGCCGGCGGGTGGCGATGAGCCTGCCCCGCTACGAAGACGCACTGCGCATCATCCTGTCGACTGTGACGCCCGTCAGCCGCGAGCCGCAACGCGCCGACGCCGCTCTGGGTCGGGTGCTGGCCGCCCCCCTCACGGTGCCGCATGATGTTCCCGACGGCCCCCGCAGCGCCATGGACGGCTACGCGTTGGGCTCCTGTGATCGGCTCGAGTTCGACGTCGTGGGAGAGGTTGCAGCCGGTGCGCCCACCCTGCCGCCGCTGGCGCCGCACCAGGCCGCGGCCGTCATGACCGGCGCCGTGGTGCCCCCCCACACCGCTGCCGTGGTGCGGCTCGAGGACACCCGGATCGAGAACGATCGCCTCACGATGTCGACCGAGATCCGTCCCGACGACCTGGTGAATCTCACGGGCAGCGAGGCCCGCGCCGGCGATCCGCTCGTCCGCGCCGGCCGTCGCCTGGACGCCACCACCCACGCGGTGGTGATGTGCGCGGGCCACGCCACACTGGCGGTGCACCGCCAGCCACGCGTGGGCCTGCTCATCACCGGTGACGAGGTCTGCACGGCCGACGACTCACCCCGCGAGGGCGCCGTCTTCGACACCAACACCTACATCCTGCAGGGCATCTGCGGCGCACTGGGCTGCCGGGTGATCGACGTGTGTCGGGTGGCCGACGACGAGGCTGCCACCCGCCGCCACCTGGCCGAGCTCGACGACGCCTGCGATGTGGTGGTGACCAGCGGTGGCGTCTCCACCGGGCGCCACGACCACGTGGGGCACATCCTGCGCGCCGACACCCACAACCTCCTGCTGGCCGGAACCGCCATCAAACCCGGCCGGCCCATGCATCTGGCCCGCCTCGACAGCGGCACACCGGTGTTCGCCATGCCGGGCTATCCCTCCTCCCTGCTCACCAACGCCTTCCTCTACCTGGTCCCGGCCCTCAAGCAACTCGCCGGCCGCACCGACACGGCCACCAACTGGTTCGACGCCGTGCTCGACACGCCGCTGCGCCACCGCCCCGGCCGGCAGGATCTCAGCCGGGTCGCGTTGCGAGTCGTCGACGGTTGCTGGCACGCCGCGTCCGCAGGCTCGCAGACCACGTCCCACTTCCTCGCCGCCGCCCACGCCCAGGGCCTGGCCCGCCTGCCGCTCACGACGCCCACCGCGACCGACGGCGACGCCACCGAACTGCCGGCCGGCGCCACCGTCCCCGTGCTCCACTTCGCCCTGGAGCTCTCATGAGCGGCCCCCGCGTCATGGCCTTCGTCGCGCACTCGGGCACGGGCAAGACCACCCTGGTGGAAGCCCTCATCAAACTGGCCACCGAGCGCGGTCTGCGCGTGGGCGCCCTCAAGCACGACGCCCACCGCTTCGATATGGACAGACCGGGCAAGGACAGCCATCGTTTCACCACGGCCGGCGCGGCGGTCACCATCGTCGCGGCCGACGACAAGCTGGCCCTCGTCCGCCGACACGAGACCTGTCCACCGGTGGTCGACCTCGTCGCCCGGCACGCCGCCGACCTCGACCTGGTGCTGGTGGAAGGCTGGAAAACCAGTACGTTGCCCAGGATCGAGGTGCACCGGCCATCCCTGGGCCGCCCGCTCCTGGACGCCGAGCACCCGCACCTGGTGGCCGTGGCCGCCGACGCCCCGGTGGCTGCGCCCGTGCCCGTGCTCGATCTCAACGACCCGGCCGCCGTCCTGTCATTCATCCTCGACCGAGCCGAAGCGCCATGAGCAACCAGAACCACATCCCCGTGCTCCTCGATGGCCGCCGGCGATCCATCAACTACCTGCGCCTGTCCATCACCGACCGCTGCGACCTGCGCTGCCGCTACTGCATGCCGGCCGAGGGCGTGCCGTGCCTGCCCCGCGACCAGCGCCTGTCCGACGACGAGATCATGACCCTGGGCCGGGTGGCCGTGGGCCTGGGCATCCGCAAGATCCGCATCACCGGTGGCGAGCCGCTGCTGCACCCCCGCGTCATCGAGTTGCTCACCGGCCTGCGCAGCTTGCCCGACCTGGAGCGCCTGGTGCTCACCACCAACGGCCTGCGCCTGGCGCCCCTGGCCGCCGACCTCCGCGCCGCCGGCGTCGAGGGCGTCAACATCAGCATCGACAGCCTGCGCCCCGAACGCTACGCCGACATCACCCGCGGCGGCCAGCTGGCGCGATGCCTCGAGGGCATCGAGGCCGCCCTGAAACACGGCTTCCACACCAAGCTCAACGTGGTGGTGATGCGCGGCGTGAACGACGACGAGGTGCTGGACTTCGCGAGCCTGGCCCAGAACAGCCCCCTGTCGGTGCGATTCATCGAATACATGCCCACCCGCGGCGGTGACGACGACTTCACCGTGCCGTCCGCCCAGCTCCTCGAACGCGTGGCCGCGGCCTTCGACCTGGAGGCGCGTCCCCACGATCGTGGCGGGGTCATGGCCGGCCCGGCCCGCAACTTCAAGCTCGCCGGCGGCCGGGGTTCCGTGGGCGTCATCAGCCCGGTGAGCGACGTGTTCTGCGCCTCGTGCAACCGCATCCGCGTCAGCGCCGACGGCCGAGCCCGGGGCTGCCTGTTCCTGAACGACGCCGTCGACCTGCGTCCGTTGCTCGAGGCCGGCGACGAGGCGGCCCTGACCGCCGCGCTCCTGGAGATCGTCGCCCGCAAACCCGAACGCCACGACCTGCACCCCGACGGCCGCCGCGACGGCGACGACCCCCTGACCATGTCCCGCATGGGAGGCTGACATGAGCTTCAACCACTTCGACGCCGACGGTCGCGCCCACATGGTGGACGTGGGCGACAAGGACCTCACCGATCGCCGCGCCGTCGCCGAGGCCACCGTGCATCTGGGCAGTGAGTTGCTGGCCGCCGTCCTCGACCGCGGCGTGGCCAAGGGCGACGTGCTGGGCACCGCCCGTCTGGCCGGCATCGCCGCGGTGAAGCGCACCCCCGACCTCATCCCCCTGGCGCACCCCCTGGCCCTGCACCACGTGGCCGTGGATCTCGAGCCCGACACCGAGGCCAGCACCCTCCGCGTGGTCTGCCGGGTGCGGGCGCGAGAACGCACCGGCGTGGAGATGGAAGCCATGACCGGCGCCTCGGTGGCCGCCCTCACCATCTACGACATGTGCAAGGGCCGCGAACGCGGCATCGAGATCTCCGGCCTGCGAGTGATGGAGAAGAGCGGCGGCCGCAGCGGGCTGTGGCGCCGGGAGCAAGATGAGCGTCGCGAGGAGGACGGACGATGAACGTGGTGATGCTGGTTCTGAGCGACCGCTGCTCGCGTGGGGATGCCGAGGACACCAGCGGCCCGACCCTGAGCCACTGGCTGGCCGAGCAGGGCTGCCCGGGCGTGTCGGTGCATATCCTGCCCGACGACCGCGAGCAGATTGAAGATCAGCTCCGGCAGTGGTGCGACCAGAACGCCTTCGACGTCATCCTCACCTGCGGCGGCACCGGCGTGTCGGCCCGCGACGTCACCCCCGAGGCCACTCGCGCGGTGATCGAGCGCGAGCTGCCTGGCTTCGGCGAGGCCATGCGCGCGGCCAGCCTGGCGCACTCGCCCCACGCCATCATCAGCCGGGCCATCGCCGGACTGCGCGGCGGCACCCTCATCGTCAACCTGCCCGGCAGCCCGCGGGCCGCCGTGGAGAACCTGGACGCCGTGTGGGCGGCCGTGCCCCACTGCGTGGCCAAGGCCCAGGGCGACGACCGCCCCTGCGCCGGATCGTGAGCGTCACCGGCGCCATCCTCGTGGGCGGCGATTCGGTCCGCATGGGGCGCGACAAGGCCACGCTCGAGTGGCAGGGTCGTCCGCTCCTGCACCATGTCCACGATCTCATCGCGCCGCTGTGCCGAGAGGTGCTCGTGGTCACCCGGCCGGGCCGGCTGCTCGACATGCCGGTGGGAGCCAGGATCGTCCACGACGCCATCGCCGAGCGCGGCCCGCTGGTCGGCATCCACGCCGCCCTCACCGCCGCCACCGACCCTCGCGTACTGGTGGTGGCCGTCGACATGCCCTGGCTAGCGTCGGCTTTGCTGTCGGCCATGATCGCCGCCGACGGCGCCGACGTGGTCATCCCCCGCACCGACCACGGCTGGGAACCGCTGCACGCCGTCTACCACCGGCGTTGTCGACCGGCCATCGAGAACGTGTTGTCCCGGGGTCCGAACCGAGTCTCCGCATTCTTCGACGACGTCGACGTGGACCCCTGGGACACCGAACGTTGCCGCCTCCACGACCCCTCTGGCCGCTCTTTCCTCGACCTGAATCGTCCCGAAAACATCCCGAAGTAGACACTGGATATCCCGGCTCAATTGAACCTCCGGCGTGCTATAATCGGCCTTATCCTGCGATGGTCCACCTGTTCCCGCTCGGTGTCGACCGCGCCTGCTCGCCCTGCCGCCTGCCCGGAGGTCCCCCATGCGGACACGCTATCGCCACACCGCCCCCTGGTTCCTCGCCTGCTGCCTCGTTCTGCTCCTGCCCGCCCTGGCGTCGGCCGAGTGGATCGATCTGGGCGGCGACCAGCCCGTCACCGTCGAATTGCTGTCGGACGCTCCCGGCCGCACGGTCTACGCCATCGAGATCGGTGGCTTCGAGGCCGAACCGGTGACCATCCAGGACGACACCTACTATCAGATCTGGCTGGGCGGCGAGTCGCGCTCCCAGCTCACCGGCTTCCCGCATCTGCCCGACGTGCGGCGCGCGCTCATGATCGCCGACGACCGCGCGGTGAGCGTCACCATCCTCGACTCCGAGCACGTGGACCTGCCGGACATGCCGGTGGCGCCGTCCAAGGGCAACCTCACCCGTGACGTGGACCCCGCCATGGTGCCCTACCGCTTCGACGCCTTCTACCAGTCGAACGGCGTGTGGCCGGCCCAGGTCGTCGAGACCGAAGAGCCCCACATCGTGCGCGACGCCCGCGGCGTGGTGGTGGAAGCCAACGTCTTCCAGTACTTCCCCGGCACCACCACCCTGCGCGTCACCACCCGTCTGGTGGTCGAGGTGGCCGACAACGGCCCCGGCCAGGTGAACGTGCTGCGCCGTGACCGCGCCTTCGACACCGTCGATCCGCAGTTCCGTGACCTCTATCGCGATCACTTCCTCAACAGCCTGCAGACCCGCTACAACCCGGTGGTGGAGCAGGGCGGCCTGCTGATCATCACCGACGACGCCTTCGCCGGCACCATGCAGCCCCTGGTGGAATGGAAGCAGCAGAAGGGCCTGGATACGCGCCTGGTGACCACGTCGCTCATGGGTAGTTCCTTCACCCAGATCAAGAACTACATCTCCGCCCAGTACTCCGACTGGGCTCCGGCCTACGTGCTCCTGGTGGGCGACATCGCCCAGATCCCCATCGGCAGCGACTCCGACCCCGAGTACTCCACCCTGGCCGGCTCCGACAGCTACCCCGAGCTGTTCGTGGGCCGCTTCTCGGCCGGGAGCGCCGCTGAATGCGCCACCCAGGTCGAACGCACCATCACCTACGAGCGCGACGTCGACAGCGACCGCTGGATGCAGCGCGGCGTGGGCATCGCCTCCGACGAGGGCCCCGGCGACGACGGCGAATGGGACATCGAACACGAGGACGTCATCCGCGGGAAGCTCCTGGACTACGGCTATGCGCTGGTCGATCAGATCTACGATCCGGGCGCCTCGGCCTCCACGGTGACCACGTCGCTGAACGCCGGCCGCGGCATCATCAACTACACCGGCCACGGCAGCTCCACCTCGTGGGGTTCCACGGGCTTCAGCAACACCAACGTCAACGCCCTGACCAACGACAACATGTTGCCCTTCATCTGCAGCGTGGCCTGCAACAACGGCACGTTCACGAGCACCTGCTTCGCCGAGGCCTGGCTGCGCGCCACCAATGCCGGCGTGCCCACCGGCGCCATCGCCACCTACATGTCCTACATCAGCCAGAGCTGGGATCCCCCGATGTGCGGTCAGGATCACGTGGTGGACCTGCTGGTGGACGACCAGATGCGCACCATCGGCGGCCTGTTCTTCAACGGCTCCTGCCAGATGATGGACGAGTACGGCAGCACCGGCGCCAACGAGTTCCTCAACTGGACCATCTTCGGCGACCCGTCCCTGATGGTGCGCACCAAGGAGCCTACGGCCCTGACGGTGCTGGCTGACCCGATCCTGCTCATCGGCATGAACGAGATGACGGTGCAGACGTACACCATCGGCGCGCGCTGCGCCCTGTACGCCGACGGCGTGCTCTATGGCACCGCGGTCACCGACGGCGGCGGATTCGCGCAGATCATCATGAACGAGCCGCCCACCGAGCCCATGGAACTCACCCTCACCACCACCGCCTACAACATGATCACCGACGTGCGCACCGTGCAGGTGCTGCCCCCCGACGGCCCGTACCTGGTGCTCGAGAGCACCAGCATCGTCGACGCCGCGGGCGACGGTGACGAATCCCTGGACAACGGCGAGCTGGTGGACCTGTCGGTGATGCTGGAGAACGTGGGCGTGGAGACGGCCACCGGGCTGTCGGCCGTGCTGGCCAGCGCCGACCCCTACATCGACATCGTCGCGAACGTCGCCTCCTACGCCGACATCGCCGTCGGCGGCATGGGTCTGCCGACCCTGCCCTTCGAGGTGCAGGTGGCGGGCACGCCGCCCAACGGCCACCTGGCCCAGCTCACCATGCAGGTTTCCGGTGACGGCGGCGTCTGGGACGTGGTGTTCAACCTGCCCATCGAGGCTCCGGCGCTGGCCGCCAACGGCTGCGTGGTGTCCGACGAGACCGGTGGCGACGGCAGCGGCACGGCCGACGCCGGCGAGACCGTCCAGCTCCAGGTCACGCTGGCCAACAGCGGCGGCTCCGACGCCCACAACCTCAGCGGCGTGCTGAGCTGCAGCCATCCCGAGGTCAACATCCTCGGCAGCAGCGGCAGCGCCACCATGGTGGCCGAGGGCGGCCAGGCCCTGCTGGGTACCTTCGAGGTGCAGATCCTGGGCACCTTCCCCGAGCCCGCCCTGCTGGCCCTCGACCTCTCGGTCACCGACCTCCTGGGCTACGTCACCGAACTGCCCCTGGAACTGGCCGTCGGCGGCTGGTTCGACGACATGGAAGGCGATCGCGGCTGGACTGCCGGCGCCGCCGGCGACAACGCCAGCAGTGGCCTGTGGACCCGGGCCGTGCCCGTGGGCACCGACTACAACGGCGCTCCCGTGCAGACCGGCATCGACCACACCCCCGGCCTGGGCACCATGTGCTGGGTGACGGGTAACGGCGCTCCCGGCGGCACGGCCGGCGCCAACGACGTGGACGGCGGCATCACCACCCTGCTGTCGCCGGTGTTCGACCTCGACGGCGCGGTGAGTGCCACGGTGAGCTACTGGCGCTGGTACACCAACGACGCCGGCAACAACCCCGGCGAGGACTGGTGGACGGTCTCGGTGACCGACGACGGCATCAACTGGGTGCAGCTCGAGTACACCCAGGACTCCAACGCCGCCTGGCAGCAGTTCACCTTCGACCTGAGCGCCTACGTCGGCTTCACCGACGCCGTGCAGCTGCGCTTCGTGGCCAGTGATGCCGGCGCCGGCTCCCTGGTGGAGGCCGCCGTGGACGACTTCCTCCTGGACGCGGCCTACGGCATCGCCCTGGGCGTGGACGAAGACACCGTGCTGCACCGGGCCCTGGTCCTGGCCGGCAACCACCCCAACCCCTTCAACCCCGCCACCACCATCAGCTTCGCGGTGCCCCGCACCGGCGAGGTGCAGCTGGCGGTCTACGACATCGCCGGCCGCCGGGTGGCCACCCTGGTGGACGGCGTGGTGACTGCTGGTCATCACGAGGTCACCTGGCAGGGTCGGAACGATCGCGGGCAGAACGTGGCCAGCGGCGTGTACTTCTGCCGCCTGGTCGACGGCGAGTCCCTCCAGACCCGCAAGATGCTCCTGGTGAAGTAGCGAATGATCGAGCTGACGGGCGCCGGCTGGCGCCCGCAGCTCATCATTCGGGGCGGTGGCACCGAGGTCGGTGCGAGTTGTCGGGCGCCCGATGGGCGCCCGCAACTCTGACCGACCGCTCGGCGGCCTGGAAGACAGGGGAGTATGGTGATTCGGTGGCTGGTTGTACTGTTGGTAATCGCTTCTGGATCCTCGGCTTCGCCGGTGCCTGACGGTGCGGACGGGCCTCTGGGCGAGTGGCCGGACTTCCGCCCCATCGGCTACATCACGGCACCTCATCCCGACGACCCATCCCAGCAAACCCACCTCTACGGCGACTGGGGCGCCATCGTGGGCGAGGAGTTCCTCTTCATCCAGGACGGGCAGCTCAAGCTCCTCTACCACAGCTACCACGAGACCTACCTCACCCAACGCCCCCTGGCTTCCGACATCCTGCCCGACTGGGCGCTGGGCTACGATCCCGTCACCAAGATCAAGCTCACGCCCCTGGCCCTCCCGGGCGGACCGGTGCCGGGGCCGGCCTGGCAGCACACCGACACCCCGGGCTATCTCCACCACCCCGTCACCGGCGAGCACCTCATCTACAACACCACCCGTCCCGGCACCACCCACCTGCACCCCGAGTGGGAAGGTCTCCCGGGTTACGAGAGCTCCATCCAGGTAGCCGTGAGCGACGACCCGCCCACCCAGGGCGTGCCCTTCTGGCAGAACTACCTCGACGTCCTGCAGGCCGAGCTGTGGTGGGAGCAGGGCTGGAATCAGAACGGAGTCATCAAGGGCGGACTGTCCGAGCCCACCCCGGTGTGGGTGCCGCATCTGGGCGACAACGGCATGGTGCGCCTGTTCTACCGCGGTCTGCACGGCGCACCGGGATCGTTCTGGAACTGGCGCATCTCCTACGCCGACAGCCCGGACGGCAAGCGGTTCTGGACCAAGCACGAGACGCCGGTCTTCGATCCCTCCGACCCCGGCAACCCGGCCCACCGCTGGACCCAGCCGCCCCCCGAGGGCTACAGCTTCCGGGGTTCGTGGCAGGCCCACTGCACCGGCGACGTGCGGGCCGACGGCGTGCACATGGTCATGTGCGTCTCCAATCAGAACTACGCCGGCGGCGGCGCGTTGGCCTACTACTGGTCGCCCGACTGGGGCGACACCTGGTTCGGCCATCCCGACAACCCCATCCTGGTGCCGGGTCAGCATGCTCTGGGTGTGCCGGCCACGGGTTTCCAGCGCACCCCCACCCTGGCGGTGGACGAGGAGTTCGGCCGCTACATCCTGGCCTACAACGCCGGGTACGACGCCAACCAACCGGCGCGTCGGGCGACGCACCTCGCGCTGGCATCGCGGCCGGAAGCAACACCCACGCGGGTCACGGGAGACGGCGACGTGCAGTTGCGGCTGGTTTCCGTGACGCCCAATCCCGGCCCCGGCGTCACGCGCCTGGCCTTCGACCTGCCGACGGCCGGCCGGCTGCGGGTGTGCATCTACGGACTGGACGGGCGCCGAGTCGCCGACCTCGGTGCCGAAACCAGGGCAGCCGGTCGACAGGCCATCACCTGGAACCGCCGCAGCGATGACGGCTCGAAGGTGGCCTCGGGCGTCTACCTCTTCCGCGCTGAGCTCTCGGCAGGCCGGGCGGGAATAGGCACCGTGACCGGACGATTCCTGGTGATCAACTAAGCCCTTGTCGCTGAGGCACTAGCGAACATCAGCAATTTCAGACATCAAACACGGGATTTGACCAAGTTCCCGATATTGTGATACCCTGCAAACACTTGTGAGATCCTGGAACGTCCAGCCACAAGGTCATCGCCCTCCAACCGCGGAAGGATACGACAATGAAGAATGTTATCGCTGCTCTGTTGATCCTGGCCCTGGCCGGCCTGGCCATCGCCTCCGATCTGCCCAAGGAAGCCGACCTCCACGACTACTCCCTGGACAGCCCCAGCCGCATCGTGATCTCCGGCGAGCTCACCGAGAGCTCCCCCACGTGGCACCGCTGGCGGGTTCCCTACCCCTACGAGCTGCTCAGCCTCGACTGTGCCCTGCCCTTCGACTCGGACTACACCACCGAGCCGGCTTTCGACATGTACTGCTTCAACGTCACCAACGCCGACCCCGTGGAGTTCGTCGTGGACGACGCCAGCTTCGACACGGTCATCTACATCTACTGCGCTCCCTTCGACCCGACGCTCCCCCAGGAGAACGGCGTCTACATGGACGACGATGACGGTGATGGCCTGCAGAGCGCCATCGTGGCCGCCAACGGCGTGACGCTGACTCCCGGCAACGAATACTGGTTCGTCATCTGCGCCTACGGCTCCACCATCGGCACGTACAACGTCGTCACCAGCGACAACGTGTCCCTGTGCGGTGGCGTGGCCAACGAGACCACCAGCTGGACCAACCTGAAGGGCCTGTTCGACTGATCTCGAATCGGTCGGCCCTGAACAAGCAGCCCCCTGACTCCGGTCGGGGGGCTGTTCTCCTTGATACCGGCTTCTGGATTCTAACGCCGCCGCAGTGTCCCCCAGAGCAGCTCTCCCCCGGGGATCCGGTTCACCAGCCCCACCAGCGCGCACGACACCCCGAACGTCAGCACCAGGATCGCCAGGAAGCTGGCCACAGGATCGCTCACCAGCCGGTTGATCGGCAGCGACACCATCTTCATCAACACCGGCACGTGCACCAGATAGAGTCCCATGGTGTTGCGACCGATCCAGCCCACGACCGTGCAGACCAGCGCCGAGCCGCCTCCAGGCTGCATGGTGAAGCCGGCGAGTAGGGCCAGCAGATAGCAGTACTGCAGCACCGTTCGCCCCGCCTCTCCACGTCGGTCGACCAGCAGAACGGCCAGCAGCAGCAGCACCAGCGCCGCCAGGACGATGCGACGAGATTCGAAGCGCCGGACAAGGCGCAGTCCGATCATGCCGAACAGGACGTACTGCAAGCCCCACAATCCGTGCAGCAAGGGCTCCTGACCGCCCTCGATCTGCAGGACAGGCGACACCACGGGCAGCAGCATGCGGTAACCGGCGTAGAACGCCACGTAGACCAGTCCGGCCCGCACGTCGCTCTCGATCCGGGCGAATCGACGGAGCCACGGCGTGGCCAGACGGATCAGGAACAGCGAGACCAGGAAATAGAGCTGGGGCGCGTACAGCGAACCCCAGGCGGCGGTCAGGATCTCCATCGGGCCGTGCCCCACCAGCAGGGCGTCCGACAGCAGCCCTACCCGCTCGAAGACATAGCGCAGGACGGCGTACAGCACGGAGAACAGCAACCATGGCAAGAGCAACCGTAGGGCGCTCCGGCGCACCACCTGACCGTACGGCGTCGCGCGCCCCGTCGGCCCGGCCCGCGAGGCCATCAGGTAGCCGTCCACCATGAAGAAGACCGGCACCGAGACCGTATGGATGAAGAACCGGAAGATGTCGAATAGCTCCGGCGGCATGGGGTGTCCGTAGCCCAGAGCATGCACTCCCACCACCATGACCATGCCCAAGGCGCGGAGGTCATCGAGGAAACGCAGACGGGATGTCGATCCGGTGGTCATGGCACGGGTCCCGGCAAGGTGAAGGCGCCCCGGAACAACTCCGAGGCGCCGAGAAAGAAGATACTCCGGACCGTGGACAATTCCACCCAGGATCTAGCGGACCAGGGTCACGCTCCGGCCGAGCACACGGGTCTCGGTGGTCAGCCTGAGCTGGTAGACGCCGCTGGCGACCGCGCGGCCGGATGCGTCGTCACCCTGCCAGATCACGGAACCCGCACCGGCCGCCGCGTTGGCGTCCACGAGGGTGCGAACGAGACGCCCGCGGGCGTCGAACACGTCCAGGCGCACCATGCCGCCGCGCTCGAGGCTGTAGGAGATCGCCAGCCGCGGGTTGAACGGGTTGGGCGCCGCGGTCAGGGACAGGGCGGGCGTGGGCAGGTCCACGACCGGCTCGTCGTCCTCCAGCGCCACCACGGCGGGGTTGCGGAACACGTAGATGCCGGTCTCACCGGCAGCCAGCACCACCAGTTCCTCCGCCGCGTCCACGCCCATGCCGCGATCGGCGGACGGGTAGCTGTCCAGCAGCACCGGCGCCGTGGGATCGCTCACATCGAGGACGTGCAGACCGTAGAAATCGTTGGCCGCGTACACGTAGTCCGAGCCCATGGGCGCCCGCACCACGTCACGCACCTGGCCGCCCACTCCGGTGGTGGACAACGACACCAGGTCGGTGGGATCGGCGATGTCCACGACGCGCAGGCCGTGCTGGCCGTCGGCCACCCAGGCGTAACCCGCGGCGATGTGCACGTTGTTGAGGTAGCCCCACATCTCCTGGTCGAGGATGGTCATGGCCGCGGGGTTGGTCATGTCGATGGCCAGCATGCCGCCACCGAACGAGGCCACGTAGGCCACGTCGCCCACGGGCTGGGCGTCGAAGGCCATGGCGCCGAAGAACAGGTCGCCCAGCAGAGCGGGCGCCAGGGGGTCGCTGACATCCACCACGCGCAGGCCGCCGAAGCCGTTGGCCAGGGTGCAGATGTCGCCCTGCACGCCCACGCCCATGGTGCCGTTGGTGGTGTCGAACACCGACATCGGCTGGGGGTTGGCGGGATCGGAGACGTCGGTCAGGGTGAGACCGGTGCCGATGTTGCTGCTGTTGACGGCGTAGAGCATGCCGCCGCCGGCCGCCACGTCCTGGCAGTTGGGATCGGTGGCCACCTCGCCCAGGAAGACGGGCGCGGCGGGATCGCCGAGGTCGTACATACGCACGCCGCCCGAGAGATCGGCCACGTAGAGGATGTCGCCGTCGAGTTGCAGCTTCATGGCGAAGCCGGCGTTGGTGACGTTGCTCACCTGGTCGAGGCTGACGTTCAGGACGTGCAGGCCGGTGTAGCGCGAGGCCATGCAGAGCACGTCACCCACCTGGGCGCAGGAATAGCCTCGGGTCACGTCGCTGCCGTTGAGCACCACCGGCGCGCTCGGGCTGGCCACCAGGACCAGGGCCAGGCCCGGCAGGCCGCCCACGGCGATGATATCCGGCTCGCTGGTGAAGCACATCTCGTAGCAGGTGTCGCCCAGGTTCACCGAGGCCAGCAGCGCCGGTGCGGCGGGAAAGCTGACGTCGAAGAGGCTCAGTCCGGAGCCGTCGCAAGCATAGGCCACACCATCGCGCTCCTGGACGTAGGTGCAGAAGCCGCTGGTCGCCATGCTGGCCAGGTTGACGGGCGCCAGGGGATCGGTGACGTCGTAGATGCCGAGGCCGTCGTTGCCCTGGGCCACGTAGAGGA